>Ga0306926_10001543_pt1 | contig 23006 bp, 25 predicted proteins | sample flu12Cox44000178_FD_203759 | JGI IMG/M metagenome (GOLD analysis project Ga0306926, IMG submission 203759) | Lab enrichment of tropical soil microbial communities from Luquillo Experimental Forest, Puerto Rico - flux8day.12C.oxic.44.000.178 (v2)... | ecosystem: Environmental > Terrestrial >...
TGCTCCAGTTGCTACCGGGTGGAGCGAACCAGTTCCCGGGCGGGACTCTCACCCGCTGTTGACCAGCGCCTTTTCACGGCGCACGAAAAAGGTAAGGGCTAGGTGTGACCAAAATCTGTTCGCCGCACTGAAATCCGCGAATAATATCACGACCCGTCACAGCCGGGCCTACTCAGCCTTCGTACTTGAAGGACAGCAAGACGCGGGTGCGATATTCGCTGACCTTTCCTTACACCAACGTTCAGATGCCCACACTGCGGGTGCGGCGTAAACTTGGAGTGTGGCAAACGAAAAGCCCCTGGGCCCATTTCAAGAGGTGCATAAAAAGATTCAGGAAGCTCGCGACCGCGCCCGCAAAGAACGGGAAAAAGACGAGGCGCTTCGCGCGGAAAGATTAGAAAAGGAGGCTGAAAGCAAGGGCTTCGACCGCGTCTAAAGAAGACTTGTCTCGAATTTTGATCGCTGACGACTGCCCTACCAGGTTGGAGAGGAATCCTATCCATGCGGGGCAGCTGAAGACTTCGCCATGAAACAAATGTGCGGAAGGACGACCAGCCGAAGGCTGAACCTAATGAGCGGCAGGGACATGCAGTTGCGCCGAAAGCTTAGGAGCGTATCCCCGTAGGGCTGGGGTTTGGTTAAACGCTGCTGCGCAGCGGGTTGAGAATGACACGTCACCCCAAGATGGGTGGTGTACGGTAACGTTCGGTTACCGTACGCGAACTTGTTGATTTATGACCTTACGATTCGGAACCTGCGTCGGGCGACGATAAAGCGCACAGATTCTACCTCCACCGGGTGACATTAGCCTTCAGTTGAATGGTCCGAATAGAAATTTCCGGTTGGCGGAAGAAATTACCGGACGGATTCATTATTCATTGATGATTGCAGTTGAAATTTCAATTACTTGCCCCATTTGGCACAGTTAGTGCCTTTGTTAGGGTCTGTATCAAGTTTCCATTCCGCTGCTCCGAACGGTTCACTACTAAGCGGAGAAATAACCACAAAGGAGAAGAAGTCCATGAAGAGAGTAATCATCCTGTCAGTGCCATGCTTTGTCTCACCTTGGCCGTGCCGGGCACATTCTCACAGCAGCCGACGAATCCCCCTAAGCAGAACTTTCAAGCTGCCAAGTCGCCGGTGTCAGACGACGTTCCGGCAGACATCCAGAGCGCAAGGGAAAAACTGGCGAGTGCGCGGAACGATCTGTCGCGCGCCGGCGGCGAGTGGGGCGGGTTTCGGCTCGCGGCGATGAAGAACATCGACGAAGCACAGGCTAACCTTCAGAAGGCACTCGAATACCGGCAGAAGAACCTAAAGAAATAGGCGTTGACAGTAGCGCCCGCTAACCATTTTTCTGCTTCAACCTCATAATCTCGGATTGGCCCCCATCATTCTGCTCTTTAGGTAATGGCGGGGTCCCGCGCTAACGCCGGCCGAGAATAGCGGAAGGATTCAACGATTACGGCCGCCTCGTCTCACGTCTGTCACGGCCTAATGCCCCAAATGTGAAAAGGGGTAAGGGGTAGGTGTGCCAAATTCGGCGCGACATAACGTGGAATAAGGATTAATGCTTACACATGTCCGTATAACGGACAAGCCGTCCATGATCCAGTCTGCTCGTAGCCTGGTGGACCACTCAGAATCACGCGGTGGCAGCTAAAGCGGCGTCTTCCGCCTGGTAGTCAAACTGCTTCAGATTGATAGTACATGGCGGGTTTTGGCGCTGCCAAGCGATCGTGCGCCGAATCGCTTCGTCCAGTTGCACTACTTCCATGTATCCCAGTTCAGCGCGAATCCGCTTCGAGCTTGCGACGAAATGCTGCTCTGCATTGCCCGCTTGCCACAGATGCTCAGGCGTCCGCTCTTTCGGCAATACGACCAATCTTCCGGACCAGCTCGTCTGTTGTGCGATCCTTCTTTGCCAATCGAGTTCCGACAAGCTTGGCTCCTCGCAAATGTTGTAAGTTCTCCCCGCAGCTCGGTCCGATGTTGCCGCGAGGGTGATAGCGTGAGCGATGTTTTCCACGTACCCTCGCGGTGCTCGCCAAGCGGCCAAATTGTCGGGAAGCAATACGTAGGGCCTCTCATCCGTGATGCGTTTCAGCAACGGAAAGAAACGATGAAGAAGGTCGCCTGGGCCGTACACCATAGGCAGCCGCAGAATACTCGCTTGGACTTCAGGGTCGTTCAGGATTGCTTCTTCCACCGCGATCTTGTCGTAGCGCTCGTCAACCCACGTGAAGATACTTTCCATCATCTTCAAGGTCTCGCGCGTATAGAGCGTTCGGACGCTGCGGAGGGGAGAATCTTCGGTTATCGGCAAAGGCTCTACCGGTCCGGGCTCTGCCTGGTGCATCACGCCCCATGCCCGATAAACGTCCATACTGCTAACTACGACCACCCGTCGGGTAAGTTCGTGCGCTACGCTTATCAATTGCAGCGCCTGTTCTCCAGAGCTAAGAATCAAGTCGATGATAACGTCGGGAGAAAAGCGACTGAGCGGAATCAAGTAGTCGGATAGACGATTTCGATCTCCCTGGATTCGCACGACTTTGGAGGTAGCCGCAGCACCATCAGCACTGCGATGGAAGACCGCAACCGTGTGTCCCAAACAGCGCAGCTCACTCATTAAAGGGGAGCCGATGAAGCCGTTCCCGCCGATCAAAAGGATTCGCATGGAGATGAGAAGAAAGTGTATTCCTTCCCATGGACATTCGGTCAAGTGGACAACTTCCCAGGAAGTTCGAAACCCATCGCTCGCTCACTGTGCCTGCAAGGCGATCGAAATGAAGAATCGGCATATGGCCGGCGGTTGCGAGCTCCATATTGGGTCGTGTGTAACTCAAAAAGGCGAACGTCACGTACATGTTGGGAGCGCTGCGCGGCAGCAGGACTTGATTTAGTGCCGAAAGGAAACCAACGGGGCCAACGGCGGCGAGCCTGGTTCGTGCCGCGCTCTTCACCATAGTCATCAGTACCCCCGCGGGTACGCCATGTCCCGAGACGTCGGCAACGTAGGCGAACCAACCACGGTCGTGCTGAACGACATCCACCAAATCACCACTTACTTCGCCGCTGGGCCAAGAGCAACCGTAAAATTCGAACGGATCCGCAACCGTGTTGATTTCGGGTACCAGGCTTCGGTGGATTCCACCCGCAAGACGCATTTCGGTCAAGGTGCCGTAATAGCGTCCGCCCTCCGTGCTGAAAAGGTAAATGAATAGCGAGTATCCGGCTATGATTAGAACGACGGCGGCTACCGCATTAAAAAATGCGTAGCGCTCGAAAGTGGCGAACTGTAGTGCGGGAATGCCTCGGCCCTTGCTGAAGACACTCGTAATCCAAATGTTTGCGACGGCTTGTAAGCAGGCGACGACGCCCATCGTTTTGAACATGCGCCGTGTGCCTGTAACGGCCCAGAAAGTAGCGGCCAAGCCGTTGACGAGGGCGAAACAGATATTCGAAGTCAAATTGACTTGGCCGAAGGAGACTGTGCCGAAGATGAAGCTGAACGAGACGAAGAGGCAGAAGACAGCACCTAAGAATCGCGCGGTAGAGACTGCGGGTAACTGTTTCCAGTACTCAGCATTCTGTCGCCAACCCGCAGCCATCTCCACGATTTTAGATTGGTTTAGGCCAATATCCGAGTCCTGACATACCGCATTTCTTAAGGCCTCAATCGCTGCGTTATTCGTTCCTTTGAGAGCCCCAGTGTTAAGGTGAGCTTGCCGCGCCAATTCAGCCATGTCGGCTGTTCGCGCGCCAAGAGACCGGAACGTTCCAGGCATAGTTACCACTGACTATCTGAATCTGATGTAACTGTTCAGTGAAGGGCACGACGCCTCCTGCCGGCGGCATGGTCGCGCCCACTTCACGCGAGCAACTCCAGTCGCATGCTGGCAGTTGATATTCACCATTCTGGCGGGCGTGCTAGTGCTTATCTTCAAAGCAGCGGCCGACGTACCTGGCGCAAACAGAATCAAGACACTGCAATTTACCGCCTCGGGCGCCAATTTTACTTGGCTGCCGTTGCCTGTTTCAGGACTTCGCTGCGGACGTTGCCGCTTGCTCCGGTAATCAGAATCAAGGATGTGCTCCTCAGTAACGCAGCCTCAACGCAACCTCGCCGCCAGGAACACAAGCGTGGCGGTTAGTAAACATCCCCGTCAGGCCGCAGGCGACTTTCGATGTTCGTTCCAATAATGCTGGTCCTGAGCCGTACCCGGCCTCTTGCCCGCAGCATCTAAAACCGCCAATTCAGTAGCTCGACAGATCAAGTCGAACATATCACTGACCGAGCAGACTTCGAATTCAGGCGTCAGATTTGTGAGTTCAAACAGCTTTGCGACCCTTGGCCTTAGATTCATCAACTTGAGCTGCCTGCCAGTCGTCTTGGCCCACTGCCGCAGAGAGACGATCACCCCTAAACCGGCGGCGTCCACAACCGTGATCTCTGCCAGATCGAGAACGGCGATCCGCATATCTGGCTGACCCAGGAAAGCCTTCCGCAAGCCATCGACATCATCACTAGTGATTCGTCCTACACATCGGAAGACCGTTAGGTCGTTTACCTTCTGGATGGTCAAACTCAACATCATTGCCTCCTTGCGCTCTGTCTAAAGCATTTACGATATGCAAGACGTCCCTAGTTCCGCTTCGTCATCGGTGAATGCGATAACGGTGGTTGACCGGTTACATCTGATCTTTATTCACGACCATTTCGATTACTGCCGCATAACCCAACCGATCACAATGACGGGAGCGATTCTGTCGTCTAGTAATGAGTGACGACCGAGGCAATCGGAGCCGTTCCCGAACTCGTGCTTCCCAAGGAGGCCAGGCTCCCATCAGATTGAATTTGAAAAATCGATACATCGGGCGACTGGTTCTCATTCGTGACGTAGACGAACCTGCCGGAGGATTCAACGGTCACTGAGGTGGGTGTGAGGCCGGTGCGCGGCTGGCCGGCCAGGACGCTCAGCGTGCCATCAGAGTTCCGCGTGAAGGCGCTCAGCGAGTTCGCACCCTGGTTCACAACACAGACATACTTTCCGGAGGGATCGACCGCCGCCGCTACAGGGTGTGTACCTACGGCAAACGGCGAACTTGAGAGCACGGTAAGGCGACCGCTCTGATCGACCGAATATGCCCAGACACCGCTCACACCATCGGGAACATACGCAAAATTTCCATTGGGTTCTATCGTTACGTCCATGGATAGTCCTCCGCTCGGGGCCTTTCCCGAAGTAACGTAGGTCAGGGTCCCATTCGTGCCGACTTTGTATACCCAGATGCCATCGGTGCCGAGGGCCACATACAAGTACTTCTTGTGTGCAGCGGCGCGTACCGCGTACAGAGGACCGGAAACAGTCGCGACGGAGGAGAAATAGACTGTCTGAACCGCCGACAGCGAGCCTGTGCTGGAACTGATCCGGTACACGGAGATGGCAGAGGAAGTCGTGTCCAGTGCATAAAGATAGTTGTCGCCTGACTCGATGGCGAGCGATACCGGTGTAACGCCGGTCGCATACGGCGACCCGCTCAGCGCCGACAATGATCCATCGGACGCAATAGCATAGGCAGATATGCCACCATCGGCATTTCCGACGTAGAGGTATTTATTGTCGGAGCTCATGACCGCGCTGTTGGGGCCGTTGCCGGCCGCAACCTGGTCGCTGATCTTCGAAAGCTTTCCCGATGACTTGATTGTGAACGGAACGACGCCGCCCGCATCACCGCCGTTGTTATTGATAACGTAGAGGACGGCCTTGCTGGTCCCGCTACCCGTTGAGTTCGAATCCCAGAAACCGCCACAGCCGAGCAAAAAGGCACAAATGAGAAGCAATGTCACAAATGCAGGAATATCTGTTTTCATTTGTAATCAATCTGACCGTAGATTCTGCCGCGTGACTGGAGCTCAGTAGATGGGCTCTCAGGAGCACGTTTGCCAAACATCAACTGGATCTGTTTCCTACACTGGACAACCAATGAGCCCTTCCATAAAAAGCCGTCAGCGCCACAGTCGAGAGCGCACAAACCGAGTTCGGGATCGTCATCGGCGGAAACAAGCAAAACTTTTGTGTCGGACAGGTGGCGCTTGATATGGGGTACCGCTTGGAAGCCGTTCATCAGCGGCATCGATATGTCAAGAACGACGAGATCGGGTCTGAGAGCGTATGCAGCGCGAATCGCGCTGATTCCGTCACTCGCCGTAGCTACAACCTCTGCGCCACCCTCGATTTCGAAGATGGCTGAAATGCAGTCCCGCATGTCCGGAGCATCGTCGGCGACAACGGCCCGCAGGCGACGCCACGTGTATGGGGCTGCATTCTTGTCAAAAAAAGCCGGTCGTGCACAATTCCGAGCGTGGGAACTCATTCCATCCTCCAAATGCTTATCCTTTGCACTTTGATAAGAACACTTCAGAGGACGCGGCAGGGTAAGAAGGCCGTCAACGACGGGTAAAGATCTTGTATGGTTGGAGTGTTAGGCCACGAATTTATAACCCAGCCCGGTGACGGTCATGATGAAGTGTGGTTCTTTGGGATCGTCTCCCAGCTTTTGGCGCAGGCTGGCCACGTGGACATCGACCGTCCGCGTGAAAGTCTTGACGCTGTAGCCCCATACTTCCTTGAGGATCTCGCTCCGCGACAGCGTCGTTCCTCGATGCTCCAGGAAATACCGGAGGAGCTGAAACTCGCGTGCTGATAGACTTACTGATTTGCCATCACACATCACGTCGGTTCCTCGGACATTCACGCGGAGCTGGCCCACGTGATAGACCCCATTGTGACCGCCAGGCCGATTCGGAGCGCGCCGCAGAATGGCTTCGGTACGAGCCAGAAGCTCAATCATTTCAAACGGTTTCGTCAGATAGTCGTCGGCGCCAAGCTTGAGTCCAACGACCTTATCGACGGTCTGCCCTCGTGCGGTCAACATAAGAACAGGAGTGATCAATCCCGCTTGCCGCAGATCTCGGCAAACATCGAAGCCATTCTTTTTGGGCAGCATGATGTCGAGGATGATCAGATCGTATGCAGTGTCGGTCGCCCTGCGCAGGCCGAGGTCGCCGTCTTCCGCGCAGTCGATCTCGTACGCCTCGCTGCGAAGGCGATCGGTGAGCGTCATCCGCAGGTCCTCTTCATCTTCGATCAACAAGATTTTCTCGTGCATGGTTGGCGCGCACTCACACAGGATTGGTGTGCACCGCGGTAATTTCATGCGTTGCTTCCGCAGTAACACAGGGAGCGACTGGCAAGTGCAGTACGAATCTGCTCCCTTTGCCTAGCTGACTAGAAACCCTGAGCCATCCGTTCATGTCTTCGGCGATCCTTTTCGCCAACGGCAGGCCGAGGCCGGTTCCGTGGATTTGAGCAGCCACTACCGAGGCGCTACGGTAGAACGGTTCGAAAATGTGATCGATCTCATCTGCGGCGACGCCGACTCCTTTGTCCTCGACGCTAATTTGGATCTCCTCATTGTGGCCAACCCGTATCAGGGATGCCCGTATCCCCAGCCAACGCGCTTGGCCTCCATACTTCACCGCATTCGAGATGAGATTCTGCAGGCATTGCGAAAGCGCGACAGAATCTCCTTCGATGGACGGAAGATCGGGTCGGATTTCCTTGTCCACGGTGAAGCCGGCTGCCTCGATCAGGCCGGCAGTCCCTTCCAGCGCCGAGCCAACAACCTGCGCCACTTCGAGCCGTTGCATGTGGTACTGGTGGCGGTGTTGCCGCGTCGCTGCGAACTGCAGTACCTGCTCGACGAGCTGAATCAAATGATGTGCTTGGGTCTTGATTACCGAGCCATACCGCTTCATCTGTTGGTTGTTATTCACGACCCCGTCTGCAATGTTCTCCGCAGCCGACGAAATCACGGTTAGGGGCGTCCGCAGCTCGTGCGAGACCGCAGCCACAAAGTCCATCTGGAGCTTGGCCAAGCGCCGTGCGCGCTGGCTAGTGATGACGACGATTCCCATCGTGGCGGCCAACACGAGCAAAACTCCGAAGCTCATGGCTAAGTTACGACGGCGAATTGCTGCCACGGAGTCCTCCAGCGAACCATCTTTGTGTTGAACGACTAACGTCCAGTCACTGCTGTCGCCACCCAAATGCAGCGCTCCGAACCGAACTGGCCCTATTGCCATATGAAGCTCGCGACTGTCAGTTTCAACGGGATCTGCAGGCCGCGGGCCATCTGGAGGCTCCGGAACGATAAGAACATTCGTGGCCAGGCCAGGTTCTCGCATGGGCGGACTGGGATTCATCGTAGCAAAAACTTCCGGCCCCGCGTCTGGCCCAGGCCTGGGTGAACCGGGAGGATTCATCGCCGCGAAAAATTCCAGCCCCAGCCCCCCCGCACTCATTGGTGGGCCGAAAAGGTTCATCGTCGCGTCCGTCTTCGCTAGGAGAGTGGAGTCAAAGCCTGCATCCGAGGTGTAGATCGGCTGCCGATGCTCGCCTCCCAGAATGGCTAAACGATACCCGTCTGCTCCGCTGAAATAGCGCTTGGCAAGTTCAGGAAAAATCTCCTCACGGAGGACCTTTCTGTTGAGTTCGACGATAACAATGCTAATCCCAATGCCAGCCTTCCCGGTGTTGCCGTGCGGTTCGAACAGCGGAGAGACGAGCGCCGGGATGTCTTGATCGATACCCCAGGGAACCAGTTCAGGGAGGCGGGGTCGAGTCCCCGTTATGAGAAAAGGGCGATTGGCCTGCGCCGAGGCCTTCACATCAAGGGCTTGGGCCCTAATGGCCACATGAGCGGACTGCCCAGCAGAGATTGGCCGCAGTTTGTTGTGCAGCGAATCGAAGCCCGGAGGCCACTGCGCAACTTTGAACTCGTCGGCTTCATTGTCAAATCGAAGAAACTCTGCATGTTGAGTGTCGACATTCTTCCAAACGTAGAGATTAGCGACAAGACCGGGATGAGCTGCGGACCTGCTCCACAGCTTGAAATAGTGTGCGGACTGCGACCAACTTTGTTCTGACGCACTACGGCGACTCAGTTGAAGCGCAAGACACACGGCTGAAAGCTCGTGGTACAGGTCTTGACGAAAACCCGTGAGAGAGGCCTGCAGATTCGCCTTCATGCGCATCCCGGCGACTTCACTCACCTGGGTGCTCCAGCGGTATTGAACCACGGCCAATACCAGCACCACAACCGCAAGCGCAATCACGATCGCGGCAGACGAAACACGTTCTTTAGGTGGTAACTTCACAGAGATACGATCCGGTGCGGAACTCTCCAAAAGCTGTTGGGCTGAGAGCGGCACGTGGATGACAACTTCGCAAGAGCAGTGCCTCTTGTACTCATTGTATACATTCCGAGAGCGGCTCTCACCTTCTGGGGCAATGATGTAACCGCTACCAAGCTCTGATCAGTTTGGCAGAATGCGAAGCCGTTGCGTGTAAAGAGGTTGTAAAAGCGTGGACCAGTGCACGAACCGAGCTGGCGGACGGACAGGATTTTACGAGGGTTTTACGCTCAAATTCGATACGGTCTGGCACACTGCACAGAAGGGCTCATTTCTCCGCTCGCGCAGTGCCAGCCGCTGCATGCGCGGCGGCATTGATTACAGCCATGAATTGAAAGAAAGACACTCAAATCGTGTGTGCGAGCCTCTGATCAGCACAAGTCCTGCCACTTCAACCGGGACCTCCGAATCGATAAAGAGAACGTATGCGGCAAGAATGTCCCATTGGAACGTCAGAATGTTCAAGGAACATTCAAGCCAAAGATGAAATAACAATCCCGTCACTAATAGCGGGTACCGCAGTTCCTTGATCCAGACTAGTAGTCCCAGTGAGAATTCCAAGGCGAGCGCCGACCAACCGCCAAACTTAAGTACCGCTGGGTAGAAGAACCACTTGGGTACAGGAAATCGATTGAGTTCATCCAGATAATAGACATAGAAGAGGTCCACTTCCCAGCAGCCAGGGAGGACCCTTCGCTTTCAACATTTCACGCTGTGACGATGGATTTCAAGGTCATCTCAAACCCTCAGGCCGCACGCTGTAGCCCAGTAAAACGTTTTGCTCCCAGGGTCGAGAACATATGAACCATCGGCTCGGGGGACAGTTAGTTCACCATTTAGATTGCTTGCACCTACGAGGCGGGGCCGCTTCGCCGTTTTCTCGCGGGCCTGCTTCCGGTTATGAGTTCTCACTAAACATTTGAGGGCTTCATGACGCGGGTACTTTGCTGCGCAAGATAAGACAAGCAGAGACTGGACGAAACATAGAGCAGGGGCGACGGATAGCCCAGAATCAGTCGCCGACTTAGGTGCGATGGGGCGTCCTTACATGGCGCCGGGGCCCGCCATGATGTGGAAGGTACCAAAACCGACGTCCGTAAAAAACGGCCTACCTGCTTTCTCGAGCTGAGTCATCTTGTTCTGCTGATCTGCGGTCAGGATCTGGTAGAAGGTGGCCTCTCCTTTCGCTCTCGCGGCAGTCAATTGCGCAATGAGATTCTCGATCGTCACTGCCGCTTGCTCGATTGCGGCGTTGTCATTACTCTTCACCGCAGTCGAAAGGCTCTCGTGTGCGCTCCTAAGACTGTCGTGCACTGCGCTGGCGTCTTTGGCGGCGTTGGTGAAGATAGCGATAGCCTGCTGCTGTTGCGCGTTAGACAGCGACAGCACCGTGGTCATGTATGAAACGCGGTGTTGCACCATCTCTTCTGGCGATGGTGGCTTCGGCTGGCTCTGCGCAACCAGCAATGCTGCCGCGAAAAGCAGGAGGATCACAGTTGCTATGATGATGCTCTTTGTCATTGTGTGTTCCCTTTCTCGTCCGACTTAGTGTTACTCTGTCAACTCGTAAATTGTTGTAAACTCCACGTAAAATCCCTGTCCGTGCTCATCCTACCAATCCGTAAACGACGGCTTGGTCGAGGCGGCAGCTTGCCTCATGGCATCGAGTTTTTGCTGCTGCTCGGCCGTCAAAATCTTGTAGATCCTCGTCTGCAGGCACACATTGGCGGTGATGAGCTGCTCCAGGATTCGCGACTGTTCGGCCGCGAGGTTCCGAACCTGATTCGCATCGAATCGTCCGCTGAGCGTGGCGGCTATTAGCGCCTGACGTTTGGTGGCGAGTTGTTGGACCAGCGGCTGCACTAGGCCACGCTCTTCGGCGATTTGCGTCTGGATAGCGGCAATCTGCATTTGGGTTAGGTTCAGGTACTTAATCATGTCCTTCGGTATGTCAGTCGACGGCGGTGGGGACGCAACAACCGCTGCACCGTCGGCTATATGCGATTGATCTTTCTGCTCCACCTCATTCTCGATCTCGCTCTGTATGATCTGGTACAAGGTGCTCAGCAACTGGAACTGCATCATCCCCAAGTGGTATCGCTCGCCGCTGACGTATTCCGCCTGTTCGCGGCTGATCTGGCCTTCTCGAGCGGCCTGGGCGATCTGCGCCAGTTCTGCGCACGTCCTGTGTGAAACAAAAGCCATTCCTTGCTCGTAATTCCTGAGGACGTCTCGAGGCCCCAGCGGCACCTGCGGTTCAGTGGCCAGGATTGCTGTAATAGCCGATGTGTCGGTCGGCACAGCGGCCATCACGCTGTCGATGGACTCTGATTGCGGATCACTATCATCTTGGGCAACGACCGAGATCACCAGCACCCCGATGACGAGAGCTCCCAAAATAAACCGATATTTCATCTGACCTTGCTCCTTTTCTTTGTGATTGGTTGCCGAAATGCGCCGGCTCCAACGATGTGAACACTTTGCTGCAGCACCAGGGGTAAACTTTCGGCAAGGAGGGCGTAAAAACGAGAGGTGTGACGGCCGGCACGGGTCAGTGTTGTTCTTTACCTGCGCCTAACAAACTCCTTACCCTGGGTCTCTCCCGCTCGGGTCTCATTCGGAGAGGCGGGTGCCTCCTTGCCGGCGAGCATCCGACAAATCAGAACGCGAAGGACTTCAAGATGCTAAGGGCGTAACTTGAGCAGAACCCTGCCCGCACTTCTCGGATACATTGTCTGGTCGTTCGTACAACAGTTCATCTTGCAGGACTATTTCTTGCTTCGATTGCGTCGTCTTCTCCCGAATGCGCGGGCTGCTGCGCTCCTGTTTTCACAGGCGCACCTGCGGAGCCCCCTGTTGACCGTGGCCGCCCTGTTCTGGGGAATCGTCTCCTGCGCTCTCTTCCTTCGCTACCGCGACCTTTATTCACTCGGCGTCGTGCACACAGTCTTCGACCTGTGCATCCTGGTTACGGTTCCCGACAGCGTCCACCGCCAAATGCGAGTTGGTCTGGTTTACCTCCAATACCACACCGCTACATATTCAGGGGAACCACAGCGGCCATATCGTGTCGACGCAAGCATGGGTAAGAGCTGAAGCGAAAATCCGGTGCACTGATCGCCATCCCCTGCCGTCGAAGATACCTGCCAATGTAGCCAAGATGATAGGCGGGGCCTAAGAGCCGTTTTGCGAAAGGAAGCACCAAACAACTCCATCGAATATCAGTGCGGTCTTGTTCGCCATGGGTAGTAGTCTCTTCTCATATCTTCTCCTGGGCGGCCGAACGATCCCTGTTCTACTGGCCTGGATCGGCATAGTCGCCTCTCTCCTTCTAGTGGTGTGCCTTCCTCTACAGCTCGCAGGGCTCCTCAGTGGCCCAGTCACCTTATACGCTTGGATACCAATGCTCGCGTTCGAGGTTCCGCGCGGCTTTTGGTTGCTCATCAAGGGTGCGAGAACGCAGACGATCCGGTAAGGCGACGTCCGTAGAAGTTCGTGACGAATCGCCGGTCACTCTCCGTCCAGCCTCATTGCCACCGCCCTGACTCAACCGCCATGAGAAGCAGTGGAGCGCAAATCGTGTTTGCTCTTGATGCTCCACACCTTTAACGTCTTGTCAGCCGAAGCGGAGACGGCAATCCGTCCGTCAGCGCTAATTACGGAGAGCCCGGGACGACTCCCAGCATGGCCAAACTGAATTACTGCCCCAAGTGCGAGTTCATGGGCGCTTAATTCAGCAGGCAGATGCAAAATCAGTTGATGCGCTGACCTTGCGGTAGCCCTATACGAACAAGGGCTGCTGGCTACTTGCGCGAAGGACTACTCGTATCTCAAGGCGACCATTGGATCGACGCGCGTGGCGCGGCGGACGGCGATGCAGCAGGCTAGCAGGGTTACTAGCGCGAGCGATACGGAAGCCAAGGAAAGGGTCGAAAAATCGTCTGCACGGACACCATAGAACAAACTGGCTTCGAGGCGCGCCAGCCCGAAAGCGCAGGGCAGCCCGCAAGCGAATCCCAAAAACATGAGCATGGCACCCCGGCCAAGGACAAGCTGCACGATCTGGGCGGGCTTGGCTCCTACTACCATGCGGATTCCAATCTCGTGTGTGCGCTCCGCGACAGAATAGGCCATCACGGCGTAAACACCGACAGAAGCAAGCAACAAAGCCAGCAAGCCTGCGACCGCCATGATGGCAGCCACATAAGCAATCGGGAGAGTGTTTTCGCGGATGGCGCGGTCCAAGGTCTCTACCATGAAAATCGGCTGGTCGGGACTCACGCGGGCAACAGCGAGACGAGCGGCAGAAATCAGCGAGTTGGGATCGCCAGCGGCGCGTAGCCCAAAGGCCATGTAAGTCTGGGGTGTCTGCCGATAGGGTCGGTAGACGGCTGGCTCGGGCGAAGGGGCTGACCAACTGTACTTGATGTCTTCGACAACGCCAACAATAGTCAACCACGGATTGGAAGAGTCCTGTTGGCCGATGCGGATGCGATGGCCGAGGGGTCTGTCGCTCGGCCAATGGAGCCTGGCGAGGCGCTGGCTGATGAGAGCGACGGGAGTCGAATCGGGCCCATCGAAGTCGTTGAACGCGCGCCCTTGAATCAAAGCGGCGCCCATCGTCTGGAAATAATTCGGGCTGATGTCCTTGAGCACGGCGAAGTTCTGAAGACCCGGAGTCGCTGGTGGGCGGCCCTCGATGCTGAAAGTGCCGCTGTCCATCAGACCGGAAAAAGGAAACCCTGTAACGAGCGCAGCCGAGCGAACACCGGGCAGCGTATCGAATTCCTTTAGGGTCTGATCGTAGAAAGCGGCGCGGTGATGGGGATCTTTGTAAGCGGGGGAATCCGGCAGAACCAGGCGCAAAGTCAGGAGGGTCTCGGGGTGGAAACGGCGGTTGGTGTCGAGTAGCTCGCGAAAGCTCCTCACCATAAGTCCGGCGCCGACTGTTAGAACCAGCGCCAAAGATACTTGTGCGATGACGAAGGCGTTTCGCAATTGGTGACTCGAGCGGCCTCCAGAGCTGGTCCGAGCTCCCTCTTTGAGTACAGCATTCAAATCCGGCCGCCAACTATGAAAGGCAGGGGCGAGGCCGGCAAGGATCCCGGCCGCTGTCGCGACTGCCAAGGCGAACAAGAAAACGGTACCGTCGAGGCGAATCTGATCCCAACCGGCAACGAAGCGTACGAGGTCCGGCGGCATATGCGCGAGAATCAGATAGATTGCCCAACGCGCGATTAAAAGGCCCGCACCCGCACCGAGTAAACCGAGAAATACGCTTTCGGACAGCAACTGACGCGCAAGGCGCCAGCGCGTGGCCCCGAGAGCGGCGCGTACGGCAATTTCTCTTTGGCGGCCCGTTGCGCGAACGAATAGCAGATTGGCCACGTTGGCGCAGGCGATGAGCAGGACAAAGCCCGTCGCTCCCATCATTAGCATCATAAACGGAGCGCTGCCGCGGAAGATCGCATAGTCGCGCAAGGGAACTACCTGCACCGTCCAGTCGCGATTGGTTTGAGGGTACAGGTCCGAAAGACGCCGCGCGATGGTGCTCATCTCTGCCTCGGCCTTGCTGCGGGAAACTCCGGCCCTAAGGTGAGCCATGACTTGCAAGTAGCGATCGCTGCGATTATGTCGTGCCTCGGAATCCAGCGCCAGCGGCAGCCAAAGCTCGACAGTTTGCGGAAACTTGCAGTCATCATTCATGACACCGAGGACGGCGTAGGACCGGCCATTGATGCGGACGGATTTCCCGACGATATTCTGGTCGCCACCAAATTGCCGTTCCCAAAGACTTCGCGTGAGAACCACTTCTTGATCGCGCCCAGGCTGATCTTCCTCGGGCAAGAAAGTTCGTCCGAAAAGGGGCTTGACTCCGAGTGCCGCAAAAAAATCGCTGGAGACGTGAATGCCCTGAGCCACTTGGGGCGTGCCCACTCCGCTGAGATTTACGCTCTCCCAGTCGAAGGCGGAAATGAAATCAAGTGTACCGGTCTGAGCGGCCCAATCGAGGTAATTCGCCGGAGAAGCGCGAATCGTATCGTTTCTGTCATGTTCTTCGAGTTCACCGATGGCAACCAAACGATCGAGGTGGGGCAGCGACAAAGGTTTGAGGAGAAAACCTTGGGCCATGCTGAAAATCGCGGCGTTCGCACCGATTCCACAAGCCAGGGTGAGAACTGCAACGAGAGTGAAACCGGGATTCTTACGCAGCATTCTCAGGGAGTAGCGAATGTCCTGGAAGAACGTCTCGATTCCAGGCAGACCGCGTGCTTCGCGGTGAGCTTCTCGGAGTTGGGTGAGCCCTCCCAAGCGCAGACGGGCGTTGCGCGCCGCTTCTTCCGGGGTCATCCCCTCGCGGATGTTTTCCTCTGTGAGGATGGCGACGTGCGTTTGAAGTTCCTCTGCGAACTCTTGGTCCAGGTGACGGACCGAGAACAATGCTTGAATTTTGGCAACCGATACTCGCAGCCAATCCAGCATCGGCTTAACTCCGATCGGCAATCTGCAACACGCGGCCAACAATCCCCGAGATGCGCTCCCAGTTTGCTGCCCCAACTGAAAGCCGTTTCCGGCCGATTTTTGTGATGGAGTAGAACTTCGCCCGGCGGTTGTTTTCAGACGCTCCCCATTCAGCCGAAATCCAGCCTTTCTGTATAAGGCGAAGGAGGGAGGCGTAAATCGTTCCCTGGTTCACTTGCAAGGCGTCTTCGCTAATTTGCTCGATGCGGCGGGCAATGCCGTAGCCGTGAAGGGGGCCCATGGCCTGGAGCGTTTTCAGGACCATTAAGTCGAGCGTGCCCTGAAGAATGTCGGGCTTACTTGCGGTCATCGGATCTCCTGTGGTGCCTCCACAGGAGGATAGCAAGTCTCCTGTGGGATGTCAACAGGAAAGATACCGCTGGGCGTGTGGCCCTCGTGCTGGCCAGAGTGACGGGGCAGATGGGTAAGCCCACTGTGCGGTTCCATTGCTCGGCCTGAAGTACTGGTATCGCTCAATCCGGGTTGCGCTGGCCTTAAACGGCCGCTACTCGGAGTCCCATATCATTTTTCATATTTGCGTGTGCACGGCGCGCCTGGGAGCGACATTCCAAGCCTTCGCGCAGAAACCCATGACTGCCGTACTGGAGCAGCGTGCGAAGAGCAACTTGCCTTCGTAAGTGGCGATTACGTGTATATCGAAAGTTTGCTTAGACCCGGAGCAGTACCATAACTTTCAGTTCTTTGGTATTCGCCGGTTGTGTGAATGGGTCACCGTCCTGTGTACCCATCGGCTGAGGATAGATCGGGTCACCCAGAAGCTTGATTCCGACGGTATCGAAGTCATGATGAGCGACCTGGACCTGAGTTGGCGCGACCGTGCCATCGAAGGGGGCATTCGGGTCGGGCTGAGCCGCGTCATTTATAGGATTGGTCGGGAAGTTGATCGTCTTTCGAGGTACCATTTTGAACCAGATGTCATCCCAGTCGCCACGGTCCTTGAGTTGTTTGACACTGCATTGCTCGCTGCAACATTTTTCGAACCACGGTGAATGACAGTACTGGTCAGCGTCGAATTCGTCGTTCGGTGCGGCCCAGAGAACAGTCCAGAAATCGGTCTCGAGGTCCTCAAGCGATGTAGCATTGGTGTATTGCACATTGTACGAAGCAAGCATGTCCGAGAAGAGCACGCGGAAGGGTTGCTGATCCGATTCTTCAATGACTGCTTTTACAGTCTGATTCGTGGCCGCAGACTTGGCGCTGAGAGTCCGTTCGCTCGTGTGATACAGAAAGAAGTTGACCCATACAGGGGTGCTGTCGTTCTCTGCCCTCGAGCAGATCGCATGGAAGTAGTCGAGTTGGTAGACGTCTACCAGTGGAAGGCCCTTCAGTCCGTGCCGGAGAATCTTCTCCTTGCCAGTTTCCAGGCGATTGAACGAGCGCAGATATCCTGTGCGCTGTGGCAGGATTTCTTTCGCCTGCTTGAGAATGGTTTGGGTCAGCTGGTCGGGAGTTTGTCCTCCGAGCTGATCGGAATTGGTGGCATCGTCAACATTCTTTATGTTGCCAACGGCTGTTTGAATTTGTGAGCCGATGTCCCGTTTTACATCTACTTGGAGGTTGTTCCAGTCTTTTACGGTGATCAGGTCGCCGGGATTCTTGGGGATGTACGGGGTTGGCGGGTTGCTTGCCATGTTGCTCTCTCCTTTCGAAACTGACTACTTTCTTCGCAGACTGCGATGTTCGGTCCCTCGCCCCCCCCGCTAGTATGCCAGGCAGCTTTCCCGGCAACACTCCTATCGGGCACGTTTTCAATACGATTTGACGCCAAATTCATCTTTCGTGTGTTTTCCTCCACGGCGCGCCTCGGTTATTCCGGCCCGATGTCGTGCTTTGTAATGTGCTTTGGCGCGTCTCAAAACGCAATCGCGAAAATCGATACACGCGTCCCCTCTTCATCCATTCGGAAAATCAGCCTGACGGTGCCACGTAGCACAATCTCAAACCCCTGGGGAAGGGGTAATTAGCCATATGAGCACAGGGTAAGGGTGAGGTGTGCCCCCAATACCGTGTTTCTTTCGCCGTTGGAGGCATTCTCCAGTCGTTCGGCCCCTCCGCAATTTGCCCATAGAGGCGGGTTGCCTTCGGCTGTTTGCTCTCTTGTCATCGGCCCCATTCCAGCGTCATGCTGACATCGCCCTTCGGCAACGACTGAGTCGGGCTGGGATCAGATCATCGCAGTTGCGTTTGCCGTCCTTTGGCTCTTCGCAGGCACCACCGCAATCCTGCTGAGCTTTCGGTGTGGACACTGGAGCGCACTCCGGCAAGGCTCGTAAGGGAAGGGAGATTCGATGAAGGCGCCCAGAAAGAACTCGTTATTGTTGCTCGCAATCGTTGCGCTTTCCATTCCGGCATTTGGCCAAGTGGTCTTCCCCACCCTTGGCAATCACCCGCAGCCCAACGAAGAGAACGTACTCTTTACAGCCGACCAAACTAAACCGACCGTGTTTGGATTTACCAATCTGAGCAACACGCAAGTGCAGTTTTTCTCGACCACCGACACCCTAGCCGTGACCTCCAGTGGACAAGCGAAAGTCGGTGCATCGGACGGACTTGTGAACGACATCACGTTCACGGTGCCGGGGCATACGTTCCTCGACCTCATCTTGAACCCGTTGAAGCCTGCCAGCAACAATGATCTGAACATAATCTTTACGATGAGCGACTATTTAATTTTGGGCCGTTCGGCAGCACGAACGGCAACAACTTCCTTACTATCACTACCACCAACAACGAAGCGATAGCCAGCGTCACGATCAACTCAGCAGGAGGGTTACAGGATTTGCAGCAGCCGCGAGTATCAGGGATCTCAGGTGTGTCTGCCGTGTCTGCCGTGCCAGACGAGACTTCGTCGTTTCTGCTTCTCGGCAGCAGTGTCCTCGGGCTCACCACGATGCTACGGCGCAAGCGATCCAGATGATCTAGTTTGAAAGCAGGAACAAGTCAGAACCCGATCTCAAAGGAATCACCCAATCGTCAAACTTGGGTAGGGTGAGGTTTGCCTGAAATATGGGTTCTGAGCGAGAATCTGACGAGGCCGGCATTTTAAGCAGCTTTCTGTAAAACGATGAATTGGGTCTTGGTGGCCGCCAACCGCTGTGCCTTCAGCAGCAGATAGTTGAGATCGCGATAACCACGTCCTCGCCGCAGCAGTGCTTTGATGTTTTCATTTGCCGCCTCCACCACGCCGAGCGGCATCTTGGTTCGGCAGTAGTTCAAGATTCCCTCCAGGTGATCGAGCAACATCCGTGCCAGCTTCTCCATCGGCTTGAGTCGCTGCCACCGCAACTGGTCGATCCAACTGTTCAAGTGGCGCAACATGGCACCCTCATAGGTGTAGTTCCACAGTCGGTCCAAGCTCTCCCTCAGCAGATAGGCCTTCATGACTCGTCGGTTCAGGGTGAAGAGCTCATTGAGTTGCCGTTTCTTATCCATGTTCAGGTGTACCCAACGCGACAGCAGCAGCCAGCGTTTCCCCTTCACAATTTCGCGTGCTGCCCCGCCTTTGCGGAAGTGCCATCCGGGCCGCCTGTGTAGACATGTGGGAGCCGTTCCGGCAAAGCATCGAACAGTGGGCGAAAGACTGCCGCATCGTCTATGACAAGTTCCACATCATGCAGCATGCCGCCTCCGCGATCGATGAAGTACGGCGAGCCGAGTTCTCCCGACGGATCGTCCGCCGAAGGAGGGCACCCGCAAGTATTACCGTGTTGGCTGGAAACTTCTGGAGAAAACCACGCTGGCAGGCCGGAGAATTGACCAAATAGAACGTGACCATATCGCCGCGCTTGCAGTGGGAAGTTCCCCATCCAACACCAACAACGTTCTACGAACGCTTCGGAGAATGCTGAAGCAGGCTCAAGAGTGGGGACTGATTCAGATTGTTCCCAAGGTTCGGCTCGTGGAAGAGCAGAGCCGGGAGATTCTGTTGGAGTCCTGGATGGAAGCCAAACTGTTAGCCATGACTGCGGTCGAGCGCACGCCAACCAGCAAGCACGCGCCGAAGTCGGCAAACTATGGCTGGCAGCCGTTGAGAGACGTTCTCCTGATTATGCTTGATACGGGCATGAGACCGGCAGAGGTCTTTCGCATGGAGTGGGAGCATGTGAAGTGGGATCGAGAACTAATCTTTGTTCCACGCAGCAAGTCGCGCAAATCGAAGCGGTACGTGCCTTTGAGTAAACGCGTCAAGGAAGCATTGCAGATGCTGGTGCAAAAGTCTCGCTTCATCTTCTCGTCGGTCGGCTCGCAGTAAATCAGGCCACATTGAGACGGTGCAGAAGCAATTTGTCCGTGCCAAGAAGTTGGCGGGTTTGCCCAAGGCCGTTGTGCTCTATTGTGCCCGGCACAGATTCACTACCGATGCGATGGACGGAACAGGCAATGTAATGGCCGTGATGGATGTCATGGGCCACAGCAAAATGGACATTACCCGTCTGTACCAGCATCCCGGCCTGAATTAGATCGGGACGGTGATCAACCAACGAAACGAAGTCGTGCAGTGAGCACAAAACCGAGCACAAACATGAATTGTGGCTGTCGGAAGATAGGCGATAAGTGATTGACGCAGGAATACTTAAGGTTGGTAGCGCTACCGGGAATCGAACCCGGGTTTGAAGATGAGAATCTCCCAATCCAATCAGCACTGCCTTTTTGACTTTTCCGCTAAGTAGCTGATTCTAAATCAAGTCGCTTGAGCTCAAGAGACGCAAACCCATCCCGTAGCACACTTCTTTTTGATAGGTATTCATGGTGATTCGCGGCTGTAAAAGGCACATTTTAGTCACATCGGCGATTTCTCTCGGGAGCCGAAGACGTAATCGAACGGGGACCTCGTTGTACAGCCTTATTTGCCGGGCAGCCTGAGGGCTGGACCATATAAACGGATTTAGCCGACGTGAAGGTTGGATGGGAAAGGCGATTAAATGGCAAATCGTTCTGTTCGCCTTTTAGTGCTAATGGTCGTCACCGATGCGTGGTGATCGTAAGCGGAACCCGGACCAGGTCGCGATCTAAAGACTCGGCGTTGAATCGGGGGTAATAAAAGGTGCGGAGTCTGCCCAGCCCGCTCAAAACTCGCTGTTGTATCGCTATGGTCGATGATCGAAGGGAAGGTCGCAGCCATACCTGCCAAACCTACACACTCCGAAAACCAAGGCACATTGCCTCGCGAACAAATCGCAATGGCATCCAATGAATCAGGTCAGACGACAGGGAGTAGAAAAATCCACACAGAGGCTCAATCGGCCCTCCTTGCGCTCCACCCCCAATGACCATGGGGTAGTTCTCGGGCCAACTACGCCTTTGCCATTTCCCAGTCTCTCTTCTCGCAGGTAGTATGCAGCCAGCCGTCGCACTTCGTCGTACAAGCACGGGAATCAGTTTATCGGCTGCCTCCCGGTTTCCTGCGCTGAGCTGTTGCAATGCCAAAGGTGACGCAGCCTTCTTGCCGAAGGTTGCGTGGCACACCTCTAGCATCGCCATTGGGCGACACGGTTAACCGCAGAGTATACCTCTATGTTCAGCACCTGAGTGGGGAGCAATCTCAAGGAACCTCGATTGCAAGGAAGTACTCTCAGAAATAGGCTTGAAAAATAAGGACAACAGCCCCAAGGCCATTCTCCGAGTCCCGACGACTGCTGCCGGCTCCGCAGGCTGCGGATTCACGGGTTGCAAGAGATGCTGACGGCATTATGCGAGCCTTCGGGAGCAACGTGCAAATCTATTTCGGCAGGGCTAGATTGCTTGTTCGTGGGACCCTACTATGCTATCGCGCGGTTGGAGCGTGCTGGTAGCGGGCTTCCTCCAAGCGTCTATAACGGCTGATGTCGCAGCCACAACCTGAGTCCACCCGGTGGGTCTAAGGAATATGCCCCCGACTAACATCACGCAGATCGGCAAGTATTCGGTACTCGAGATCATCGGCAGAGGGGGCATGGGGGTAGTGTTTAAGGCTACAGACCCCTCGCTGCACCGCCCGGTCGCAATAAAGATGATTCGGGCCTTTGAAGACAATCCAGGTCTTCTGAAACGCTTTTACCAGGAGGCGCATTCTACTGGAAAACCTTCATCACCCCAACATAGTGACGGTATACGACATGGGGGAGAATGAAGGCAATCCATACATCGTCATGCAGTTTCTTGAGGGTGAGAGCCTTCAGGAGCTGATCGATCAACAGCGCGACCTGCCGCTTTTGCTGCGAATCGGGTACTGCTTTGAAGTAACCGGTGGGGACTTGTTCGCGTTTGCTGGACTGTGGGATGGGTGGAAAGACGCCAACGGCAATTGGGTCAAGACCTGCTCGATTCTGACCACGACGCCAAATGCAGTCACCTCAGCGATCCACGACAGGATGCTTGTGATTCTCCATCCCGACAGCTACGATTTGTGGCTCGATCCGGGAATGCAGAACGTAGCGGCGATGGCGGAACTGCTGAAGCCCTATTACGGCAGGCAAATGCGGTGCTACCCCGTGAGCAGTCGCGTCAATCATGTGGGGAACGATGACGAAGAGTGCTCGCGACCTTTGGACATCACCGAAGCCCAGAATCGGCTTTTCGCCTGAGGACATCAAGTCTCGTGAGCGTGAGCGGGCTATGTTGGGATGGTTTCCAGGTTCCCACCGTTTGTCTCCACTTCTGCCCCAACGGCATACGACCTTTAAACGCTCTTTAAAGAAATTCCAAACAGGATCCAAAGACACTCGGTGGCGTATTCTTTTAGATCACATACACCGACGCAGATTCAGAAGAATCGCGGGCTAGACGGAAGAGTGTGTCCCAACAAAACACTCAACGTTAAGGATGAACATGCATAGTTCGCTGGACAAACAAGACGCGACCTCCCCGACCGCTAATGGCGAGATCTCGGCGATCGGCAACAAATGCGCTCTGCGCCACATCCAATCTGCACCGCCACAAATTCTGCCGTGAAGTGAATCCATCAGGGAGAGAAATGAAAATGCCGCATGTTGAAGCTACCGCTGAAGTTCCGGTCGGGCCTGATGCCCTCTGGCACGAGATTGGATCGTTCCAAGGCGTAGGCCGCTGGCATCCGATGATAACGAAAGTTGAAGGCGAAGGTGAGCAACCCGGCTCGATTCGCATGCCCGAATCCGCAAATGGTAATAAAAACGTCGAGCGCCTTCGCGAGATCAATCCGGGGCAGCACTTCATGCGCTACGAGATACTGTCCAGCCCAATG
>Ga0306926_10001546_pt1 | contig 22987 bp, 20 predicted proteins | sample flu12Cox44000178_FD_203759 | JGI IMG/M metagenome (GOLD analysis project Ga0306926, IMG submission 203759) | Lab enrichment of tropical soil microbial communities from Luquillo Experimental Forest, Puerto Rico - flux8day.12C.oxic.44.000.178 (v2)... | ecosystem: Environmental > Terrestrial >...
TCGGCTCGGCCGGCAGGATGACGTCGAGCGGCGTGCGCCAGATGCTGGTCGGGCTGGCGTAATCGGGCCCGGCCGCCACCAGCACCGCGCCGCCCTGGCGCACGTAGCGCGCGATATTGTCGAAATAGATGATCGGCAGCACGCCCTGGCGCGCGTAACGGTCGAAGATGATGAGCTGGAACTCGTTGATCTTCTGCTGGAACAGCTCGCGCGTCGGGAAGGCGATCAGCGACAATTCGTTGATCGGCGTGCCGTCCTGCTTCTCCGGCGGGCGCAGAATGGTGAAATGCACGAGATCGACGCTGGCGTCGGATTTGAGCAGGTTGCGCCAGGTTCGCTCGCCCGCGTGCGGTTCGCCGGATACCAGCAGGACGCGCAGCTTGTCGCGCACGCCGTCGATGGAGACGACCGCGCGATTGTTGACGCCGGTGAGCTCGCCCTCGAGCGGCGAGGCTTCGATCTCGATGATGTTCGCCCCGGCATGGGGTATCGGCACGGTGATGCTGACGTTCCCACCCACGCGCACGGTGCGGCTTTCGATCACCTCGCCGTCACGGCGCGCCGTCACCTGCGCCGTGCCTGCCGACGCGCCCTGATCCTCGACGCGGAAGGTGATGGTCTGCGTTTGCCCGACGATGCCGAAGCGCGGGGCGGTCACGAGCACGACGCGGCGGTCGCGCTCGTCCTTGTGACCGGTGATCAGCCCGTGCACGGGCGCGGCAAAACCGAGCGCCGCGACTTCACCCGGCACGTCGTGCACGCGTCCGTCGGTGATGAAGATGGCGCCGGCGACGCGGTCTTGGGGAACGTCGGAGAGCGCCGAGGACAGCGCCGTGAACAAGCGCGTGCCGTCGGTCTCGCCGTCGGCCTGGCCGGCCTCGACGAAGCGCACCTCCATGCCGGCGATGCGGCCGAGCCGCTCCGCCAACGCCGCGCGCACCGCCTCGGTTTGCTGCATGCGATCGCCGAACTCCTGGCTCGGGCTCTTGTCGATGACGACGGCGGCGACCGAGGTCAGCGGATCGCGGTCCTCGCGGGTGATCGATGGATTGGCGAGCGCGAGCACGAACAGCGCGAGCGCAAGCGTGCGGACCAAGGCGGCGCGGGTGCGGGCGAACACGAGCAGGAGCGAGATCGCGAACGCAACCGCAACCGCCGCCCACACGACGGAAGCGGGGACAAGAGGCGAGAATGAGATTCCGAGATTCAACGGTTCATATTCCTCTTCGGCGACCGGTTACGGTCGATAACTCACCCGTCATGCGCGGGCTTGACCCGCGCATCCATCCCCTTCGGAAGAAGTCTTACGAAGATCGATGGATTGCCGGGTCAAGCCCGGCAATGACGACCATAACTGCGAGCGCATCTGCCCTTGCAGCGACGCCATCTTCACTGTCCCAGCCGTTCGAGCAGCGCCGGAACGTGGACCTGGTCGGCCTTGTAGTTGCCGGTGAGCGTGTACATCACGATGTTGACGCCGGCGCGGAACGCGAATTCGCGCTGGCGCGGCTCGGCGGAGACGAGCGGCAGCATGGCCTGGCCGTCCTGGCGCATCGCCCAGGCGCCGGCGAAATCGTTCGACGTGATGATGATCGACGACACGCCGTCGCCGGCGCGCGCTGGACGGCTCGCCGGCTCGTCGTCGTTGACGGCCGGGAGCGCTTCGACCCACAGCTGGCCGGAGTTGAAGCGGCCGGGAAAGTCTCTCAACAGATAGAATGTCTTCGTCAGCACGTGGTCGCGCCGCACCGGCTCGAGCTCGGGAATGTCGAGCGAAGAGAGAATGGCGCGCAGCGCCTGCATGCCCGGACCGCGGGTGTCGCCGCCGGCGCCGGCGGGCGCTTCGATGGCGTCGCGGGTGTCGAACAGGACGGTGCCGCCCTGCTTCATATAGGCGTCGATGTGTTCGAGCGCCTCGCGGCTCGGCTTGGCCGCGCTCGGCACGACCGGCCAATAGATCAGCGGATAGAAGGCAAGCTCGTCGCGCGCGGGATCGAGCCCGATCGGCTCGCCCGCCTCGAGCGCGGTGCGCTGGGCGAGGAACAAGGTGAGGCCCTGAAGCCCGGCCTTGCTGATGCGGTCGACCTCGGCATCGCCGGTGACGACGTAGGCGAGGCGGGTCTCGAGCGTCGATCGCAGGGCCTGCTCGTCGCCGCTCTGCGCGAACGCCCGCGGCGACGCCAACAACGCCGCGGCGAGAATTGCGATTGCGAGCGCGCTCACCGCCGGCCGCCGCCGGCGCACGAGTTGCCCGATGCCGCCCGCGAGCAGGAACACGATGAGCGCATCGAGCGCGAGCAGCGCCAGCGCGCCCAGCAGGATGGGCCCGCGCAGATCTTCGGGTTCTTTCATCCGGTAGGCCTCCCGGCGTGCGTTGAGCACGGACACATCGAGCGGCGCGAGCCGATCGTCGGGCGCGAGCGCGTTGACCGCCAGCAATCCCTCGGGCGGCCCGTAAAGCCCCGGCGGATGATCGAAGGTCGCGCGCCCGGTAAAGTTCGCCGGCACCGCGCGCGCGGTCGTGGGCGGCGGCCCGAACGAACCGAAGCCGTCGAGGATGCGCGTCGGCGGCAACACTTCGCGGCTGCTGCGGGCGCTGCTGCCCGTGGCATCGGTCGCCGCCACCGAGCCGGCGTAGGACACGATTCGCTTGAGCATCTCGACGAATGTGCCCGATAGCGGCAGGTCTGACCAGCGCGTATCGGCGGTCACATGAAACAACACGATCAGCCCCTTGCCGCGGCGCTGGGCGGTCACCAGCGGGGTACCGTCGGCGAGCGTCGCCCAGGTGCGCTCGGTCAGCGTGGCATCGGGTTCGGCCAGCACCTGGCGGCTCACGCTGACGTCGGTCGGCACCACCATGCCGAAGAATGGGCTTTCGCGCGCGAAGGCGTTGAGCTGCTGCGGCTGCTCCCACGACAGGCTGCCGCCGAGAATGCGCCCGCCGCGCCTGAGTTTCACCGGCACGAGATCGTCGTCAGCGGCAGCGAGATGCGGGCCGGCAAAGCGCACCAGCACGCCGCCCTCTTCGAGCCAGCGCACGAGGCGATCGCGCGCCTCGGCGACGTTGCCCACGTCGGCGAGGATCAACATCGGCAGCCGTTGCTCGATGAACTGGTTCACGCCCTGCGCCGGCGAGCCGCGGTCGGCGAGCCTGACATCGGCGAAGGGCCCGAGCGCGCGCGTGAGATAGTAGGTCGAGGCGAGAAGCGGTTGCGCGGTGTCGGCGGTCGAGCCGGTGACCACGCCGATCGAGCGCCGCCGCCACCGCTTGTCGAGCAGCGCCACCGCGCCGGCCGAGCGCTCGCCGGCGATTTCCAACCGCGCGATGTCGTTGCGGATCTCGACCGGCAGCGTGAGCTCGGCCTCGCTCTCGCGTTCGCCATCCTTGAAGGTGAACGAGCTGTCGCCGAGCGGAAGGCCCTTGACGTCGAGCGCGCGCACGGTGCCGGCCTCAGTGGCGTCGTTGGCCGCACGCAAGACTTTCACCGTCAGCGCGCCCGCGGCGTTGTCGGCGCCCGCGAGCGCGCGCGCCCCCGCGACGCCGCCCTCGATCACGGTGATGGGACGTTGCTCGATGAGCCGCCCGAGCGCGGCGACGAAATCGCCGCCGCCGCCGAGATCGACGCCGTCGGTGAGCCAAACCAGTTCGACCTCGGGCGTGGCGGCGAGGAATCGGCCGAGCGCCGGCAGCGCATCCGCGCGCTCGACCGCGTGCGGCTTCGGCTTGATCTGCTTGATCCGCACGCGCGCGGCCGCGGGCGTCTCGAAGGAAATGTCGCGCGCCGGCTCCGAGAGCGGGATCAGCGCGACGCCGCGCTGATCGGCTTCCGCGCGTGCGATCAGGTCCTCGGCGGTGCGCATGCGCGCGTCCCAGGTGCCCGCGGCCGGAAAGCCGTCGTCGATCAAGAGCGCGAGCGGCGCCTTGGCGGTCGAGGTCGCAACCGGCGGATTCCACAAGGGGCCCGCGGCCGCGATGATGACGAGCGCGGCCAGCGTCAAACGCAGCAGCGTGAGCCACCACGGCGTGCGTTGCGGCGTCTCCTCCCTGGGCGCGATGTCGAAGAGGAGCCGCGTCGGCGGGAACGCGATGCGGCGCGGCTGCGGCGGAATGAGCCGCAGCAGCCACCACAGAACCGGCAGGCTCAAGAGCCCGAGCAGCACCAGCGGCTGGGCGAAGCCGAGCGGGAGCCCAGGAATCATGCCGGCCTCCCCGCTTGCCTCGCGACGCTCAGACGGCCGCTGACCATTGCGCCCGGCGGAGGCGCACCCAGACGCGCATGCAGCGCGAGCAGCAGCTCGGTCGCGGGACGGTCGGTGCGATGGATGGTGAAGCTCCAGCCGAGCTTGTCGGTCTCGGCCCGGATTTCCGCGCGATGACGCGCGACGCGCGTCTCGTATTCGCCCTTCCAGGCCTCGGCGCGGCCGGCGGTGATGGAGCCTGCGCCCTCCGGCTCGATGAACTCGACGCGGCCGGAATAGGGAAACGTCTCCTCCGCGGGATCGACGATCTGCACGGTGTGGCCATGGGCGCCGGTTGCCGAAAGCTGCGCGAGGGTGGCGCGCACTTGCGCCATCGGGCTCCAGAAATCCGACACCACCACGATCTCGGCGAGCGAGGACGGCGCGAACAGCGGCGGCAGGCTGGGCCGCTCGGTGACGTCGTGCACGATCGCGTTCGCCATCTTGTCCAGCACGTTGCGGCTGCCGGTCGGCCGCATCAAGCCCGGCATGCCCACGCGTTCGCCTGCCTGCACCAGAATTTCGGCGAGCGCGAAGGCGACGACCAAACATCGATCGAGCTTGGATTCTTGGGCGAGCTGGGAGCGAAACACCATGGACGGCGAACGATCGGGCCACAGCCACACCGTGTGCGCGGCCTCCCATTCCCGCTCGCGCACATAAAGATGCTCGTCGCGGGCGGAGCGCCGCCAGTCGACGCGGCGCGCCGGCTCGCCCGACAAGAAGCGGCGGTATTGCCAGAAATTCTCTCCCGGCCCGGCGCGCTTGCGGCCGTGCAGCCCGTGTATGACGGTGGCGGCGATGCGGCGCGCCTCGAGGATCAGGCGCGGCATGGTTTGCGCGAGCGAGCGGGCCTCGCCGCTCGCGCGCTGCGTCGCCTTGATCTCGTTCTTGTCCGCGCGCTGCTTTGCCGCTGCCATCCAACTCATCCGATGCGCGTCTTGAGCTTGCCGATGACGCCTTCCATGGTCTCGCCGTCGGCGCGCGCGGCAAACGTGAGCGCCATGCGGTGCTTGAGGATCGGCTCCGCCATGGCGAGGACGTCGTCGATCGACGGCGAGAGCCGTCCGTCGATGAGGGCGCGGGCGCGCGCCACCAGCATCAGCGCCTGGCTCGCGCGCGGGCTCGGGCCCCAGGAGATCAGCTTACCGATCTCGCCGCTCTCGCGGCCGGGTCGCGCCGAGCGCACGAGGTTGAGGATCGCCTCCACCACCGATTCGCCGACCGGCAGGCGGCGCACCAGGCGCTGCGCCGCCAACAGCTCGTCGGCGGTCATGGTCGGCTTGGGCTTGCTCTCTTCCGTGCCGGTGGTGTCGAACACGATTTTGCGCTCGGCCTCGTGATCGGGATAGTCGACGTCAATCTGCATCAAGAAGCGGTCGAGCTGCGCCTCGGGCAGGGGATAGGTGCCTTCCTGCTCGATCGGGTTCTGGGTCGCGAGCACGTGGAACGGGCGCGGAACGTCGTGGCGATTGCCGGCAACCGTCACATGATGCTCCTGCATCGCCTGCAGCAGCGCGGACTGGGTGCGCGGGCTCGCGCGGTTGATTTCGTCGGCCATCAGCAGCTGCCCGAAGATCGGGCCGGGGATGAAGCGGAAGCTGCGCTTGCCGCCGGGGCTCTCGTCCAGCACCTCGCTACCCAAGATGTCGGACGGCATGAGATCCGGGGTGAACTGGATGCGGCGGGCGTCGAGCCCGAGCACGATGCCCATGGTCTCGACCAGCTTGGTCTTGGCGAGGCCGGGAAGGCCGATCAACAGCGCGTGGCCGCCGCAGAGCACGGTGATGAGCGCCTGCTCGACCACGCCTTCCTGCCCGAAGATCACGCTGCCGATCGCGGCCTTGGCGGCGGCGACCTGGGCGCCGGTCGTTTCGGCCTGGCGCACGATCATGTCTTCGAGCTTTTCGAGCCCCTCGGTGGCAACCGCCATGACATCAGCTCCTTGTTATCTAACCGTTGTCCGGCCCTGTTATGGTGCGGACCGTCAATCCAGCCCGTCGGAATTGACCAAAAAACGTGCAACATTCGGGCCATTGTCGCACGCAGCGGTGGATAGGGCGCGGGTCGCGCCCCCGAATCCCTCGCAACTGTTGGAGATTACGCTATTTTTCACTGGGTGCGATCCCGCCTCCGCGCAGGTCTGCCACGATCGCCCCAGGACTCGGCCGGGCCGAAAGGGTCGCGAACGCTTGAGTTATCGAGCTTTTCCGGTCCAACCCCGGGCAGGGCGGCGGCGGATAGGCTCGCTTGCGATCGCGACCGGCAGGGAAACAGCCGCTCAGCCGCACAAGTTCCAGGCAGACAATGGCAGACCAAGGGCGCGGATGCACTCAACTCATCGTGAGACTCAAAGCGGCGCCGGGCATCAAGACAATCGCGTCGCGGATGCGGCCCCATTGTTGAAAGGTTTGGGGCCCTGGCCGGCCGCAAGCTTCGCCTTTGGCCAGGGAGATTAAGTCTGTGGAAGCTTCGACCCGCAAGGTCACGTCCGCGCGATCGGGCGCAGATCCGTCCCACGGCGGCGAACTGCGCCATAAGGGCAGTGCCTCCTTCCTCGCGCTCACCGCGATCGGCGTCGTGTTCGGCGATATCGGCACAAGCCCGCTCTACACCTTGTCCGTCACGCTGAGCGCCACCGGTCATGCAGTCCCGACCGCGGTCGACGTCCTCGGGATTGTCTCGCTCATCTTCTGGGCGCTGATGGCGATGGTGTCGCTCAAATACGTCGTCCTCGTCCTGCGCGCCGACAACGACGGCGAAGGCGGAATCCTGGCGCTGTTGTCGCTGGTGGAGCGAATTACCAATGGTCCGGGGATCCCGATCCTGGTGCTGCTCGGCGTCGCGGGCGCGGCGCTGCTCTATGGCGATGGCGTGATCACGCCGGCCATTTCCGTGCTGTCCGCCATGGAGGGCCTCAAGCTCGTCGCGCCGGCGTTCGACAGATTCATCTTGCCATTGACGCTCGCGATCCTGATCGGGCTGTTCGCGATGCAGCGTCGCGGGACCGCGAGCATCGGCCGCCTGTTCGGGCCGGTCATGGTCGTCTGGTTCGTCGTCATCGGCTTGCTCGGCGTCATCAATATCTGGGCGGCGCCCGAAATTCTCAAAGCGCTCAGCCCGGACGCGGCGGCGCGTTTCGTGCTCGCAAATCCGGTGGTCGCGTTTGCGGTGATCGGCGGCGTGTTCCTCGCGTTGACCGGCGCGGAAGCGCTTTACGCCGACATGGGCCATGTCGGTCCGACCGCTATCCGCCGCGCGTGGTTCGGCCTGGTGCTGCCGGCGCTGCTGCTCAACTATTTCGGCCAGGGCGCGCTCGTGCTCACCGATCCCAAGGCGATCGACAGCCCGTTCTACAAATTGGCGCCGCATTGGGCGTTGATTCCGCTGGTCGCATTGGCGGCGCTGGCGACCATCATCGCCTCCCAGGCGCTCATCTCCGGCGTCTTCTCCCTCACCCGGCAGGCGATGCAGGTGGGACTTTGCCCGCGCATGCGGATTGTCCCGACGTCGAGCGACGAAGCCGGTCAGATCTACGTGCCGACGGCCAATTGGCTGTTGATGATCGGAACGCTGCTGATCGTCGTGCTGTTCAAGACCTCCGAGAATCTGGCGGGCGCCTACGGCATCGCCGTGTCCGGGACCATGTTGGTCACGACCATCCTGCTCTATCGCGTGGCCATCGGGCGCTGGCAGTGGCCGCCCGCGCTCGCGGTCTTCATCATCGTGGTTTTCGGCGCCGTCGACGCGACCTTTCTCGCCTCCAACTCGCTGAAAATCGTCCAAGGCGGCTGGTTCCCGATCACCGTCGGCGGCGCGATCGTGGGATTGATGCTGTGTTGGCGGCAGGGGTCATCGCTCGTGCGCCATCGCCTGCAAGAGATGTCGATGCCGCTCGAGCGCTTCCTCGACAACATCGACAAGATGGTGGTGGCGCGCCCGCCGGGCGTGGGCGTGTGGCTGACCAAGGTCGCGCACGGCGTCTCGCCGATCTTGCTGCACCACGTCAAGAACAACAGCGTGCTGCAGGAGACCATGATCCTGATGACCTTCGTCGCCGACCGCAGGCCGCGGGTCCCGTTCGCGGAGCGCCATTCGATCGAGCGCCTGGGCCACGGCATCTATCGCATCCAGGTGCGGCTCGGCTTCATGCAGACGCCTGACATTCCCGTGGCGCTCAAATGTTGCAAGATGCTGGGCTTCGAGATCGATCTCGCTCACGTGCACTATTACATCGCCCATGAAATCGTGGTCCGCCGCGCAAAGGGTTCGGCGATGGCGGCGGTGCCGTTCGCGATCTTCGCGTTCCTCACCCGGATTGCGAGCCGGGCCCCCGACTTCTTCAAAATCCCCCATGAGCGGGTGTTGGAAGTGGGCTTCCACATCGAGATCTGAATCTCGTCTCGGGTAGGGCGAAGCTCGCGCGGCATCGCATCCGGAACATGCGCACTCCTCGCCGGCAGACATGTTACACTTGATGCGCGACCACTCCCGAAGCACCGATCGAAGCCATGGCGCAGGAGACGGAACAGGCACGGCGCGGGTTGGACGCCATCGCGGGCGTGGCGCGCGAGGCCGCGCGCAAAGGGCCGCCGCCGGTGCATCTCTGGAATCCGCCGTTTTGCGGCGACCTCGATATGCGCATCGCCTCGGACGGCACCTGGTTCTATCTCAAGACTCCGATCGGGCGCGCGGCGCTGGTGAAGCTCTTCGCCTCGGTCCTCAGGCGGGAAGGGGACAAATACTTCCTGGTCACGCCGGTCGAGAAATGCGGGATCACTGTCGAAGACGCGCCGTTCCTCGCGGTCGAGCTCAGGGCCGAGCAGGCCGATCACGGCCGGGTGCTGCATTTCCGCACCAACGTCGACGACTGGGTGGCGTGCGACCGCGATCACGCGCTGCGCTTCGAGCGGGAGGCTGAGACCGGCGGCCTCAAGCCCTATCTCCACGTGCGGCGCAACCTCTGGGCCAAGGTGACGCGCGCGTTGTTCTACGATCTCGTCGAGCTCGGCGAGGAGCGCGACCTCGGCGGCGAGCGCATGTTCGGCGTGGCCTCGGCGGGGGAGTTCTTCGCCATGGCGCCGGCCGCCAGCCTGCGGGATTTCATGTGATGGATGCGGCGCTGCCGAGCGGTGCAACGAGCCACGACTTCTTTCACCGCGCTCGCGCGCGGCTTACCCTCGACGTGCCGGCCGCGCTCGACGACCCGACGGTCGAGGCCACGCGCGGCGATCTCGATCTCGATCCCGCGATGTGGGAGCAGGCCGGCGTGAAGGCAACGCGGCCGGCCGCGGTGCTCGTTCCGGTCGTCGACCGCAGCGAGCCCACGGTGCTGCTCACGCTGCGCACCGAGCTTCCGAGCCATCCCGGACAGATCGCGTTTCCCGGCGGCAAGATCGAACCGCAGGATCACACCCCGGCCGAAGCCGCGTTGCGCGAGGCGGCGGAGGAGATCGGGCTCGCCCGCGCGCTGATCGAGCCGATCGGCTATCTCGACCTTTATCTCACCTTTTCCGGCTACCGCATCTTGCCGACGGTGGCGCGCGTTGCTCCCGACTACAAGCTCGTGCTGTCCGAGCGGGAAGTCGCCGACGCCTTCGAGGTGCCGCTCACCTTCCTGATGGACGCACAGAACCACGCGCTCCACAGCCGCGACTGGAAGGGTGTGACACGGAAGTACTACGCCATGCCGTTCGGCGAGCGCTACATTTGGGGCGTGACCGCGGGAATTCTGCGGAACTTGTACGAGCGGATTTATGGGGGATGAAGCGCGCGATGCTCGGGTCTCGTGTCGGGGATGAGCGCCCCCGGGGACGTTTGCGCGGCCGGCGTCGATCCCGCCGCGCGCGAGCGAAGAGCGGCGGCGCGGCAGCCACGCGGCGGCGCCTTCGTTGTAATATTGCGCGTGGCGATTCTTGCGCTCGGCCCCGGGTCTCGTGGAGGTTGCCGTCCGCTCGCGCGGCGCGCGGCACCGCGGGCTTGCGCTAACGTCCTCGTCCGGGACTCGAGACCGATGATCCGCCCCGTCCTCACCGAAGTCGCTCTGTTTCTGGCGCCATTCCTGGTCTACGCCGTCTTCCTCTGGGCCACCCAGGCGGGCGTGCTGCATCCGAACTCTTGGAGCCTGCCCCGCGTCGCTTGGCTCGTGATCGCGGCGCTGGTGCTCATGATCGGCAGTTTCATCGTGCTGGCGCAGTGGGGCGGCTCGCCGCCGGGCTCGACCTACGTTCCGGCCCATATCGAGGACGGCCAATTCGTGCCGGGCGAAACGAAGTGACGCAAGCGCGGCGCCGTCTCGATGCCGCATGGCTGCGAGAGGCGCCGCTGCGCGACCTTCTCGCCGCGCTCGAGGGCGACGGCGAGGAGGCCCGCGTCGTCGGCGGGGCGGTGCGCAATGCGCTCATCGGCGCGCCGCACGGCGACATCGACATCGCCACCACCGTGCTCCCGCCCGAAGTGATCCGCCGGGTCGAGGCGGCGGGCTTCAAGGCGGTGCCCACCGGCATCGAGCACGGCACCGTGACCGTCGTCGCCGCCGGGCGGCCGTTCGAAGTCACCACCTTGCGCGAAGACGTCGAGACGTTCGGGCGCCATGCCACCGTGGCCTTCGGCCGCGACTGGAAGCGCGACGCCGAGCGCCGCGACTTCACCATGAACGCGCTGTCGCTTTCCCGCGACGGAACCATCTACGACTATGTGGGTGGGCTTGCCGACATCGAGGCGCGCCGCGTGCGCTTCATCGGGGACGCGGCGACGCGCATCGCCGAAGATTATCTGCGCATCCTGCGGTTCTTCCGCTTTCACGCCGCCTATGGCGAGGGCGCTCCCGACCCGCAGGGCCTCGCCGCCTGCATCGCCGGCCGCGTCGGGCTCGAGCAATTGTCGCGCGAGCGCGTGCGCATGGAGGTGCTCAAGCTCCTCGTTGCCAAGCGCGCGGTGCCGACGCTCGCCCTGATGACGGAAATAGGGTTGCTCGAGCAGGTGCTCGGCGGCGTGCCGCTGCTCGCGAGCTACGCCAACATGATCAAGCTCGAGGCCGCGCTTGCGCTCGCGTGCGACCCGGTGCGCCGCCTCGGCGCGCTCAGCGTCTCGGTGATCGAGGACGCCGAGCGCCTGCGCGAGCGCTTGCGGCTCGCCAATGCGGAGTACGAGCGGCTCGCGTCGATGGCGGACGGCTGGTGGCAGATTGCGGGGGACTGGGAGGAGCGCGACGGCCGCGTCTTGCTCTATCGGCTGGGGAGCGAACGTTTCATCGATCGGGTGCTGCTGGCCTGGTCGCGTTCTCCCCAGGGCGCGGAAGATCGGCCCTGGCATCGGCTCGCGACGCTGCCCGCGCGCTGGAGCGCGCCGGCATTTCCGCTCAAGGCCGCGGACTTCATGGCGCGCGGCGTGCCGAAGGGACCTCGCCTCGGCGCGGCGCTCGCGGCGGCGGAGGAGGCGTGGATCGCGGCCGGGTTTCCGCAAGATGCAGCGGCAGTGGCGGCGATCGCGGATGCGGCAGCGGCTGAGACGAGGTGATGCCGCGCGGTCCGCGCCAGGCTCGACTCGCTCCGTGCCCCGTTCGGCATTACACTACGGCATGAGGCGTAGCATGAGCACCAGCCGTCGTCCCGCCGACATTGCTCGCCGTTCGGCGAAAGCGCTGCATGCGCGGCCGCGCGACGCGTTCCGGCGCGAGACCTTCGCGCTGCCGCGCGAGCAGGCGCGCGAAAAGGCGCGGGAAATGTTTCGCCGCTTTCCCAAGGCCGCCTACATGACCGAGATCGAATCCTGGCGCGAGCTTCCCGGCGATCGCATCGAATTCACCATGCGACGGCTTCCCAGCGCGGATTGACGGCGCGGCCTAATCCGTAATGACGTCGACGATCACCCTGTCGGTGGGGTTTATGATCAGCAGCGTCTTGCCGAGCGTCGCATACGCGTAAGGCTTCATCTGCGGTATCTGCCGGGTGACGGTTGCAGGCAGCGCACGCAACTCGACCGCGGCGGGGACCGTTGCGCCGACCGCGGCTGTCGATGCGGAGGCCGCCGTCGCGCCGCCGGTGTTGCGCCCAACCAGGCGCTGCCACATCAGGTGCTCCTGGGCGCCCGTCAATACGAGCTCATCAGAGGCCACCAAAAACGGCCCGGTTCCGGCAGCCGATGCCCCAGCGATGCTGCAAAGCAGTAATGCTACCGCGACCGCGAAGTGACGGCAGGGTTGCATTTCGACCTCCCGCGCCTTGCGCCCCCGCTGCATTAACAAAAAAGACGCGACCGGCGTTGCATTAAAACTTTGTCATCCGGCGGCGGAGCGGTGAGCACCGACGGCCGCTTGGTATAAGACTTGTTGGTATAAGACTTGGGCCCGATGCTCGAATCGCTGTCCTCGGTTTTTGCCGACATCTCTGTGCCGCAGCTTGCCCTCATCACGGCCATGGCGCTCATCGCGTCGGTCGTCGGCGGGGTCGCCGGCTACGGCACCGGCGCGCTGATGCCGCTGGTTTTGGTGCCGATCGTGGGTGCCGAGCCTGTGGTGCCCATCCTTTCGCTTTCGGCGCTGTTGACCAATACCAGCCGGGCGGCGGCGTTTTGGCCTCTGGTCGATCGGCGGCGGGCGCTGATCGTGCTGGTCGCGGCGGTGCCGACCTGCGTGCTCGGCGCCTGGGGCTATACCCTGCTCACCGGCAAAGGCGCGGCGCTGGTCATTGGCGCCATGCTGGTGGCGAGCGTGCCGCTGCGCCGGCTGATGCGCACGCGCGGTCTCGCGCTCTCGAGCCGCGGACTGGCCGCCGCCGGCTTCGGCTGGGGGCCGCTCGCCGGCGGCACCGTCGGCGCCGGCATCATCCTGCTCTCGCTGCTGATGGCGGCGGGCCTCGAAGGCGCCGCCGTGGTCGCGACCGATGCCGTCATCTCCATCGGCGTCGGGCTCGTCAAGTTTGCGACCTTCGGGCTCGCCGGCGTGGTCAACGCGAAGGTGATCGCGATCGCGCTGCTCATCGGCGGCGTGGCGCTGCCCGGCGCTTTCCTGGCCAAGGCGCTGATCGAGCGCCTGCCGTTGCACGTGCACACCGCGATCCTCGACGCCGTCGTGATCGGCGGTGGCGCGGCGATGGTCGTCAATGCATTCGCGCGCTGACGCGGGGCCGCGTGCGCGGCTCAAGGCCACTTCACGACCGGCGGCAGCGAGGACAGGATCGCCTCGACATTGCCGCCGGTGCGCAGCCCGAAGATGGTGCCGCGGTCGTAGAGCAGGTTGAACTCCACGTAGCGGCCGCGGCGCACGAGCTGTTCCTCGCGCTCGGCCGCGCTCCACGGCGTGGTGAAATTCTTGCGCACCAGCTCGGGATAGATGCGCGCGAAGGCGCGGCCCACCTCCTGCGTGAAGGCGAAGTCCGCCTCCCAGTCCGCGCTATCGAGATAGTCGTAGAAAATGCCGCCGATGCCGCGCATCTCCCGGCGGTGCCGCAGGTAGAAATATTCATCGCACCAGCGCTTGTACTTCTCATAGGGCGCGACGCGCGCATGGGCGTCGCAAGCCGCCTTCATCGCGGCGTGAAACGCGATCGTGTCGGGATCGTCCTGCCGGCGGCGTTTATCGAGCACCGGGGTCAAATCCGCGCCACCGCCGAACCAGGCCTTGGTGGTCACCACGAAGCGCGTGTTCATGTGCACCGCCGGCACATGCGGGTCCTGCGGATGGGCGATGAGCGAAATGCCGGAGGCCCAGAACCGCGGGTCGGTTTCGGCGCCTGGAATGTCGTTACGGAATTCGGGCGCGAACTCGCCGAAAACTGTGGAGACGTGGATGCCGACCTTCTCGAACACGCGGCCCTGCATGCTCGCCATCACGCCGCCACCACCGGGATAGCCGCTGTCGTGGGCGCGACTCCAGGGCGTGCGAACGAATCGGCCCGCCGCGCGCTCGGCGAGCGGCGCGTGCGCCGGCAGGCCCGCTTCGAGCGCCTCGAACACCGCGCAGATGTCGTTGCGCAGCGTTTCGAACCACGTTCGCGCGCGTGCTTTGCGAGCGTCGAGCAAGCTCTCGCTCATAAAACCTCCGTCCTTCGTTTAGGACATGGCGGGCCGGCCGTCACCATCGCTCATGCGATGCCATCGCGCCGATGTGGGTGATTTGCAGTCGCCACGCGTCGAGCGCGCTCGCATAAGCGCTTCGAATCCGAAACCAGACGCGAGTCATACGGACGACATACGCGCAACGTTTTCGGGTAGAGGAAAATTTCAGCCAAGCTTTTTTTTGCCATTGTTTGGGCCGGGGAAAATTCCAGGCGAAGCTTTTTTTTGCCATTGTTTCGGGGAACCCTGCCGGCGTGGGGGATGTTGGGGGTGCGATGTCCGCCTCCGCTTGTGTGGGGACTTGGCAGGCGGTAGGGCGCGACAGCGCCAGCGAGCGATGCGGGTGAGGGGTAGCGCCCTGGGGCGTGAGATGTCCCTCACCCGCTTCGTATTTTTCGGTTACGGTTCGCTCGAATCTCTCCCTCTTTGCCGTATCGATTGGGATGCGTCAGCTCTCACCGCCCGCGGGGGCCGCGGTTTGCCGCATCGCTTCGCCCACCGCCATAGCGGCGGCCATCGCCACGTTGAGCGAGCGCAAGCCTTCTCGCATCGGAATGACGAGCCGCGCATCAGCGGCCGCGTGCACCTTCTCGGGCACGCCCGACGTTTCGCGGCCGAACAGCAAGACGTCGCCGCGCCGGAACGCGTGTGCGAGATAGGAGCGGCGCGCGCGCGTGGTGAAGAGAATGAGCCGCGCGCCGGCGCCGGCGCGCCAGGCCTCGAACGCCTCCCAGTTGACGTGACGGACGATCTCGACCTGATCGAGGTAATCCATGCCGGCGCGGCGGAACGCACGGTCGCTGGTCGCAAAGCCCGCGGGCTCGATGATGTGCGCCTCGAGGCCGAGGCACGCGGCAAGACGAAGAATCGTGCCCGTGTTCTGGGGAATGTCGGGCTCGAACAGCGCAATGCGCATGGGCCAAGCTTTCGGGCGTGCAGCGAACCGCGATCGCGGCCAAAACGCAAGACGAGCAAACGATTTGTGCGACATTTGATCGTTGCGACACGGACCCGCACTTGCCCACTTGCGCTCGCTTGGCAAGGGTGCCAATAGAACGCCGCTGGATTAAGCCGCTTGGCCCCTTGCTTGCAGGAGGAGAGCGGCCGGTTCGCCCGCCGCCGCCAGGCGGCGTCTCCGTGTCGGGCGCTGGAGAAGCCGCGGCGGCTCTGACGTGGACGAGTTCTCGCAGCCGGCGCAAGCGGGCTGCGGGCGGGCCGACGGACAAGAAAGGAACTGCACCCGTGACGACGATGTCTTCGGCCGAGCCGACACGTCGCGATTTTCTCTATATTGCGACCGCCTCCGTCGCGGCGTTCGGAGCCGCCGCGACGCTCGTGCCGCTGATTGCGCAGATGAATCCCGACGCCTCGACGATCGCGGCGGGCGCGCCGATCGAGGTCGACCTGACCCCGATCGCCGATGGCCAGGTGATCAAGGTGTTCTGGCGCGGCAAGCCGATCTACGTCAATCACCGCACCAAGAAACAGATCGAGGAGGCGCAGAACGTCGACGTGGCGAAGCTGCCGGACCCGCAGCCGGATTCCGCGCGCGTCAAGCCGGGTCACGACCAGTGGCAGGTGCTGATCGGAATCTGCACGCACCTCGGCTGCATCCCGATCGCCCATGCGGGATCCTACGACGGCTACTTCTGCCCCTGCCACGGCTCGGTCTACGACACCTCCGGACGCATCCGGCAGGGACCCGCGCCGCTCAACCTCGCGCTCCCGCCCTACGAATTCCTCTCCGACACCAAGATCCGAATCGGCTGACGGCTTCCGACTTCATCCTGCAAGGTTCGATCATGAGCGGACATCCGACCTACCAGCCGCAAAGCGCATTCATGCGATGGATGGAGCGGCGGCTGCCGATCGGCGGGCTCGTCTATTCGTCCTTCGTCGTTTATCCCACCCCGCGCAACCTCAATTACTGGTGGACGTTCGGCGGCATCCTCGCCTTCATGCTCGGCGTGCAGATCGTCACCGGCGTCGTGCTGGCGATGCACTACACGCCGCAGGTGGACTACGCCTTCGATTCCGTCGAGCAGATCATGCGCGACGTGAATTACGGCTGGCTGCTGCGCTACCTGCACTCGAACGGCGCGTCCATGTTCTTCCTCGCCGCCTACATCCACATGTTCCGCGGCATGTATTACGGCTCCTACAAGGAGCCGCGCGAGGTGCTGTGGATTCTCGGCGTCATTCTCCTGCTGCTCATGATCATGACCGGATTCATGGGCTACGTGCTGCCCTGGGGCCAGATGAGCTTCTGGGCGGCGACCGTCATCACCAACCTGTTCTCGGCCATTCCGCTGATGGGCGAATCCATCGTCAGCTGGCTGTGGGGCGGCTATGCGGTCGGCAATCCCACGCTCAATCGCTTCTACTCGCTGCACTATCTGCTGCCGTTCGTCATCGTCGGCGTCGTCGTGCTCCACATTTGGGCGCTGCACGTGGCGGGGCAGAACAACCCGACGGGGGTCGAGCCGAAGAGCGAGGAGGACACCGTCGCGTTCACGCCTTATGCCACGATCAAGGACAGCTTCTTGCTGGCCGTGTTCTGCATCCTGTTCGCCTGGTTCGTGTTCTACATTCCGAATTTTCTCGGTCATCCCGACAATTATATCCCGGCCAATCCGGCGGTGACGCCGATGCACATCGTGCCGGAATGGTATTACCTGCCGTTCTACGCGATCCTGCGCGCGATCCCGAACAAGCTCCTCGGCGTGATGGCGCTCGCCGCCTCGATCCTCATCCTCGCATTCCTTCCCTGGCTAGATACGTCGAAAGTGCGCTCGGCGCGCTATCGCCCGCTCTATCGCCAGTTCTTCTGGGTCTTCGTGATCGTCTGCGTCGGTCTCGGCTGGCTCGGCTCCAAGCCACCGGAAGGCAACTACGTGCTGATCGCGCGCATCTTCACGGTCTACTACTTCGCCTTTTTCCTGGTGATTCTGCCGGTGCTCGGCAAGATCGAAAGAACCAAGCCGCTGCCGAACTCGATTTCCGAATCGGTGCTGCGCGAGGGCAAGCCCATCGGGGCGCAGGCGCCGCCGCCGGCGGGCGCGAAGGCTTGATGGGGCCCGCCATGGCCGTCGCGCGCACCATTCTCGCTCTCGCCGTCTCACTCGCCGCACTCGCCGCGCCTGCACTGGCGCAAGAGCACGAAGCGCCGGCGCCGCCCATGAACAAGTGGTCGTTCGCGGGGCCGTTCGGCAAATACGACCGCGCGCAGCTCCAGCGCGGGCTCAAGGTCTATCGCGAAGTCTGCCAGGTCTGTCATGGGCTCAAGCTGGTCGCGTTCCGCACGCTCGCCGATCCGGGCGGGCCCGGTTTCACGGTTGCGCAGGCGACCGCCATCGCGGCCGAATACCAGGTCAAGGGCGAGCCCGACGATCAGGGCGAGGTCAAGGATCGCGCCGGCCGGCTGGCCGATACGTTCCCGCCGCCGTTTCCCAACGACCAGGCGGCGCGCGCGCGCTACAACGCCGTGCCGCCCGATCTCTCGGTGATCGCCAAGGCGCGCGGTTACGAGCGCGGCTTCCCGCGCTGGGTCGGCGATATGTTCACGCAGTACCAGGAGCAGGGCGTCGACTACCTCACCGCGCTGATGCGAGGCTACAGAGACGCGCCGCCGGCGGGCGTCACCCTTCCGGCCGGCAGCTTCTACAATGAATATTTTCCCGGCCATGCCATCGCCATGCCGCCGCCTCTCACGGACAAGCGCGTCGACTACACCGACGGCGCGCCGATGACGGTCGAGCAATACGCCAAGGACGTCTCCGCGTTCCTGATGTGGACCGCCGAGCCGCACCTCGAGGCCAGAAAGCGCGTCGGCATGCAGGTGTTCATTTTCCTGATCGTGCTGTCGGGGCTCCTCTATTTCACCAAGAAGAAGGTGTGGCACGACGTGGAATTGCATCCGGAGAAGCTCAAGCCGCGTCCACCGAGCGAATATCCGCGCGGGTGAGCGAGCCGTTGGTCGCTCTGACACTAGCGCCGCGAAGTAAACCCGCCGCTCGGTGCCGGGCCAATCGTGCTATTGCGACTTGGCCCAATCTGGACTGACGGGAATTCTCATGACCAAAGCCGTGCTCGGCGTCATCGGCGGCTCCGGCATCTACGACCTGCCGGGGCTCGAGAAGGTGCGGCAGCGCGCGATCAAGAGTCCGTGGGGCGAGCCGTCGGCGCCGCTGCGCGTGGGCGAGATCGCGGGCACGCCGGTGGTGTTTCTGTCGCGCCACGACAAGGGGCACAGGCTTTCGCCATCCGACATCAACTACCGCGCCAATATCGACGTGCTCAAACGCGCGGGCGTGACCGATCTGGTCTCGCTCTCCGCCTGCGGCTCGTACAAGGAGGAGCTGCCGCCCGGCACCTTCGTGCTGGTCGACCAGTTCGTCGATCGCACCTTCAACCGGCAAGGCTCGTTCTTCGGCAAAGGCTGCGTCGCCCACGTGTCGATGGCGCATCCGGTGTCGCCGCTGTTGCAGGACCGCATCGCCGCCGCCGCCGCTCGCGAAGGCATCAAGATCGTGCGCGGCGGCACCTATGTGTGCATGGAGGGGCCGCAGTTCTCCACCTACGCCGAGAGCTTGACCTACAAGGGCCTGGGCTATTCCGTGATCGGCATGACCAATCTGCCGGAGGCCAAGCTCGCGCGCGAGGCCGAGCTCTGCTACGCGACGGTCGCCATGGTCACCGATTTCGACTGCTGGCATCCCGACCACGACGCGGTGACGGTGCAGGACATCATCGCCGTGCTCACCGCCAACGCGGAGAAGGCCAAGGCGCTGGTGGCGCGGCTCGCCCGCGACTTTCCGCGCGAGCACGAGCCCTGTCCCCTCGGTTCGGACCGCGCGCTCGACACCGCGCTCATCACCGCGCCGGAGGCGCGCGACAAAAAGCTTTTGAAGAAGCTCGACGCGGTGGCGGGGCGGGTGCTGAAGCCGAAGCCGAAGACGAAGACGAAGCGCTGAGGCAAGGAATTTTGCAGAGTATTGCAACATCCGTTCGTCCCCGCGCATAGCGCGTCGAAGACGCGCGTAAACGCGCTTATGGCGGGGACCCAGAGCCGAGGCACGAACAGTAGGCTGGATTCTCGCTTACGCGGGAATGAGCGGAAGAGAACACGTCGACTCGAACGGGATTGCTCTAAGCCGGTCAGGGCGCGTCCGCGCCCGCCAGCCGCTTCTCGATCGCGCGCGCGGCGACCGTTCCGCTCCCGATCGCGGTCGCGATGCACGGATGCGCGGGATTGGAGACGTCGCCCACCGCGAACACGCCGCGGCAGGACGTCTCCATGTTGCCGTCGACCGCGAGATAGCCGAGCGCGTCGGTCGCAAGCGCAAGCTGGGCGAGCCAGGGTTCGTTGGTATTCGGCCGGTAGCCGAACAGCACAACGACATGGTCGGCCTCGATCTCGCTGCCACCCTCCAAGCGGACGCGGACTGCGGATCCGGCGTGGTCGAGCGCCGCGACCGTGCGCTCCGTCATCACCCTCGCCATTCCCGCGGCCTGATGTGGTTGCAGGCGCTCGATGAGGAGCGGCTGCGCCCGCGGCATCTTCGCGCGCATGACGACGGTCACACGCACGCCCTTCTCGGCCAGCATACGCGAAACGTCGAACGCGTTGTCGCCGCCGCCGATCACGGCGACGCGCGAGCCCAAATCGACGCTCGGCTCGCCGACCGCGGCTGCGCCGAGATGGAGGCGGCCCGCCGCCGCAACGCGCCGCGCGTTCTCGACGCGGTCGAGCCACTCCTCGCCCGCGAATCTCGTGCCGGTCGCGATCACGACGGCCGGGCCCGACAACGATCGCGCCGCCGGCGCGCCTGCCACGTCGAGCCGAAATCGCTCGTCGTGCTCCCGCCGCAAGCGCTGCGGCCTGGCGCCGAGCCAGGTCTCGATCGCCAGTTCGCGCATGTGGGCGGCGAACTCGGCGGCGTTCTCACGCGCGCTCTTGCCGCGCTCACCGAGCAGCCACGGGTTGGGGTAGGGGCTCAGGCGCGCCATGCCGCCGAGCGCATCCGCCTGCTCGATGATTACGGGCTTGAGGCCGTAATTGTGCAGCCACAGCGCGCAGGACATGCCCGCGGGCCCGCCCCCGATGATCGGCACGATCGGCGCCTGAGACTCGGTTGATCGCGGCATCTCGCGTCTCTGGTTGCGCGCCGCCCCAGGGTTCGCCAGAGTGGGGCAGACCGGGACACTAGTGTCCCGATTCCGAAGTTCGCATCATTGTGCCGCAGCCTCGTTTGCGAACTTCGGAATCGAAGGACACTAGCAACTTATTGATCTAGTGTGGCTTTGGTTCAGAAGTCCGCATCTCGGACTCGCTGCAAGTAATGATGCGGACTTCTGAACCGCCACACTAGCCTGCAAACCCGTTTCGAGGCGAGACGCTCATGGTCAGCCCCCAATTCGAGCACGATCTCAAGGACTCGATCCGCACCATTCCGGACTATCCCAAGCCCGGGATCATGTTCCGCGACATCACCACGCTGCTCGGCAACGCGCGTGCGTTCCGCCGCGCGGTCGACGAGCTGGTGCAGCCCTGGGCGGGGATGAAGATCGACAAGGTCGCCGGCATCGAGGCGCGCGGCTTCATCCTCGGCGGGGCGGTGGCGCACCAGGTCTCGGCCGGCTTCGTGCCGATCCGCAAGAAGGGCAAGCTGCCGCACAAGCGGGTGTCGATCGCCTATTCGCTGGAATACGGCCTCGACGAGATGGAGATGCACGAGGACGCCGCGGAGAAGGGCGACCGCGTCATCCTGGTTGACGATCTGATCGCCACCGGCGGCACGGCGGAGGGCGCGGTCAAGCTGCTGCGCCAGTTGGGTGCGCAGGTGCTCGCCGCCTGCTTCATCATCGACCTGCCCGACCTCGGCGGCGCCGCCAGACTGCGCAAGCTCGACGTGCCGGTGCGCACGCTCATTTCCTTCGAAGGGCACTAGGCCGAGGGACGATCGTGAAACCTGCCCGGCGACGATTTCTGCATCTGGCCGTTGGCGCTGCCGCGCTGCCGGCAATGTCGCGGATCGCAAGGGCGCAAAGCTATCCGTCGCGGCTTGTCACCATCATCGTGCCCTTCTCCGCCGGTGGGACGACCGACGTGATTGCCCGCATCCTCGGCGAGCACATGTCGCGCACGCTCGGCCAGCAGTTCATCGTCGAGAACGTGGTCGGGGCGGGCGGCACCACCGGCTCGACGCGTGCGATGCGCGCAAACCCCGATGGATACACCATTGAATTGGGCAATATGGGAACGCACGCGGCTTCGGTCGCGCTCTATCCCAGCCTCGCCTACAACCCGCAAGTCGATTTCGCGCCGATCGGCATGGTCGCGGGTCTTCCGGTCCTGGTCGTGGGAAAAAAGGATCTTCCGCCGAACGACCTAAAGGAATTCGCAACGTATGTGAGAGCGAATGCCGAGACGTTGAACATGGCGCATGCCGGTGTCGGCTCGATCACGCATTTCACGTGCCTGCTGCTCAATTCGATACTCGGCGTGAAGCCGACCTTGGTGCCCTTCAACGGCGCCGCGCCCGCCATCAGCGCGCTGATCGGCGGCCAGGTCGATTACATGTGCAACGTCGCCCCCGACGTCGTTCAGCAGATCCAGGGCGGGGCGTTCAAGGCCTATGCCATCGGAAGCTCCAAGCGCAATTCGGCGCTGCCAGACGTGCCGACCTCGGAGGAGGCCGGGCTTCCGCAATTCCAGGCGTCCGCCTGGAACGCCTTGTTTGCGCCCAAGGGAACGCCGAAGCCGATCCTCGACAAGCTCAGCGACGCGCTCGACCAGGCGCTCGATGACGAGACTACGCAGAAGCGCCTGCTCAGCCTCGGCAGCGAAATTCCGGACAAGGCCCGGCGCGGTCAGCAGGCCCTCGCGGCGCTGGTGAAGGACGAGATCGCGCGCTGGACGCCGATCATCAAAGCGGCGGCCGTCAAGACGGAATAAGCAGGCTTGATAAGCAAGCTTGCGGCCCGCACCTTCCGCGAGGGGACCACGATGAAGCCTCCCCGCCGCAAAGTCTTGCATCTTGCCGCGGGCGCTGCCGCGCTGCCGGCCGTCTCGCGCGTGGCGCGTGCGCAAACCTATCCGACGCGGCCGGTGCGCATCGTCGTCGGTTTCGCCGCCGGCGGCTCCACCGACATCGGCGCGCGCGTGATCGGACAATGGCTGCAGGAGCGGCTCGGTCAGCCATTCGTCATCGAGAACCGGCCGGGCGCGGGCACCAATATCGCGACCGAGACGGTCGTGCGCGCGCCCCCCGACGGCTATACGCTGCTCATGGTCGGACCGTCGAGCGCGGTCAACGCGACGCTCTACGATAAGCTTGATTTCGTGTTTCTGCGCGACATCGCGCCGGTTGGGAGCTTGATCCGGCAACCGCAAATCATGCTGGCCAATCCGTCGGTCATGACCAAAACCGTTCCCGAACTGATCGCCTACGCCAAGGCCAATCCGGGCAAGATCACGATGGCATCGGCCGGCGTAGGTTCGGCCGGTCATTTGGTCGGCGAATTATTCAAGATGATGGCCGGCGTCGATTTTGTTCACGTGCCCTATCGCGGCGCGGGACCCGCATTGGCCGATCTGCTCGGCGGACAGGTCATGATCTCGTTCGCCGGGATCGCCGGATCGATCGAGTATATCAGGGCCGGCAAGCTGCGCGCGCTCGCGGTTACG
>Ga0306926_10001550_pt1 | contig 22962 bp, 21 predicted proteins | sample flu12Cox44000178_FD_203759 | JGI IMG/M metagenome (GOLD analysis project Ga0306926, IMG submission 203759) | Lab enrichment of tropical soil microbial communities from Luquillo Experimental Forest, Puerto Rico - flux8day.12C.oxic.44.000.178 (v2)... | ecosystem: Environmental > Terrestrial >...
CAGCCGCACGCCGACGGTGTAGGCCGCGATCGCCGCGGGACCGTAGCTCGACAGCACGCGGAAGTAGATGAACAGCGCGGCGTTGATCAGGATCCGCTCGCCCGCGGCGGGCCACGAGATCCGCGCGGTCTCGCGCAGCAGCTCGAACGCACCCGCGAAGTCCGCGCGGACCAGCCGCACCGCGGGCGTCTCGGCGCGGCCGCGCCGCCGCGACACCGCGGCGAACAGGGCGAGGCCGGCGATCTGCGCGGCGAGCGTCGCCGCGCCCGCGCCCGCGAGGCCCCATGCCGGAAAGCCGAACGCTCCGAAGATCAGCACCGCGTTCAGCCCGAGCTTCACCGCCGTGACGCCCGTCGCGATCAACAGCGGCACGGCGGTGTTGCGCGCCGAGCGGAACGCGCTCTCCACCGTGAGCGAGGCCGCGAAGAACACGGTCGAGCCGAGCGTGAAGCGGAAGTACGGCACCGCCATCTCGGCGACTTCCGGCCGCGCGCCGAGCACGAGCAGGAACTCCCGCGGGAACGCGAGCGACGCGGCCGAGATCAGCGCGGCAGAGCCGACCGCGAGCCCGAGCGACGCCGCGAACGCGCTGCGCGCCCGCGCGGAGTCGCTCGCGCCCAGCGCCCGCGACATCAGCGCGATGCATGCGACCGATAGCCCGAGCAGCGCGGCCTGGGCGAGCTGGTAGTACTGCGAGGTGTAGCCCGCGACGGCGACCGCGGTGGTGCCCAGCCGCCCGAGCATCCACAGGTCGATCACCGAGACGCTGGTCGCGAGCAGCTGCGACACCACCGCCGGCCAGGCGAGCCGCAGGATGTCGCGATCGGCGCGCCGCCGCCGCTCGGCGCGCGAGAGCGCGCCGGCCTCGTAGGCGATCGCGGCGGACGGGAGGACGGGACCGAGCTCGGGTTCGAGCGGTACCTCGAGCTCGGTCTCCTCGCCCGCCCCTTCCACTTCTACGCGAGCTGCGCCTTGCGGTACATCGCGACCACCGCCGCGCCGCCCAGACCCAGGTTGTGCTGCAGCGCGACCTTCGCGCCGGCGACCTGGCGCTTCTGCGCGTCACCGCGCAGCTGCCAGGTGAGCTCCGAGCACTGCGCGAGCCCGGTGGCGCCGAGCGGATGGCCCTTCGAGATCAGGCCGCCCGACGGGTTCACCACCACCTTGCCGCCGTAGGTGTTCGCGCCCGAGTCGACGAACTCGCCCCCCTTGCCGACCGGGCACAGGCCCAGCCCTTCGTAGGTGATGAGCTCGTTGCAGGAGAAGCAGTCGTGCAGCTCCACCACGTCGACGTTCTCGGGGCCGAGCCCCGACTGCTTGTAGACCTTGTCCGCGGCCTTCTTGGTGAGGTCGAAGCCGACCAGCTTGATCATGCTCTTCTCGTCGAAGGTGCTCGGCAGATCCGTGGCCATGGCCATGCCCAGGATCTCGACGGCCTTCGACTCGAGACCGTGCTTGCGCACGAACTCCTCGCTGGCGAGCACCGCGGCCGCACCGCCGTCGGAGGTCGGGCAGCACTGCAGCTTGGTGAGCGGCCCGTACACCGTCGGCGCCTTCAGGATCTCCTCCAGCGTGTACTCGTCCTGGAACTGCGAATACGGGTTGTTCACCGAGTGCTTGTGGTTCTTCCAGCCGATCTTCGCGAACTGCTCGGCGGTGGTGCCGTAGCGCTCCATGTGCTCGAGGCCGGCGTTGCCGAACATCTGCGGCGCGCCCGGCGCCTTGGCGAAGCCGCGCTGCTCGACCATCAGCTTGAAGTGCTTGTCCATCGGCGTGGTGCGGTCGGTGTATTTGATGCCGAGGGAGCCCTTCTCCATCTTCTCGAAGCCGAGCGCCATCGCGCACTCGGCGAGCCCGCCCTCGATGAACTGCTTGGCCATGAACAGCGCGGTCGAGCCGGTCGAGCAGTTGTTGTTTACGTTGTAGATCGGGATGCCCGACAGGCCGAGCTCGTAGAACGCGCGCTCGCCGCAGGTCGAGTCGCCGTAGCAGTAGCCGACGGCCGCCTGCTCGACGTCGGAGAACGGGATGCCCGCGTCCTCGAGCGCCTTCTTGCCGGCCTCGCGGCCCATGTCCGGGTAGTCCCACTCCTTCGAGCCCGGCTTCTCGAACTTGGTCATGCCGACCCCGATCACGAACACCTTTCGACCCATTTCTCCTGAGCTCCTTTCTGATTTCGAGCGAGTGAGGCACGCCGCAGGCGTGCCGTGCGGGCAGCGCGGCTTTGCCGCGCGCTAACCCGCTAAGGTGATTGCGGCGTTGCTGATGACGGGGGCGTTGCGCTCCTTGCACTTCGCCGAGATCAGGATCTGCTTGCCCTCGCGCCAGAGCGAGGTCTCGATCGTCTCGCCGGGGAAGAGCACGCCCGCGAAGCGCGCCTGGTAGCGCGCGACCGCGGCGGTGTCGCCGCCGAGCACGGCGTCGACCGCCGCCTTGCACACGATCCCGAACGAGCACAGCCCGTGCAGGATCGGCTTGTCGAAGCCGCCGAGCTTCGCGAACGCGGGATCGGCGTGCAGCGGGTTCTTGTCGCCCGAGAGGCGGTAGAGCAGCGCCTGGTGGGGAACCGTCGGCGAGTCGACCACGGCGTCGGGCTTGCGCGTAGGCGCGTCGTTCCCGGCCTTCGGGCCCGACTCGCCGCCGAAGCCGCCCTCGCCGCGCGCGAAGATGGAGAAGCGGTTGGTGAAGAGCGGCGCTCCGCCCTTCTCGCGCGTCTCGACCTCGACCACGATCAGCGCGGCCTTGCCCTTATCGTAGATACCGGCGATGCGCCCGTTCGACTCGATCTTCGCCTGGACCGGGATGGGGCGGTGGATCTCGATGTCCTGCTCGCCGTGCAGCACCAGCGCGAAGTTGATCTGGATCCCCGGCGCCGCCGCCATGCCGCCGACCGCGCCGAATACCGGGATCACGCCGTAGCTCGGCAGCACCTTCAGGCTCTTCTCGTAGGTGTACTCGAGCTCCTTGGCCTCGGTCGCCTTGCCCGCACCGCTGCCCGCGCCGATGCCCAGGTGGTACAGGATCACCTGGTCCGCGCCCCACTCGCCCTGCGACGGCGCGAGCTTCGCGCCGCGCGCCTTCTCGAGATCGATCGGCATCTGTTTCTCCTTATGATCGCGTGGGCACCCTACCCACGCTCCGGCTCAGCCCATCAAGTCTTTGGCGATGACTCTCATTTCGTCGCCAATGCTCTTGGGAACGATGTAGCTCTTCTCGTCCATGATCTGGCCCAGGTGGTCGCGCACGTCCTCGAGCGAGACCGCCTTGCCTTTGCCGGCGAACCAGCCGGGCGTGAGCCCCACGAAGACGCGCGCAAAGCGGCCGCCGCCGACCGAGAACACCTCGTGCGAGAGCTCGCACGCCTCGGACACCAGGTAGCAGGCGAGCGGCGTGACCGTGGTCGGCTCGAGGTTCGAGGCCATCGGGCCGAGCAGGTTCTCGGTGAGTCGGGTCTTCGCGATCGGCGCGATCACGTTCGACTTGATGTTGTTCTTCGCGCCCTCGACCGCGAGCACGTTCGACAGCCCCACCAGTCCCATCTTCGCCGCGCCGTAGTTGGTCTGGCCGAAGTTGCCGAAGATGCCGGCGGCCGAGGCCGTGAACAGGAAGCGGCCGTAGCTCTGGTCCTTCATCGCGCGGAACGCGGGCTGGCTGACGTAGAAGGCGCCCTTCAGGTGCACGTCGAGCACGATCTCGAGGTCGGCCGGCTCGAGCTTGGCGAAGCTCTTGTCGCGCAGGATCCCCGCGTTGTTGATCACGATGTCGACGCGGCCGAAGCGGTCGAGCGCGGTCCGGACGATCGCCTCGCCGCCGGCGGGCGTCGCCACCGAGTCGTAGCTCGCCACCGCCTGGCCGCCTGCCTTGCGGATCTCGTCGACGGTCTGGTCGGCCATCGAGCTGCCCTTGCCGCTGCCGTCGGCGGCGCCGCCGAGGTCGTTCACGACCACGTGCGCGCCGCGGCGCGCGAGCTCGAGCGCGTAGGTCTTGCCCAGGCCTCCGCCTGCGCCGGTGATGACGGCCACGCGGCCGTCGAAGTGGATCTCGCTCGTCATCGCTGCTCCTTCTCCTTCGCGCCGCTGAGGTACTCCGAAACGAGGCGTTTCCAGAGCTCGAACAGCCGGCGCCGTTCGGTGTCGTCGTCGCGCAGGATCCGCTGCAGCGCCATCCCGCGCATCACGTGGAAGGTGAGCTCGAGCGCCGCCGCGAAGTCGCGCTCGCGTTCGGCGTCGGCGCCGGCGAGTTCGCCGAACAGCGCGGCCATGGCGCGGCCCACCTGGCGCTCGAAGCGCACCAGGTGCTCGCGCAGCTCGCGGTCGCTGCGCGCCGCCACCCACAGCTCGAGCGCCGCCGAGAACAGCGGTCCCGAGAAGCTGGCCCAGATCGCGTCGAGCGCGCGCTCCAGGCGCAGGTCGGCGTCGCCGCCCGACGGCCCCTCGCGCGAGAGCTCCGAGGCGCGCCGCTTGGCGAGGTGCGCGACCGCGCCAATCACGAGCTCGGCCTTGGTCGGGAAGTGGTGCAGCTGCGCGCCGCGCGAGAGCCCGGCGCGCGCGCACACCGCGGTGGTCGAGGTGCCCGCGTACCCTGCCTCGACCAGCGACGCGATGGTCGCGTCGAGCAGGCGCTCGCGCGTGCTCGCGCTGCGCTCTTCCTGGGTGCGGCGCTCCTGGGCGCCGCGCGGGCGCGCGGGGCGCGGTTCGGGGGTGGGGAGGGACACGGCGCGGCGGAGCTTAGGGGCTCAGAAAAAAACAGTCAAACCTGAATGTTTCTGAGCCGCCGGCAGGCCTCGGCCAGGTCCTCGTCCGTCTTGCCGAAGCAGAAACGCCCCACCTGGTCGCCCTCGGCTCCGTGCCAGAAGGCCGTTCCCGGCACGCAGGCGACGCCGGCGCGCTCGAGCAGCGCCATCGCCCGCTCGTCGCCGGTCGTGCCTGGAAGAGTCGAGAGGTCTGCGAGCGCGAAGTACGAGCCCTGCGGGACGCGCGGGCGCAGACCGGCGTCGGCGAGCGCCGCGCACAGTGCGTCGCGCTTGCGCTGGTACTCGACACCGATCGCCGCGTAGTACTCGGGGTCGAGCTTCTCGAGCCCCGCGGCGCACGCGAGCTGCAGCGGCGCGGGCGCGCAGACGTACACCAGGTCGTGCAGGTGCGCGAACACCTCCGCCAGCGCGCGCGGCGCGGCGACCCAGCCGATCCGCCAGCCGGTGATGGCGAAGGTCTTGGACAGCGCGTTCATGGTGATGGTGCGCTCGCGCAGCCCCGGCAGCGACGCGGGCGAGAGGTGCCGGCGGGCGTCGAACACGAAGTGCTCGTAGACCTCGTCGGTGAGCAGCCAGAGGTCGCGCGCGCAGGCAATCTCGCCCAACGCCGCGAGCTCGTCGCGCGCGAACACCTTGCCCGATGGATTGCCCGGCGTGTTCAGCACCAGCGCGCGCGTGCGCAGCGAGAGCGCGCGTTCGAACGCGCGCAGATCGAGCGCGAAGTCGCCCTCCGCCAGCGGCACGTACACCGGCACCGCGCCCAGAGCCTCCAGCGTGTTGCGGTGGTAGCCGTAGTACGGCTCGAACAGCACCACCTCGTCGCCCGGCTCGAGCAGCGCCTGCGCCGCCACGTAGAACGCGCCGGTCGCGCCGCTGGTCACCACCACCTCGCTCTCGGGGTCGTACTCGAGCCGCGAGTCGCGCCGCATCTTGGCCGCGAGCGCGCGGCGCAGCTGGGGGAGGCCGTCGGCGCGCGTGTAGGTGTTCGCGCCGGCCTCGATCGCGCTCTGTGCAGCGCGGCGCACCAGCTCCGGGACCGGGGTATCGCACACGCCCTGTGCCAGGTTCACGCCGCCGACGCGCGCACACGCCACCGTCATGCTGCGGATGGGGGAAGTGCGGGCGCGGCTCTCCGGCGGGCGCGGCATGGCGTCAGGTTTGGCCGCAGCGAGCCGGCGTGATAGCCTCGTCCCGATCTAACACTGTTATAGAGCTTGAACGCCGTTCCATGAACCCCCAACCTCAGCCCGCGGCGCTGCGCCGCTCGCGCCAGCGCGAAGAGGCCCGGCGCGCGATCCTCGACGCGACCGAGTCGATCCTGCTCGAGGACGGCGAGGAGCTGCTGTCGATCCGCAAGCTCGCGCTGCGCTGCGGCTACACCGCGCCCACGATATACCACTATTTCCGCGACAAGGACGGGCTGATCGACGCGCTGCTCGAGGAGCGCTTCTCGCGCCTGCTGCAGCGCGTGCGCCGCGTCCAGCTCGGCCCGGACCCGGTCGCGAACCTGCGCGAGCTGGCGCGCGCGTATCTGCGCTTCGCCGGCAGCAACACCACCTTCTACCGCGTGATGATCCGCGGCTCCTCGGACGGCGGCGAGCGCAAGGTCCAGGCCGCGGAGTCGACCCGCGAGATCATGGCCGGTCCACTGCTCGCGCTGCACGAGGCGGGACGGCTGTGGACACAGGACATCGAGGCCGCGCAACAGTCGCTCTGGGCCGTGCTGCACGGTCTGGTGGCGCTGCGCCTGGGCAACCCGAAGTACTCCTGGTCGAAGAACCTGACCGAGGTCGCGCTCGAGGCGATGCTGCGCGGGCTGGTCCGCGCCGCGCCGGCTCGCAACGGAAGGGGCGCACACGCATGACCACCCGCATCGCGCTCACGCTCTCTGCCGCGCTCGCGCTCTGCTGCTCGCGCGCCGCGACCGACAAGGGGATCCAGGCACCGCCGGTCGCGCTGGCGGAGGCTGCCACGATCGACCTCGACGACCGCATCGAGGCCACCGGCCAGCTGATCTCGCCCAACCACGCGATGATCGCGGCCGAGGTCGGCGGGCGCGTCACGGCGCTCTACATCGACGAGGGCAAGCCCGCCGAGGCCGGCGCGCGCGTGCTCGAGATCGATCCAGAGCGCCACGAGCTCGAGCTGCGCTCTGCGCGGGCCGGCAACGACCAGGCGAAGGCCGCGCTGGTCGACCAGCAGCGCGCGACCGACCGCGCGAACATGCTGTTCAAGAGCAACGTCGCCTCGAAGGCGCAGCTCGACAGCGCCGAGACGGCGCTCGCGCTGGCGCGCTCCGCCGCAGACGGTGCCGCCGCCAAGCTCGGCGAGGCCGAGCGCGCGCGCCGCGACGCCGAGGTGAAGGCGCCCTTCGACGGGCTGATCGCGCAGCGCTTCGTCAGCGTGGGCGAGTTCGTGCAGCCCGGCACGCGGCTGTTCGAGCTGGTCGCGCTCGACCCGATCGAGGTCGAGTTCCGCGTCGCCGAGATCGACTCGAGCCGCGTGCGCGTGGGCCAGGTCGTCGACGTGCGCGTGGCGCCGTTCCCAGACCAGGTGTTCAAGGCCACGGTGACGCTGGTCTCGCCGATGATCGACTCCGCCTCGCGCACGCTGCGCGTGAAGGGGACGCTGGTGAACCACGAGGGCCGCCTGCGCCCCGGCCTGTTCGCGCGCGCGGACCTCGGCGTCGCGCATCGCGACGGCGTGCTGATGATCCCGGAGGAGGCGATCCTCGAGCGCTCCGACGGCAAGGTGGTGTTCCGCATGGCCGGCGCCGACAAAGTCGAGCGCCGGGTGATCCACACCGGCGTGTACCGCGGCGGCAAGGTCGAGGTGCTGGACGGCATCTCGCCCGGCGACCGCGTGGTGACGCGCGGCCACACCGCGCTGATCGACGGCTCGGTAGTCGCCGTGCGCAACGCCGACGGCAGCATCACCCAGCCCGACGTCGCGGCCGGGGCGCCACCGCGCGAAGTGAAGCAGGACGGCAAGCAGGACGACTGAATGACGCTCTCCGACGTCGCGATCCAGCGCCCGGTGCTCACCTGGATGATGATGCTGGCGCTCGTCGTCGCGGGCGCGCTCGCCATCACGCGCCTCGGCGTGGACCAGTTCCCGCCGATGGAGTTCCCCAAGGTGATGGTGATCGCCAACCTCGAGGGCGCGAACCCCGAGTCGATCGAGGAGGACGTGACCGACGTCCTCGAGGAGAACCTGAACACCATCGCCGGCGTGCACGAGCTCAGCTCGACCTCGCTCACCGGCGTGAGCCAGATCTTCGTCGAGTTCAACCTGGGCACGAACCTCGACAAGGCGATCCAGGACGTGCGCGACGAGGTGGGCAAGGCGCGCCGCTTTCTGCCGAAGGAGGTCGAGCCGCCGACGATCAGCAAGGTGAACTTCGGCGACCAGCCCATCCTGTGGATCCCGTTCAGCTCGACGCGCCCGCCGGTCGAGACCTCGGAGTACGTGCGGCGCCAGGTGAAGCCGCTGCTCGAGACGATCCCCGGCGTCGGCGGCGTAGTGCTGTTCGGGCGGCGCGACCGCGCCATCCGCATCTGGGTCGACAGCGAGGCGCTGCGCGCGCGCGGCCTCGCCGCCGGCGACATCGTGACAGCGCTGCACCGCGAGCACGTCGACATCCCCGGGGGCCTGGTCGAGGGCTCGCGCGTCGAGTGGACGGTGAAGACCGACGCCGAGTTCCGCTCCACCGAGTCGCTCGAGAAGATGGTGATCGTGCAGCGGCCGGACGCGCCGGTGCTGCTGCGCGACGTCGCGCGGGTCGAGGACGGCGAAGGCGACATCCGCTCCGAAGCCCGCTTCCGCGGCATCCCGACGGTCGGCGTCGGCGTGCGCAAGCAGACCGACGGCAACACCGTGGCGATCTGCGACGAGGTGAACCGCCGGCTGGAGCAGCTGAAGCCGCTCCTGCCCGAGGGCATCACCATCGGCGACGGCCGCGGCTTCATCGACTTCTCGCAGTCGATCCGCGAGTCGGTGGCGGAGACCGAGTTCGCGCTGGTGTTCGGCGGCCTGCTCGCGGTGTTCACGGTGTTCGTGTTCCTGCGCCGCACCCGTCCGACGCTGATCGTGGCGACCGCGATCCCGGTCTCGCTGATCACCACCTTCGCGCTGGTCTGGATCGCCGGCTACACGCTGAACACGATGACGCTGCTCGGCATGACGCTCGCGATCGGCGTGGTGATCGACGACGCCATCATCGTGCTCGAGAACATCGAGCGGCACCGCGAGATGGGGAAGAGCTCGCTCGAGGCCGCGCGCGACGGCACGCGCCAGATCACCTTCGCGGCGATCGCGGCCACGCTCTCGGTCACCGCCGTGTTCCTGCCGGTCGTGTTCGTGCAGGGCATCATCGGCAACTTCCTGTCGGAGTTCGGGCTCACCGTCGCGGGCTCGGTGCTGATCTCGCTGTTCGTGGCGCTGACGCTCACCCCGATGCTGGCCTCGCGCATGCCGCCCCCGAAGGAGCGCGCGCACGGCAGCATCTACCACTACCTGGAGCGCGGCTTCGAGCTGGTCGAGTCGGGCTACCGGCGCGCGCTCGACTGGACGCTCTCCCACCAGTGGACGACGCTCGCGATCGCGCTCGCCTCGTTCGCCGCCACCTGCGGGCTGAACACGCGGCTCGACAAGGAGTTCTTCCCGCCCACCGACCGCGGCATGTTCTTCTCGAACTTCGACACGCCGCCGGGCACCGCGCTGAAGGCCACCAGCGAGATCCTCGACCTGAACGAGAAGTACGTGATGGCCCAGCCCGAGATCGTCGGCCTGTTCGAGGCGGTCGGCATGGGCGGACGCGACGGCGTCGCGCGCGCGAACGAGGGGATCATGTTCGCGACGCTGAAGCCGATGTCGCAGCGCAAGCGCACCGTGCAGCAGGTGATCGACGACGCGCGCAAGGCGCTCGGCGCGATCCCGGGCCAGAACATCCGCATCTTCGACCCGTCGAGCATGCAGACCGGCGGCGGCGCCCAGTTCGAGGTGATGCTGCGCGGGAACCTGGCGCTCGCGGACCTGGACGCGGCCGCCGACAAGTTCATCGGCAGGCTGCGCGAGCACGGCGGCTTCGTCGACCTCGACAAGAGCCTGAAGCTCGGGCTCCCGGAGCTGCGCATCGTGCCCGACCGCGAGAAGGCGGCGGAGCTCGGCGTCGACGCAGCCACGCTCTCGCAGGTCGTGCAGCTGCTCATCGGCGGGCTCGAGGTGGGTCAGTTCAAGGACGGCGGCCACCGCTTCGACATCCGCATGCGGCTCGAGCAGGACGCGCGCGACACGCCGGATGCCGTCGACCAGCTCTACGTGCGCGGCATGGACGGGAAGCTCACCTCGCTGCGCAACCTGGTGCACCTGCAGACCGACGCCGCTCCGTCGGTGATCACCCGCAGCAACCGCCAGCGCAGCGTGACCGTGTCGGCGAACCTGCCCCCGGGCCGGCCGCTCGGCACGGCGATCCAGGACGCCTTCGCGATCGCCAAGCAGGTGCTGCCCGAGGACATCACGCTCTCGCTCACCGGCAGCGCCCAGTCGCTGCAGGAGAGCGGACAGCAGTTCGTGTTCGCGGTCGCGCTGGGCCTCTTGGTGATCTACATGGTGCTCGCCGCGCAGTTCGAGAGCCTGGTGCACCCGCTCTCGGTCATGCTGGCGGTGCCGTTCGCGATGTTCGGCGCAGTCGCGGGGCTGATCTCGACCGGCCAGACGCTGAACCTGTTCAGCATGATCGGGATCCTCTTGCTGTTCGGCCTGGTGACGAAGAACTCGATCCTCTTGGTCGACTACGCCAATCAGCTCCGCGCCGAGGGGCTGGACAAGCTCGCGGCGATGCGGCGCGCGGCGCCGGTGCGGATGCGCCCGGTGCTGATGACCGGAGTGGCGATGATCTTCGGCGTGCTGCCCGCCGCGCTCGGCGTCGGGCCGGGCGCCGAGACGCGCAAGCCGATGGCGATCGCGACCGGCGCGGGGATGTTCTCCTCGCTCGTGCTGACGCTCCTGGTCGTGCCGGTCTTCTACATCAAGCTCGACGACGCGCTGCAGGGCGCCAAGCGCCTGCTGCGGCGCCGCCGGCCGCCCGAGCAATTGACACCGGCGTCGCGCGCTGGGTAGCATCCAAATGAAAACGATTATCAATATCGTTTTCGTCTGGAGGACCCGCGCCGATGAACTGCCGCCCTCTCCTTGCGCTCGCTGCACTCGCATTCGCCCTCTCCACGCAGGCCCGCGCCGACGATGCGGCGGACCGGGACCGCGCGCGCGATGACGAGATCGCCGAGCTCCGGCAACAGCTCGCCACGGTCGTGAACGAGGTCGAGACGCTGCGGGCGCAGCTCGCCGCGCCCGAGCAGCCGCAGGAGCTCAGCTCGCAGAACGGCTTCGGACCCGCCGCTTCGAAGATCTACCAGGTCGCGAAGGGCGTCTCGATCGGCGGGTATCTCGAGGGTCACTACGCGATCCAGAACCTGGGCAACGCTCCCCGGGCGAACGAGATGAACCTCGACCGCGAGGTCGTCTATCTCGGCTACAAGTTCAACGACTGGATCACCTGGAACTCCGAGATCGAGTTCGAGAACGCGACCACGGAGCAGAAGGGCTCGGTCTCGGTCGAGTTCTCGACGCTGGACTTCCTGTTCGACCCGCGCATCAATGCGCGCATGGGCGTGTTGCTGCTGCCGATGGGCATCACCAACGAGGTGCACGAGCCGCCGTTCTACTACAGCACCTTCCGCCCGCAGGTCGAGCAGCAGATCATCCCCGGAACGTGGGCCGACTACGGCGCCGGGATCTTCGGCAGGCTCGGCGAGTCACTGTCGTACCGGATCTACGTGGTCGACGGCCTGAACGCGCTCGGCTTCGACAGCACCGGCTTCCGCGAGGGACGCCAGGCCGCGAGCGAGGCGCGCGCGAACGACCTCGCCTTCGTCGGCCGGCTGGAGTGGCAGCCGCTCGAGGGCCTCTCGCTCGGCGGCTCGTACTACGCCGGCGGCACCGGCCAGGGCCAGAAGCTCGACCTCTCGGGCGCGGAGGTGAAGGTGCCGAAGGCCCGCACCAGCATCTGGGAGCTGCACTCCACCTGGCACTGGCGCGGGCTCACCACGAACGCGTTGTTCGCGAGCTCGCACGTCGGCGACGCCGGGGAGCTCTCCCAGCTCCTCACGCTTTCCGGCAACGAGAACCCGGTGATCTCGCACCGGCTGCTCGGCGGCTACGTGGAGGTCGCCTACGATCTGATGCCGCTGTTCAAGCCCGGGTCCGAGATGTCGCTCGAGCCGTTCTTCCGCTGGGAGTATCTGGACACGCAGTACGACGTGCCGCTCGGCTTCGCCGCCGACCGCGCCTGGAAGCAGCGCGTGTACGTGCCGGGCATCCAGTTCAAGCCGATCCCGAACATCGTGTTGAAGCTCGACTACCGCAACGTCGACGACTTCGCCCACAAGCAAGGCGATCAGATCGACCTCGGCTTCGGGCTTGTGTTCTAGGGCGCTCGGCCTCGCGCTGGCGCTCGCGCTCGCGCTCCCTGCGGGGTTCGCGCGCGCGGTGGTCTACCGCACGCAGGAAGAGGCGCTGCACGACGCCTTCCCCGACGCCGACCGGATCGAGCCGCGCGCCTTCGTGCTCGACGAGGCGCAGGCCGCGCGCGTGCAGGCGCTGGCCGAGGTCGCCCTCGAGCGCAAAATCTGGACGATGCACGTCGCGCACCGCGGCAGCGAGGTGCTGGGCTACGCGGTGCTCGACGTGCGCACCGTGCGCACCATGCCGGAGGCGCTGTTGATCGTGCTGACACCGGATGGCGCGGTCCGCTCCGTGCGCGTGCTGGCGTTCCACGAGCCGAGCGAGTACCAGCCGTCCGAGCGCTGGCTCGCGCAGCTGGACGGCAAGCGGCTGGGACCCGATCTTCAGCTGAAGCGCGACATCCAGGCGATCGCCGGGGCCACGCTCTCGTCGCAGTCGGTGACTCGGGCGGTTCGCACGGCGCTCGCGCTGTACCAGGTGTTGATCCAGCCGAGCTCCGGGGGGTAGCCGTGCGCTTCGTGATCACCGGCGAGATGAGCCGCAATCGCCTCTTGCAGGTGATCATCGCCGCGTACTCCGTGTACGTGGCGCTGCTCTGGGTCACCAACGCCCTGCTCTACTTCTCCAAGATGAGCCTCACGCCGGCCTCGGTGGTCGCGTACTACCTCGGCTCCGAGCAGCAGTTCACCGAGCCGCGCAGCTATCTCGGCATGCTCGAGATCTCGCACTTCCACCTGTTCGCGGTCGGCATGCTCTTGCTGGTGCTCACGCACCTGGTGCTGTTCGTGCCGCTGTCGCTGCGCGCCAAGGTCTGGCTGATCGTCGCGCCGTTCGCCTCGGCGCTGCTCGACGAAGGCGCGGGGTGGCTGGTGCGCTTCGTGTCGCCGGCCTTCGCGCTGGCGAAGATCGCGGGCTTCCTCGCGCTGCAGACCAGCCTCGCCGCGCTGGTCGCGCTGTCGCTCTGGTCGACCTTCAGCGGCACGGCGGCGAACTACGCGGGCGTCGCGGACGGCGAAGAGGACGAGGATTAGCACTGCTGCCGTGTACGGCCGCGGGCGGCCGCGGGCGGCGCTCGCCGCCGCGGCGCTGCTCGCGTGCGCGCGCCCGGAGCCGCCGATCGCCGCGGCAGACGACTGCCCGGTGCTCGTGCGCGACGGCCAGCTGCGCATGGGCACGGTGCTCGAGATCTCGCTCTGCGCGCCCGACCGCGCACGCGGCGAGGCGCTCGTCGCGCAGTCCTTCGCCCGGGTGGCAGAGCTCGAGCGCGTCTTCTCGACCTTCGATCCCGCGAGCGAGACCTCGCGCCTGAACGAGAGCTCGGGCCGCGGGCCGCAGCGCGTGTCGCCGCCGCTGGCCCGGCTGGTCGCGGACTCGCTCTCGCTCTCGCGCCTCACGCGCGGGAGCTTCGACGTCACGGTCGGGCCGCTGGTCGCGCTGTGGAGCGCCGCCGGCCGCGCAGACAGGCTCCCTTCGGCCGGCGAGCTCGCGGCGGCACGCGCGCGGGTCGGGTTCGAGCTGGTACGCGCCGACGCCGACGCGGGCACGGTAGAGCTGCGCGTGGCGGGCGCAGCGCTCGACTTCGGCGGCGTCGCGAAGGGCTGGACGCTCGATCGCCTCTGCGAGTCACTTCGCGCCGCGGGAGTCACCCGCGCGCTGCTCTCGTTCGGCGGCAGCAGCCTCGCAGCGCTGGGCGCGGCGCCGGGTGAGGAGCGCTGGGGGATCGGGCTGCGCGACCCGGCGGGCGGTCTCGCGGGCGCGGTGGGGCTGCGCGACCGCTCGCTCTCGGTCTCGGAGAGCCTGGGCCAGTCCGTGTCGATCGGCGGCCGCCGCTACGGCCACGTGATCGACCCGCGCACCGGCGCTCCGCTCGAACGCGCGCAGCTCGCCGCGGTGCTCGCGCCCGACGGGGCCACCGCCGAGGCGCTGTCCAAGGCGCTCTTGATCCTGGGTGAGCGCGACGGGATCGCGCTGCTCGACGCGCTGCCGGAGCGCTGCGGCATCCTGATCGACGAGAGCGGCCGCAGCTGGACGAGCCGAGGCTGGAACGACGCGGCTCACTGGGTGCCGCGGGAGTGACTCCTCACTGCCGCTCGCGCTCGGGGACGCCGCGCAGATCGAGCGACCACGGCAGTGCGGAGACGCACCAGATCCGGCGCCGCGGCGGCAGCTCGGCGCGCTGGCGCAGTGCCCCCACGCGCAGCGAGTAGGTCGGCGTGTCCTTCGGCGCGGCCGCGTAGATCGGCGAGCCGCAGTCGGGGCAGAAGGCGTGCGCGCGCTTCGTGCCGCTGTCCGCGGTCTTGATGTAGACCCGGGGCTCGCCGCGCAGCAGTCGGAAGCTCGCGGCGGGGGCGGGTACGCTCACGCGGTACGCGGATCCGGTCAGCGTCTGGCAGTCGGTGCAGTGGCAGACGCCGACCGTGCCCGGATCGACCTCGGCCTCGTACGCGATCGCGCCGCAGTGACAGCCGCCCTCGACCTTCATCGCGCTCACACGCCCTCGTAGCCCTCGTTCACCCAGGCCTCGAGGTCCGACGGCAGCTCGGGAATGGCGCCGGTGCGCCGCGCCGTCTCGCGGCCGACGTTCGCCTCGAACATCTCGTCGAAGTGGCCGCGGATGCGCTCGCCGAACAGTCCGATCGTGGCCAGCGTCGGGATCACGAAGCCGCGGATCGGCCCGACGCGGCCGCCGCTGCGCTGCATGCCCGCGGCGATCCGCTCGCGGTCCTTGGCGATCGAGCCGAAGGCCGACGCCATGTCGATCCCCGCCGACTCCCACAGCTTGAACACGGTCTGGCGGATCGAGTTCCCCACACGCGCGTCGATCAAGAGCCGCGCGCTCTCGAAGGCGAAGTCCTCGAGCTCGGCGCGCTCGCGCGGCTCGAGCGTCGGCACGACCATCGAGAGGTACTTGATTCCGTAGCCGGTGTGGCGCGCCTCGTCGCGCGAGACGTAGGTGAGCAGCCGCTTCAGCAGCGGCTCCTCGGTCTGGTTGCGCATGTCGCGGAAGGAATAGAGTGCGAGGCCCTCGGCCACGACCTGCATGCCGACGGCCTTCTTCTTCCAGTCCTCCGTCGCGAGCACGTTGTCGAGCAGCTGCTTCAGGCCAGGCGCGATCGGGTAGACCTCGTCGAGCTTGCGGATGAACGCGGCGAACACCTCCACGTGGCGCGCCTCGTCGAGGGTCTGGGTGGCGGCGTAGAACTTGCCGTCCATGTGCGGCACCGCGTTCACCAGCTGCGCCGCGACCATCAGCGCTCCCTGCTCGCCGTGCAGGAAGTTCGAGAGCATGAACGCCGCGCTGCGCCGCGACACCTCCCAGCGCAGCTCGGGCCCGAGCCCCTTCCAGAACTCGGTCTCCTGGATCGGGATGCCCGCCAGCGAGAAGGTGCGCGAGAACGCCTCGCGGTCGATCTCGCGCTCCCAGTCGAGGTCCCGCAGCGCAACCCACTGCCGCTCGAGCGCGTTGGCGTAGAGCGTGCGCAGCGAGTCGATCTCGGGCTCGTAGTTCCAGGAGTAGATCGCCTCGAGAGCAGCCTTCACACCAGACCGAGGATGAGCGTCGGGGAGTGCCATGGCGGAGATCATAGCCTTTGCGCGTCGCGCTCCGCGCAGAACCGAGTCCGACTGACTTCGCTCGGCTGCGCCTCGCTGCGCGCACCTGCGGCGCTTGCGTCTTCGCTCGGGGCGGCCCTCGCTCGGACTACCCGAACCATCGAGCGCGGACGAGGAGTGGGAATCGGACGAATGGTCGACGCGGCTGGAATTTTTTGGGGCAGTGGCAGGATGCACTTCGCGAGCGCGGCCGCGCTGAACCCAGAGGGAGCATGCAGCGTACTCGCGACTGCGACCGGCGGGTTCTGCGCGGAGCGCGAAGCGCCGAGAAGCTCCGGTTCCGGCCTAGCGAGCGGGCGTCTTGCTCGAGGCGGGCTGGGCGGTGGGGGCGACGGGCTGGTCGGCGAGGTTGGTCTGGTTGGGCTCTCCGACGTAGGCGGAGAACTCGGGGACCAGCTTGAAGACGAGGATGCCCTGGTCCATGCGCACGCCTCCCACGTAGAACGCGCGGTGGTCGGAGAGGCGCATGCTCGTGTTGACCACGTCCGGCATCTCGAGCTGCATGTGCAGCTGTCCGCCGTGGACGGCGATCGGCAGCAGCACCACTTCCCTTCCGTTCGGCAACGACACGCGCGCCTGCTCGCCGAGCAGCACCGCGACCGTCTTGTCCTCGATCAGCGCGAGCGACTGATACTTGCTCGGCAGGTGCTCGAAGATGTCGCGCGCCTCGGGCGCCACCGCGCCGGGCGACTCGCTCGCGCGCGCGATCTGCATGTGGATGTGGATCGGAGGGAGCGCGTGCGCAGCCTCGGGGGCAGGAGCAGGCGCGGGGTCCTCGACGGTCGCCGGCAGGTCGCTCGGCTCGGCGGCACGCGCGAGCCGCGGCGCGCTGCCGAGCAGGGTCAGCGCCGCGGCAAACGAAACGGACCCGCTCCGCGCTGCTGCTGCGATCAGCCCCATGGCCTTCCGAGCGCGTTGCGCTGCGACAGGTCGCCGTCGTCGATCACCCAGAGCATGACCGCGCCGTCGTTCGAGTGGAACAGCACCGCGGGCCTGCGCACCGGCGAGACGTCGTAGACCGTGCCGAGACCGTCCGCGGGGTAGTCGGCGTTGGCGAACGGATTCGGCACCGCCTGGAAGGCGGGCTTCGGCGCGTCGGGCACCAGGCTGACCATCGGCGAGTGACCTCGCCCGGGCGCCAGCTGCGCACTCACGCCCACGCCGAGCACGTTGCGCACGTCGTGGCTCCGCTGCACCAGCGCGACCATCACCAGGAAAGCTGCGGCGGCGGCCATCGCGAGCGCCGGAGACGGCCGCAGGAACGCCGCCAGGCGGGCGAACGCGCCGTCCACAGCGCGCGTCCAGCTCGGGCGCGCGCGCCTCTCGCGGTCGATCTGGGCCAACGCGGGTCGGATCGCGGCCAACATGAAGTCGGCCGAGGGCGCTGGCGGTCCCTCGTTCCAAGCCTCGCGCACCAGTCGACCCAGCGCGCGCGTCGCCTCTTCGTCCAGCTCTTCGAAATTCAAACCACGTCCTCGGGCTCAACTCCTCGCGCGACGAGGAAGGCCATCATCTTCTTGCGTGCGTAGTGTAGACGGCTCATCACCGTCCCTTTCGAGATTCCCATGGTCTCGGCGATCTCCTCGTACGACAGGCCGTCGACCTCTCGCAGCAGGAGCACTTCGCGCTGACCGTCGGGAAGGTTCTGGATCCCCTCTGAGACGAACTCCCGCACCTCGAGCCGGCGGGAGGCCGTCTCCGGGCTGGCGGGCTCCGCGAGCACGGTGCGGGGGTCGATCTCGTGGGCGATCGCGTCGTCCCACTCGACCGCGGGCGCGCGCTTGCCGCGCCGGCGCCGGTCGAGCGCGAGATTCACCGTGATCCGGTAGAGCCAGGTGTAGAACGACGAACGGGCCTCGAAACGCGGCAGCGCGCGGTAGGCCTTGATGAGAGCCTCCTGAAGAACCTCCTCGGCGGCCTGCTGGTCCCTGACCACTCGGTAAGCGGCGCGGAAGGCGCGCTCGGAGTAGCGGCGCACCAGTGTCTCGAACGCGGAGTGCGAGTTCGCCTGCGCCGCACGGATCAGGTCGGCATCGGACAGAGTCGCCTCGGGGCCGGTCCTCGCCAATCCCGGAAGGCGCCCAAACGTGACTGCCGCGTCCACGCGTCCCTGGTCCTTTCGGTCCCGTTCGTTCACGACTTCGACCTTCGCGCGAGCGGCCGCATTCGGCCAGCGGCCGGACCCCTCGCCTGATTTTCTAATGGGCGGCCAACCAATTCTCCCCGCTGCCGGCGTGGACCACCAAGGGCACCGACAATTGGGCGGCGTCCTGCATGCGCGTGACGACGCAACGTTGGAGCCCGGAGAGCTCTTCCGGGGTTACCTCGAAGACCAGCTCGTCGTGGACTTGCAGGATCATTCGCGCACTCCGCGCCACCCCCGCGGCGAGGTCGCCGTCGAGCCGGATCATCGCGCGCTTGATCACGTCGGCCGCCGTGCCCTGGATAACCGAGTTCACGGCCATGCGTTCCGCAGCCTGGCGCAGACCGCGGTTGCTGGAGCGCAGATCGGGAAGATAGCGCCGCCGCCCCGACATGGTGCGCGCGTAGCCCAGCGTCTCGGCAGTGCGGACGGCCTCCTGGATGAACGCGCGCACGCCGGGGTAGCGGGCGAAGTAGGCGTCGATCTGGGCCCGCGCTTCGGCCTGCGAGATGCCGAGCGTGCGCGCCAGCCCGAAGCCCGATTGTCCGTAGATGATGCCGAAGTTGATCGCCTTGGTGCGCGCGCGCTGCTCGGGAGTGACCTGGCCCTCCGGCACTCCGAACACTTGCGAGGCGGTGCGCACGTGGATGTCCGCGCCCTCCTGGAACGCGCGCACCAGCTCGGGGTCCTTCGACAGGTGCGCGAGGATGCGCAGCTCGATCTGGCTGTAGTCGGCCGACAGGAGCACGCGCCCTTCGGCGGGAACGAACGCCGCCCGGATCTCCTGTCCGACCGGTGTGCGGATCGGGATGTTCTGCAGGTTCGGCCGCGAGGACGAGAGCCTGCCGGTCGCAGCCACGGCCTGGTCGAAGCTGCAGTGGATCCGCCCGGTCTCGGGGTGGACGAAGGTGGGCAGCGCGTCGACGTAGGTGCTCTTCAGCTTGGCGAGCTGGCGGTGCGCGAGCAGCGCGCCGGGGAGCTCGTGCGACAGCGCCAGCTCCTCGAGCACCGACTCGTCGGTCGAGAAGCCGGTCTTGGTCTTCTTGGTCGGCGGCAGCGCCAGCTTCTCGAACAGGATCTGCTGCAGCTGCTTCGGCGAGCCGATGTTGAACTCCTGGCCCGCGAGCGCGTAGATGCGCTGGGTGGCGCCGTCGAGCTCCTGCTCGAGGCGCTTGCCGAGCGCCGCGAGCTTGGGCTCGTCGATCCGCACGCCGGCGAGCTCCATGCGCGCGAGCACCCCGACCAGCGGCACCTCGAGCTCGCGGTAGAGCTCGAGCTGCTCTGTGCGCTCGAGAGCGGCCTCGAGCGCTGGCAGCAGCGCCTGCTCGAGCGCCGCGAGCCCGCCGTAGTGGACCACCAGCTCGGCCTGCTCGACCGCGTCCAGGGCCCGCCGCTTCGCGCCCTTGCCGAAGCGTTCTTCCGCCGCCACGAACGCGCGCGCCAGGTGCACGCGCGCCAGCAGCTCCGGCCGGTCGACCGGCTGCGAAGGATCGACCACGTAGGCGGCGACCGAGGTGTCGAGCAGCCTTCCCGCCAGCGTCACTCCACGGCGGGCGAGCGCCAGGTACGCGCACTTGAGGTCGCTGCCCACCCAGTCGCGCTCCGCGCGGGCGAACAGCGGCCGCAGCGCGTCGAGCCGGTCGGCCTCGTCGCCGGCGAGCGGGACCAGCGTGGCCGAGGTCGCGTCCGCGGCGAGCGCTAGCGCCACCGCTTCGCCGCGCATCGCCCCCTCGGGCTCGAGGGCGAGCTCGAGACCGAGCCGCCCGGCCGGCCCGAGGCGCCCGCACAGCGCCGCCAGCTCGCCGGGGGTCGCCGCGATCGCGGCCTCGACCGCGACCTCGACCGCCGTGACACGCGGTGGTGTCGGATCGCCCAGCTGCTCGAGCAGCCGGCGCAGCTCGAGCTCGCGGAACAGCTCGGCCAGCCGCGCGACGTCGGGAGCGGGCACGGCCAGCTTTTCCAGCTCGAAGGGAATGGGCAGGTCCTCGCGCAGCCGCGAGAGCTCGCGCGACAGCCGCGCCGCGTCGAGGCCGGCGCGCAGCGCCTCGCGCGCGCGCTTGCCGGCGATGGCATCGGGGTTCGCGAGCAGCGCGTCGAGCGAGCCGTGGGTGCGCAGCAGCTCGGCGGCGCCCTTCTCGCCGATGCCGCGCACGCCGGGGATGTTGTCGGAGGAGTCTCCGACCAGCGCGCGCAGGTCGAGCACCTGGGCCGGCGGCACGCCGAAGCGCGCCTCGACCTCGGCCGGGCCGAAGCGCCGGTCGCGCATGGTGTCGACCACGTGCACCTGCTCGGAGACCAGCTGCAGCAGGTCCTTGTCGGTGGAGGCGATCTCGACCTCGACGCCCTGTCGTGCGGCCGCGCGCACCAGCGTGGCGATCACGTCGTCGGCCTCCTCGCCGGCGTATTCGACCGTGGCGAGCCCGTAGGCCTCGACGATGCGGCGGATCCACGGAAGCTGCGCGCGCAGATCGTCGGGTGCGGCGTCGCGCGTGGCCTTGTAGTCGGCGAACAGCTCCTTGCGCCGGTTCTTGGCGCCCGCCGCGTCCCACACGATCGCCACGTAGTCCGGCGCGCTCTCGCGCAGGAGCTTCTGCAGCATCGTGGTGAAGCCGAGGACGGCGTTGGTGGGAACGCCCGCGCTACTGGCCAGTGCGGGCAGCGCGAAGAACGCGCGGTAGATGCTCGAGCTCGCGTCGACGAGGAGCAGCTTCTCCGCCATCGCCGCCGATCATAGCCCCCCGAAGCGGCGCACGAGCGCGGGGTCCGCGCGCAGCCGCTCCAGGTCCTCGCGCGTCTTGATCGGGAAGAAGCGCCCCTGCGGGCCGCCGCGCGGGACCGCCACGGTGTGGGTGGGAGCGAAGCGGGAGAGCTCGTTCACCAGCCGCTCCATCTGCACCGCGACGCGTCCCTCGACGTTCTTCTCCACGTAGAACCAGCTGAGCGGATGCTGCGCCTCGAGCAGCGCACGCGAGATCACGAAGGTGTTGGTGGCGAGGAACGGAACGCGCCGCCAGTCGAAGTCCGGCGGGAAGCGGAAGCCCTCGAGCAGCTCGAGCTGGCCCGCGACGAAGACGGGTGCGCCGCCGACGTCGCCAGGGGCCTTCTCGGCGACCTCGGCGGTGAGCGCTCGGCCGCGCGCCAGGTGCAATCCGATCAAGACCGGATCGAGCTCCGCGCCAAGGTTGTCGATGTTCGAGAGCACGACCGTCTCCACCCCGCGCTGCGCCAGCTCGGCGGCGAGGCCGGAGCGCACGAGCGCCTCCGGGAAGTCGCCGTGGCCGGGCGCGTAGAGCGAGAAGCGGCCCTCTTCGTCCTGCAGCGCGTCACCATCTGGTGTCAGGCGCAGCGACACGTTCTGCAGGAACACGCGCACCTCGCGCGCCAGGCCGCGCCGGGACAGGAACTCGAGCGAGCGCGCGTGCGTCGCGAAGCTGTTCATCACCAGGAACGGCACCGGGCCGAGCCGCCGCGCCTGGGCCAGCTTGATCTCGAGGAAGGTCTTGCCGCCGACGGCCTCGACGATGCCCTTCACCTCGCCGCCGAAGCGCGTCGCCATGCCGCCGTTCAAGACCGCGACGGCGACGCGGCCGCGCGCGATCGCGTCGGCGCCGCGCCGCGCGAGCTCGCTGCGCTCGCCCGCGGGCAGCGCTTCGAGCAGATCCACGTGCTCGCGGCCCGCGGGCTCGATCGGGCCGGGCGCGAGATTGCTCGCCCGGCCCAGCTCGCCGGCCGCGATCGCGCGGGCCTGGGCCTCGATCCGGGCGTGGTCGAGCGCGAGCGCCGGGTGGCCCGCGACGCCCGCGGTCGCGAGCTGCTCTTCGACGTCGGCGTCGATGGTCTTCCAGTCCAGCGCCATCGCGGGGAATCTGGCGAATCCTTGCGCGGCGCGACAACCCCGCGAACCTGTCCGCGTGCCCGGGACACGAGACCCCCGCTCGCCGCGTTTCGCGCCGCGGATCACCCTCGTCCTGCTGGGCGGCGTGGCGCTCTTCTTCGCGCTGTCGCTCCTCTACTCGCTGCCGATCCTGCTCGAGCCGCCGCCGGACGGCGCCCCCGACAACTACGTGTCCGAGCGCGTGCGCGAGCACCTGCGCGGCAAGATCCCGTACTTTTTCGCGGGCTCGCTCGTAGCGGTCGCACTGGTGGTGTCGCGCGGGGGAAGGCGATGAGCGCGCCGCTCTACTTCGCCTACGGCTCGAACCTCGACGCGCTGCAGATGCGCGCGCGTTGTCCCGGCGCCACGCCGCTCGAGCGCGCGCGGCTCGCCCGTCACCGGCTTGCGTTCACGCACTACTCCACGCGCTGGAGCGGCGGAGCCGCGGACGTCGTGCCCGACGCGGCGGCGACAGTGTGGGGGCTCGTGTACGAGATGGGCGAAGGCGACTTCGCGGGGCTCGATCCGTTCGAGAGCGGCTACGGCCGGGTCGAGCTCGAGGTCGAGCTCGGCGGCCGGAGCGTCCGCGTCACCAGCTACGCCGTGCGCGCGCGCGAGCAGTTCGCGCCGCACCCGGTCTACCTGGAGAAGATGCTGCGCTGGGGCTCGCGCTGGCGCCTGCCGGGGGACTACCTGGCCGAGCTCCTGGCGCGCGCCGCGGCGCTGCGACCGGCTAGCCCCACTCCAGCGCCGCCGCGCCCCAGGTGAGCCCCGCGCCGAAGGCGAGCAGCAGCACCTTGTCGCCAGGGCGGAAGCGGCCGGCGCGGTTGCACTCGTCGAGCAGGATCGGCACCGAAGCCGCCGAGGTGTTGCCGCGCACCGCGAGGTTGGTCGGCATCTTCTCGCGCGGAATCTCAAGCCGCTCGGCCACGGCGTCGAGGATGCGCTTGTTCGCCTGGTGCGCGATCACGTGGTCGAGATCGCCGACCTTCCAGCCCACCTTGTGCAGCGTGTCCTGCGCGACCTTCTCCATCGACTGCACCGCGACCTTGAACA
>Ga0306926_10001551_pt1 | contig 22957 bp, 16 predicted proteins | sample flu12Cox44000178_FD_203759 | JGI IMG/M metagenome (GOLD analysis project Ga0306926, IMG submission 203759) | Lab enrichment of tropical soil microbial communities from Luquillo Experimental Forest, Puerto Rico - flux8day.12C.oxic.44.000.178 (v2)... | ecosystem: Environmental > Terrestrial >...
GCCGACACCGACTGGTCCGCCCTCCTGAAGAGCACCGCGTGGGCGCTAACCGAGCGCGCCCAAGCGCTGCTGGGACTTGCCGAGCCGGACCCGGTCCGGGCCGAGGAGCAGCTTGCGACCACCCTGATGTGCGCGGTCATCGAGCCCACCGGGCCCCGGGCCCTGCGGGCCCATCTGGTGGGAGCCGGTGATTCGGTCGCGTGGTTGCTGTCAGCGGGGCGCTTCCAAGCGGTCCTCGGCGGCAAGCCGGAGCCGGCCTCCGGGATTGCTTCATCGGCGGTCGTGGGTTTGCCGCGCGTGCCCAAAGAAGTGACACCCGTGGTGGTCGACGTCAAAGACGACGATGTGCTGTTGATCGCCACCGATGGCATCGGGGATCCCCTCGGAACCGGACAAGGCGGGGTGGGCAACCTGTTCCGCGACGTGTTGACCAGATCCTGCCCGCCGTCGCTGATCGAATTCGCTCATGCTGTGGACTTCAGTCGCGAAACCTTCGACGACGACCGGACTTTGGTCGCGGTATGGCCTAGGACACCGGCACCTCCCCCGACTGGGAGGCACGCGCGAAACACGAACTCAGCCAGTGCGGTGGAAGGTTTGCGATGACAAGACAGGTGATCCAACGCGACAAGCTGGGTGCGCTCACCAAGATCGGCCAGGGCGGCCAGGGCGTGGTCTACGGTGCACCCAACGTCAAGACCAAGTTCGCCGCGTCGATGGTCTACAAGGAATACAAGGCCCAGACGCTGGCCGAAATCGACTTCGCCGCACTGGCCGCCATGCCCGCCCTGGTCGAGGACTCGCTGTCCTACGCCGAGGCCGAACGACTGATCTCCATTGCCGCCTGGCCGTGTGCCCTCGTCGAAGACAGCGGGGCACCAACGGGATTCGTGATGCCGGCCATCCCCGGCGAATTCTTCATCGAGCTGACCACGGCAAAGGGCGTGTCCTCAAGCACCGCCGAGTTCCAGCACCTGCTCAACCACTCGTCGGTCCTCGCCGCCCGCGGCATCGACCTCGATGACGCCCAACGCTATACGCTGCTGCGCGAGGCCGCATCCGGGCTGGCATTCATGCACAAGCATGGCGTCTGCGTCGGCGATATCTCGCCGAAAAACCTGCTGTTTTCCCTGATCCCACACGAGGCCGTCTACTTCATCGACTGCGACGCCATGCGCATCAACGGCGTCTCGGCTCTCCCCCAGATGGAAACCCCCGGATGGAGCATCCCTTCGGGCCAAGAACTGGCCACCACCTACTCCGACACCTATAAACTCGCCCTGCTGGCGCTGCGCCTGCTCGCCGGTGACCAAGACACCAAAAACCCCCTACACCTCCCGGCCAGCACACCTGGCTTGGTGCGCCAAATCATCACCGACTCACTCAAACCCGAACCCGAAAAGCGCCCCCTCGCCGAAGCATGGACCTACGTGTTAGGCCACGCCATCGAAGAAGCCCAACACCGAAAAAAGACCGCAGCCGTCGCAGCAGCCCCGGTCAGCGTCGCACTCGATCCGCCACCGACACCGGTCGTGCACTCCAGACCGTCGGGGCCGATCGCACACTCCCGACCACCGGTACCGGCCGCGCACTCACAGCCTCCGATCAGCGCACCGCCGCCACCAACATCGGCGCCACCACCGAGCGCACCGGCCTCATCGAGAACCGGAGTGTGGGTTGGCGTCATCCTGGCGGTCGTGGTTGTCGCCGTGTTGGTCGGGGTCATGGTGGGGATCGCGAACAGCCACAGCAACTCACCGTCGAGCGCACCGGCAACCTCGTCGGCCACCGAAGCTTCCCCGTCTTATTCCTATTCCGCCCCGACCGCGAGTTCACCGAATACTCCGACCGTCTCGGTGCCCCCGCCGCTGATACAGTCACCCGACACCTACGGTGTGAGCTGTTCGAGTTACCACTATCCGGGTCAGTCAGGGTGGGCGACTAACTCCGGGCGCGGTACGGATCAAACTTCGTGCCAATTCGCCAACAACGTATTAATGGCCTACTGGAACAGCTATTCCTCTCCCAGCCGCGACTCGCGCCAGGTTATGGTCGCCGGCGCGATCCCCTGCCCTCAGGTCCGCGCGAACGCCCCGATGGACGTCCAATGCTCCGGCAACGACTTCGTCATGAGCTGCGCCGTGTATGGCAGCGATCCCTGGATTACCTGCACCGGAGGGAACAACGCCAAGGTCTACCTCTACTAAGCGATGTATTCACAACGATGGCAACGCGGTTCGGTACCGCGCCGCCGCAGTCCGCCATGCGCACGCACTCACGCCCGCAACCGTCAGGTCCAAAACCGGGGCGTTTCAAGAAGGTTGGTCGGTAGCATTTGTGACCGGGGTGGGCTGAGGAGGCCGGCCGGTGGATGAGGTGGTGTTCGGGCGCTACCGGCTGCTGTCGGTGATCGGTGAGGGCGGCATGGGCAAGGTGTATAAGGCCCACGACACCGTGATCGGCCGCGACGTCGCCATCAAGGTCTTGTCCACCGAGCTGGCCACCGAACCCGGGTACCGAGAACGGTTTCGCCGCGAGGCCCACACCACGGCCCGGTTGGCCGAGCCGCACATCATCCCGATTTATGACACCGGGGAGACCGACGGCCGGCTGTATCTGGTGATGCCGATTGTCGACGGTGTCGACGTGCAGGGTCTGCTGCAGCGTGACGGGCCGATGAGCCCGCAGCGGGCCGTACACATCATTGAGCAGCTGGCCGACGCACTGCGGGCCGCCCATGCCGTCGGGCTGGTGCACCGCGACGTCAAACCCTCCAACGCGCTGGTGACCGGGCACGACTTCGTCTACCTGATCGACTTCGGCATCGCCCACGACGCCGCGGCCACAAAACTAACCCGAACCGGCGCGACCCTGGGCAGCTGGGCCTATATGGCCCCGGAGCGGTTCACCACCGGCACCGCCGATGCCAGTGCCGACATCTACGCCCTGGCGTGTGTGCTCTATGAATGCCTCACCGGCGACCAGCCCTATCCGGGGGACAGCCTCGAACAACAATTCACCGGGCACTTCTCCCTCGACCCGCCCAGACCAAGCCAGGCCTATCCCGCCGTTCCGACCGGGTTCGACGAGGTAATCGCCCGCGGCATGGCCAAAGACCCCCAGCAGCGCTACCCGAGCGCCCACGACCTAGCCACCCACGCCCGCCGCGCCCTCACCACCCCATCCGGCGGCGTGCAGCAGCTGCCCGATCCGGCCCGACCTGCGCCGGCACCGACCCGTCAGCACGATCAGGTGCCACCTACCGCCCCACCCACCCGGCAAGTGCCACCCACTTCCGCGCCCATCCCGGGCACGGCAGGTCAACAGGTCGGCGATCTGGATCTCGCCGCGGCCCCCCAACGTCAACCTCACGGGACCCCCGCCCCGCAAGCCCAACCCGTCGACCGGCCCCGCCCCCGGATCGGCGCACCGCCACCGCCGCAGGGGCGCCGCCGGCGCCCGCGGCTGAGGGGTCCGCTTATTGCCGCGACGGTTGCGATCGTGGCCACCGCCGGCGTCGTCGGCTACCTGCTGCGACCACAGTCGCCCGCATCCCAAATCCCAAGCGGGCAACCCGCGCCGGGTTCGCAGCAACCAGCCGGGCAACCCGCATCCCCTTCGGGGCCGACCGTACTGCCGTTCACCGGCCTCAGCACTCCCGATGCCGTCGCGGTGGACAGCGTCGGCAACGTCTACGTCGCCGACGGTGGTAACAGCCGGGTGGTGGAACTGGCGGCGGGCTCGAGCGGCCCGACCGAACTGCCATTCACCGGCCTGAGTAACCCCAGCGGCGTGACCGTGGATGCCGCCCGCGCCGTCTACGTCACCAACGTCGCGAACAATCGGGTGCTGAAACTACCGGCGGGCTCGACCAGCACGACCGAGCTGCCCATCACTGGCCTCAGCGGTCCCGAAGGTATCGCGGTGAACACCGCCGGCGACCTCTACATCACCGCCGGGAACCGGGTGCTGAAACTTCCGGCGGGCTCGAGTAGCACCGTGGAGCTACCCTTCACCGGCCTGAGCAACCCCACGGGTGTGGCGGTGGACAGCGCCGGCGCCGTCTACGTGACCGACAGCGGCAATAACCGCGTGCTGAAACTGGCGGCCGGCTCAGTCCAGAGCCCGCCGTTCACCGGCCTGAACAAGCCGGACGGTGTGGCGGTGGACACCGCCGGCAACCTCTACGTCACCGACACCGGCAATAACCGGGTGCTGAAACTGGCCGCGGGCTCGTCCACGCCGACCGCGCTGTCGCCCACCGGCCTCAAGAATCCGCGTGGTGTGGCGGTCGACACCGCCGGCAACCTCTACGTCACCGACACCGGCGACAACCGAGTGGTGAAACTGGCGGCGGGCTGAGGCGTCGAACTGCGGGCCGCACAAGGCATTCCCGAGCCAGACCGACACGGTGACAACTAGGGGCTTCCCCAGCAAAGTCCAGTCCCGAACCTGGCTAGCAGGGTAATCCCAATCAGCCACTGGCGTGGCCGTTTGCTCGAAGCTGTTCTCGAATCGTCTTGTCGCGGATTAACGCCGCGTGTTGACCGGCGGGCAACATGCTACGGGAATTTTCTCAGTCGCGATCTGAGTAGGCGCGGAAGTGTTTACGCCTTCCATCGACAAGCCGGGGCTGTGCACCAAACACGCACGCGGACAAGCGCGGAGGTTTATTCTCCCTTCCACTGGTGCAGTTCAATCAAACCCGGAGGATCTCCCCGTGACGACCCCGCGTCAGCCCGGTTGGTATGACGATCCACAGGACTCAAACGCACAGCGTTACTGGGACGGTCAAGGCTGGACACCGCACCGTCAGCGCAAGCCACTCGCGCGACAGACGCGGGCGCCCGTCACGCCCACGGTGCTGCAGCCGCCTCCGTCTAATTTGCCGCCGCCTCCACCGCGCCCGCCCAATTTGCCACCCCCGCAGCCGTCTCCGCCCAATTTGTCGCCCCTCCAGCCCGGACAGAATTATCGGGACGAACATGCATGGGCAGACATCCCCGCGACACCCAGCGCCGGCGGTCCGCCTACCGGGAACGTTGTGACAAAACTGCGCACGAACAAGTTAGCCGTGTACCTCATCGGCGGAGGATTTGGCGGGCTAACCGGAGCGTTACTGGCCGAACCCGTCATCCTTTCCAACCCGAGTTACTACACCGGGCTGCTAGAGGTGATCCTGTACACCGCGCTTTGGTTCGGTGTCATCACGAGCGTGCTTGCGGCGGTCCTTGTCATCGCGGCCGAGTGGTATCAGCGCCGCCAACTACGTCCTCTCCGCGTTGTCAATGCTTTGCTTTTCGGCGCCCTTGCGGGAGCCATCGCCGGCGCGGTAGCCGAGGCGATATTTCAGCAAAAGATCGGCTCTCCCGAGTTCCACAACTATGTCCTGCGGACCTTCTGCTGGGGGCTGGCAGGCTCCCTTGTCGGCGCTCTGCTCTCCCGAACGGTCCCAAACCTGGGACTGAGGCGCGGCAGCGCCGCCGGCTTTATTGGCGGCGCCGTGGGCGGTATTTGCTTCATCTTGGTCTCACACGTCTTGCCGGAGACGCTGGGGCGTCTCGTTGGCATCTCTGCACTTGGCGTCGCTCTGGGACTCGCAATGTACGTGGTTGAGCACCTTTTCCACGAAGCGCTCCTGGAAGTGATCTGGGCACCCAATGAAACGACGCGAGTAACTCTTGGTGCGCAACCGGTCACCATCGGAGGCGGCGAAGATCATATTTTTGTACGCGGCCTGCCTGAGCACGTTGCCGCCGTCGTTTTCGAGAACGGTCAGATTGAACATATTGAGACCTCGACCGGCAAACGGACGCCACTCAAGGATGGAAGCCGCCTCCAGATCGGGCCTCTCTTCCTCGTTGTCCATGCAGCGGAATGAAGGGGTCGCGGGGGCTGGCACGATACTGAACAGATCACCGACCGCACGCGTTCGCCGGACAGCGCCCCGCGGTGGTCTGCGAGCCGGTTAGCCACGCCGGTGAGTTCCTCGGTGCCCGGTACCGGCGACGATCACCCCTATGCAGCGCCTTCAGATAACGACACGGTTCTTGACGACGACGATGTCAGCGGACCTCACGCCGAAATCATCGATAGCTTCATCGTTGAGGTTCAAATATTTACCGTTGAGTGGCTGCGCGTCGATCCATCCCACCTGCGCCTTGAACAGCCCCGGCATGTCCGGAAACTCCATTTCTTGGAAAGGATGGCGTCATGTCAGGTGGTTCATCGAGGAGGTACCCGCCGGAGCTGCGTGAGCGGGCGGTGCGGATGGTCGCAGAGATCAGCGATCAGCACGATTCGGAGTGGGCAGCGAGCAGTGAGGTCGCCCGCCTACTTAATGTTGGCACGGCCGAGATGGTACGCAAATGGGTGCGCCAAGCGCAGGTCGATGCCAGCGCACGACCCGGGACCACCTCCGAAGGGTTCGCCGAGCTGGAGCGCCTGCGGCGGGAGGATTCCGAATTGCGAAGGGCCAACGCGATTTTGAAGACGGCGTCGGCTTTCTTTGCGGCCGAGCTCGACCCGCCAGCTCACTATCACCCGATTCATCGCCGATCATCAGGGCCACCGCGACGCCCCTGATGGTCTGCGGTGGGCTGTCGAGTCGATTTGCACACAGCTGAGCGAGCTGGGTGTGCCGATCGCCCCATCGACTTACTATGACCAGGCCCGACGGATGCCCAGCCGTCGCGAGCTGCGTGATGATGATCGCGCTCGTCGAAAGTCCCCCAGGTGTGCTCGCCGAAATTCCTCACCCGTGAGCAGGGGTCAGTGTAGTGGTTGGCGGGTTGCTGTGGTGGCGCGGCGCAGTGTTTCGGCGGCGGCGTGGTGGTCACGTAGTCGGTAGGACTCGCCGTCGAGGTTGACAACCACGGAGCGGTGCAGTAGGCGGTCGAGCATGGCTGCGGCCACGGTGGTGTCGCCGAGGATCTCACCCCAGGCTCCGACGCCGCGGTTGGTGGTGATGACGATCGAGGTCTTCAAATATCGTTGGGAGACAACCTGAAACAGCGCCGAGGCTGCTTCGGCGGGTAGCGGGCCAGCAACGTCGCCATCGACATCGACGCATGCGGCGCGAGCCCCTTCGGCGCCGCGGTCAACATCGCCGATCAGATCGCCGCCAAAGTCCCCACAACCTAGTGACATCTCCGTCAGCTAATCGATTACCTCCGGATGAAGCATTGGGGCTGTCAACCTAAACCGACGCCGACAAGGCCACGCACTTCGACCAAGTGAAACTTTGCGCTAAATGGGCTGCGGTTCAATAGGTATCGCATGTGCCGCCTATCAGGGTCAACAGCAGCGCATGACCATTTGCCTCGATGCTCGGTGTCAACGCCGCTCAGGAAGGTCTGCGCTCCGTGCGAGCTGGCCGAAATCGAACACGCAGCCGCCCAAACCCCCAGCGCGCCGTCAGGCGTCGGTACGGCGCGGACCGACTGGCGTCCGCGTGCTCCTCGTGAGTCCCACGAGTCACACACCTACCCTCCAAGGACTGGAGTGACCGACGGGGCTGGCGGCGCGTCCGGGCAACTTTGCGACAGCCCGCGACAACTTTCGGCAGTTGTCGCTGCGGGCGCGTCGGCATACCCCGAACTTTCTGTGACGCAAGCGGTTTGGATGCCTACGGTTCTTCCGCCGCGTCCCGCGGGCGCTATTCGGCGCCCTCGGGTGCGCTCGCCGCCGGCTCGGGCTCGGGCTCGGGTGCGCTTTCCTCGGGCTCGAGAGCGCTCTCCTCGGGTGCGCTTTCCTCAGGCGTACTTTCTGGTCCCTCCGACGAGAGGTCCGCTTGCGGCTCGATGTAGTCCCGCTCATAGGTGTTTTCGTTAATCGTGTACTGCTGGCCCGTGTCTGAATCGGTCTGGACCTGATCCGAGTACGGGTCATTGGACAGGTAGTCGCGATCCCCGGTCGTTTGGTCGAACATGTAGGGCCGACCCGAGTCTTCATCGATCTGGACCCCGTCCGGATACGACTCGGGCGTCTGGTCGCCCGGCTCGCCCGCGGGGGTTTCGTCGTACGGGTCGTTCGAGGCCGTCTCGGTGCTGCCCGAGTCGAACGGTCCGGGAACCGCGCTCGCCTCGTAGCTAACGTCGATAGCCTCCGGCGCGTCTTGCGGAGAGCTGTCTGTCCCGTCGTAAGCAGTCGGATCGGCCGACTCCGTGCTGAGGTCAGTTCCGCCGTCGTGGGTAATGTCGTCGTTAAGGCTGGGGCCGGTCCCGTCATCGATCGTGTCCGTGCCGTCGATCGACTCGTGGTCCGCGTGGTCCAACGAGGGGTCGTGCATCGGGTCGTCGTGCATCGCACCCAGGTCGGTCGTCAATTCGTCCATGGCATTGTCTCCTTCAAAGTCTCTCAGCGGTCCTGACCCGCTGTTGTGGTGCTAAGCATCGCTTGTCAGCCCGTAGCGGGGAATCCTCAATTCGTGCCACATCCGCCCCCTATTCGAAGACGATCGCGTCACGCAGCGCCAGCACCATCTGCATCGGCAGCGCCGCCATCAGTGGTGCTTTGATGGTGATGCTGACGCCGCGCTGGTTGACGATGCCGTACCAGCACCATCCGCGCTTACCGGAACCGCGGTACTTCACCGCCTTGCAGGGTGCGCCGGTCCAGAACGTGGTATCCAGCGGCGGGTCTACTTTGCCCTGGGCTTGCTGGATGAGCTGGTAGAAGAACATCTGCAGCCAGTTTCCTGCTTGTTCTCCGGTGAGTGGTTCGCTGCGGGCGCGGGCCACGACGTCCACCGGGATTTTCCCGGGCCGGGCATAGACAGTGATGGTCTCGACCGGTTCGAGCCCGTCGCGCTCAGCGAACTCCAGCAGTGAACGCATCGCAGACCAGCGAGAGGCGTCGGTGATGACACGGATCTGCGCGATGCCGTCGGCATCCTGCAGCCAGCGGCCCCGCAGTGCCCAGTCGCCGATCAACTGATAGCTGGACCAGTATGTCTGGCCGTCGGTCGCGGTGGTCGGAAACAGCATGGCTCCATCGACGCCCAAGGCGGAACCCGGGTGCGGGGGCCCGAAGTGCAGGCCCTGCTGCATGTCGCGCTGTTGTTGGTCGGCCACGTAGGCCTCCAGCGATAGCCAGCGATTGGGAGTCGAAAGCACAGATGCGCTTTCGGCGTCGATCGAGAGCAGGTGCTCGACGCGGTAGGTGACACCCGGCAGCGTGAAAGGACGAGCACCGATCCGGCACGGTCGGTAGCTCCCGGTCCCTTGCTGCTTTGGTGCCTGCGGCGCCCAGAGCGCGGCACCTTCGGCCACAACGGTTTTCGCGTCCGCGGCAATGGGGTGGGGCTCGATCCCGAAGCGGTCCACGATCTTCTCCGTGACCACCGACAGCTGGCTCGACCCGCCGATCAGATAGATCCCGCCCAGATCCGCCGGGGAAAAGCCCGCAGTGCTGATCGTCGACTCCAACTCGGTAACCGTGTCGTCGACGTCTGTGTCGATCAGCTCCTGCAACTTCGTGCGCGTCAACTGCTGGTTTTCGCGCAATCCCGCGATCCAGATGGTGGCCTCATACTGTTGGGAGAGTTGCTCTTTGGCGTCGCGAACGCGGGCCCGCAGGTCGCCGCGGTGACGGCTCCACCCCGAATCGTCGGAGGTCATTAGAGATTCCCATTCGGGCCGCTGACCCAGTGGGCCGGCACCGAGGTAAGCGATGATCCGGTCGTCGATGTCTTCGCCGCCGAGCCGATCACGCCCGCCGGGCACCCCCGCCACCACGAAGGTGCCGCTCGGCGTGGGGACGAGCACCGCGGCATCGAATGTCCCGCCACCAAAGTCGTAGATTGCGATCGGCTTTCCCGCCTGCGCAACCGACGCGGGCAGCATGCTGGCCGCCGCGACCGGCTCGGCGATCAGCTCAGGCTCACCCAGACCGGCCTTGCTCGCGGCCTCGCGCAACGCCTCCAATCGCGGACCAGACCATTTGGCAGGATGGGTAAGCCGCACGGCCGCCGGCTCGCAGCCCTGCTGCTTGCGGACCTCGTCCCCGCAGCGTTTCAGCACCGCCGCAATGAGATCCACCACCGGAACGGCTTCGCCGCCCAACAGTTTGATGCCGCTGCCGATGTCTCGTTTGGGTGTTTCCACATAGCTGGTCGGATACAGCACCGCCTGGTTGACCGCATGCTTGCCAACCACCAACGTGCCGTCCTCGATGCGCACCACCGAGGAGGGCATCTTCAACGAGCCTTGACGGTCGACGTCGATGGGCCGCGTTCGACCCCCGGTCGCCACCGCTACCACGGTGTACGTGGTGCCAAAGTCGATCCCCAGCGTCCAGCCACTCAACGCCGCCGGGGGCGCGCTGGCCACCGCAACTTCAGGCGCGGGCATCGCCAGCATCTGCTTGAGCCCCCCGGCGGCCGGCCCGGCCGTGTCGACGAACTCCAGTTGCGCCGGGATCGCCGCGCGCACGGACTTGGCGACGGCCGGAAACCTGGCGCCGCCCCCGACCAACAGCACGACGTCGGGCCGCATCGCCAACAGCGGCTCCGCTGCGCCGGCGATGGCTCGAATGTCGCCGGCCACGGGCTGGTCGAGCCAGTCCCGCCAGATCTCTGCCTCGATCATCACGCCGCTCACGCTGGCGCGCACGGTGCTCATTTCCGCGGTGCACAATTTCTGTTTCGCGTCACGGACGGAGGCGAAAAACGACTCCAGCGCACGGGCATCGTGCCCTATTTTCAGGGCGCGCAGCCCGGGGTTGGCCCCTGTCGCGAGCCACGCGATGTGCAGGTCGATGCGATCACCGCCGACCGGAACCTCCCGCGCGGGAGCGGACAACTCGAAGTGTTCGCCGACCCGGGTGACGAGCGCGACCGTTGTCGCGCGGGCGCCGACGTCGATGACCAGCACTCGGCCGGCCTGGCCCGCCGAATCGCCCAACTGCTGGGCGGCCGCGGCCGCCTTGCCGACGATGGATGGCTCGGGAAACCCGGCTCCGACCACCCAGTTGCGGGTCTCGCCCCAGATGTGGGGCTGACCCCGGTTTTGGGTACCGGCGCCGCCCCTGACTTTCTGCAGAAACGACGCGGCGCTGGGCAGGTCCTGGGGAGCCGGGCGATCGGATCGATCTGGGCACACCAAACCGAAGCGCGCCACCTCGGCCCCGTCGCCGCAGATGGTGCTGTACAGCAAGGCCAATTCGGCGGTGGCCGGGCCCGGCTCGACATAGACCGAGGCGCCGGTATGCCAGCCCGGCGCCACCGGTCGCGGTGGGCGCAATATGCGTCCCACCGTGGGCGGATCGCTGCCCGGGTGCTCGCCGTAGGCGAACGACAGCTGCGCCGCGCCGACCTCGACGGCCACTACCAGTGACGTCATTGCGTTCCCGTCATGTCTGTGCGGTACACCACGACCTCGGCTTCACGTACTAGCCGCCCGTCACCGTAGCAACCGGGCCGGATGGTTTCGGCGACCACATTGTGGGCGCCCGAATCGGTGGTCGCGCGCCGCCCCACCGCGACATGCATTGTCGGGTCGAACGGTTGGCCGACGGGGTCGACGAACGTCAGTCCGGCCGAGCGCAGGACCTCGATCGCCTCGTGGTACAGGGCCGGACTGTTGGCTGCGTCGACCAGCTGCAGGTACTTGCGGGCGAGCTCATCGACCCCGACCGCCGGGGCCGGTGGGGCAGGCGAGGGTGCCGGGCGGGTCGGCGCGACGGATGGCCGCGTCTGCACGCCCGACGGTGGCGGCGCTGCGGGGACTGTCGGGGCGGGTGCGGGAAAGGTGGCAGGCCCGGCAGGAAAAACGCAGCCCGGTGCGCGATCGCCTGCGGCAGGATTCAGGGGCGGCTCGGCGCGGCGGGCCGTCAGCCGCCCCAGGGCCAGGCCGAGCAGGCCGACCAGCACGGTCATCACCACGGGCCACAACAGCGACCGGGAACCGCGCCGGTAGCCGGTGCCGACACCGCCCTGGCTGACCGCCAGTACGTTGCCGGCGCTTGTTGGTGCGGCTACCTGCGTTGTGTTTTTCCCAACCTGCACCACCGTGCTGCCGGCCAGCGCGGCGGATCGGTCAGAGTCCGACAGGGCCAGGTCGGCGCCCGCGAGCCGGTTGCCATCGTGGTCGAACACCGCTGCGCTTCGCTGATTTTGGGTCAGGTTCGCTACCACTTGGCTCGGTTGCTGACCGTCGCCCGCGGCGGCGGCGACGGTTTCGGTCAAGGTGTCGATGGACGACGGACGCGACGGTGATCCGCGGTCGGCTAGCACCGCGCCCAGCACCCCGACCAGCACCACCGCGGCCAGCGCGGCCATCGTTTTGTTGGGCGAGCTGCGCGCGGTTTCCCAGGGGCTAGACATACGCTTCTCCTTCGCGAGGCGACGATGCGCTGACGCTAGACCCGGGGACACGGCGGGGCATCCGCATTGTGTGCCACGTCGCGGTGTTGGGACGCTAGGGGTTGGCGGCCTGCGCGGCGGCGCGCTGAGCTTCCAGGAACATCAGGGTGTAGCTGCGTTCGATAATCGCGGCGATCTTCTTTTCTTTTGACCCGACCGGTCTGTTGGCGAACGCCATCCATTTCGCAGCTCCTGCCATTGCGGCCCGCTTCAGTTCCTCGTCGGTTGCGTCGGACTCTAATCCGCAACGCTGCCTGGCTGAGGTGTTTCGGACGAGGCGAAATACATCGTCGTGGAGGTCGTCGCTCAGCGTGACCCGTGGTGACGCCGAAGCGTCGTCGAAGGCGGACGCTTCGAGGGCCAGGCAGTCCCGCAAGGCATCGAATTCGGCAACCTGATGCATCGACTCGTCGTCTCGCAGCGCTTCGATGCCGGCCCGCAGCGCGCGCAGGGGGCCCGCGTCTTCGGGCCGGCCCCGAAAGCTCAGGTGCTCCATCTGGTCCAGCGCGCTGGATGTCTTCAGGACGCCGGCGCGCGGCGTGAAGGTCTGCGTGATGCTGCGGCGGACCTCGGCAAGCCCGCTGCGCTCACCCAGGGCGCGCTGCAGCGCGCCAGCGCCACGCACGCCGTCGCTGGTCAAAGCGATCGCTAACTTCAGCCCGTAGACGCCCAGGATGCCCATTAGGCTTTGCCGGCGCTGCAGCGGTAGCGGTACCTGGTCGTTTCGGTAGAAGTGATCCGAGTCCCACAGGGCTTGATGCTGCGCACCAATGCCCGCATCGGCGCACGCCGCCACGTCGGCGGCGTGCTGCTCGTCGAGGGCGTACGTTTCGGCCGTCTCGGCGAGCAGGCCCAGTACCGGAAGCACGGCCGCCACTTCTTTGTGCAGCTTCGCGCTGTGCCGCTCGGCGAGTTGGCATGCCCGCTGCCACGGGTCGGCGACGTTGCCGACCAGGTCGGCCTTGGTCAAGATGCCCAACACGGTCAGTGCCGACCCGCCCGACGAGGCGCCGTATTCCCGCAGCAGCGCGATCTGTTCGGCGTTGAGTTGGGCGTTGACGACGAACAGCATCATGTCGGCCGCGCGCAATGCCCGGCGCGAGTCGCGGTCGATGCGCAGCAGCTCCTCGGTGCGGGCGGCGATGTTCTCGTTGGCGGAGTTGAGCCCCGGCGTGTCGATCAGCGTCAGGTCCTGCAGCTCCTGATTTCTGAGCCAGGCCCGCAACATCTCCACCTCGTCAGCGGGAACGTCGAGCTCTCCCGACGGCAGCCGCCCTTGCTGCAGGGCAAGCGGACGGGTCGACCCGTCACGCAGGACGATCTCCGCGCGCGGTTGCGCCGGCGGTGCCGCGTAACGGAACTCGGTGACGAACTGGGTGCACTCCCCGGCGTCGGTGGGTGCGACGGGCTGATGCAGCAGCGCGTTGACCAGGGTCGACTTGCCCGAGCTCACATGGCCGGCGACCGCGACCCGCAGCGGTTCCTCCAGCCTGGTCCGCACCAGCGCCAGCTGCTCGGCGGTGGCAGAGCCGGCGGCCACGTCACGCTCGGCCGCGGCGGCCAACGCCGCCGCGGCCGAATTCGGTTCGATGGCTTCGTCACTCACGAGTCGCTCACGATGCCATGCTCTGGCGGACCGCGCGCGCGACGTCGGACTGCGCGGGGTCCCTCAGCCGCGCGATGAGTTGATCCAGCACCTCACGGGCCCCGAGTACGTGCCCGTTTGGGTCGACCGGAAGTGGCTCTGCAGGCAGGCCTTCTCGCCACAACTCGGCGGCCATCGAGTCCGGCGACTGCGCGAACCCGCCCAGCAGCGCCGCGTCCACGCCGGCCCCAGGATGCGGCATTAGGTCGGCCAGCCGGGCCGATGCCGCCCCATCCCACACCGGTGCAGTGTGATCGGACAGGTCGGATGTCCACGTCGCGGTGTAATCGGCGTGCAGTGCCGCGGCATATGAGTCATCATCGTTGACCGCGGGGGTGTGGTCGGCGAACGGGTCGACACCCGGCAACCACGACGGCCCGGGCATGCTGTGCGGACTAAGAGCGGCGGGCGTCTGGCCGCTGTGGTCGCCCTCCGCTGGGGCACCGAAATCATGGAATCGATCGGCGTTTTCGGCATCGACATGCGAGTGCGCATAGTCGTCGTCGAGCAGTGGGGTGTCGTGCTCGTCGCGCCCGTCGTCGAGCTCGTAGGTGTGCTCGCTGTCGGCGGGATCGTGACCGTCGTGCGGATAGTCGTGCGGCCCATAGTCGTCGGTTCCGCTCACGAGGATGCCTCCGGTTGCGGGTCGGGCATGGGCTCCGCGGCGCGTTGCCGCTGCAGCGCCCCCAGCAGCTTTTGCACCCGACCGTTGAGCGCGTTGACGCGAGCCAGCGCCTGGCGGGCGCGCTGGACCTCGCTGTCGCGCTCGGGTTTCGATTCGGCCACCCGTGCCTCCAAACGCGCACGCGCGGCGCTCAAATCGCTGATGCGTTTCTTGATCCCGGCTTCTAGGGCGATGATCAGTTGCACCTGCACGTCGTTCATCTTGGTGACAAATGCGTGCGTGTCGTCTTCACGCACGGCAGCCGTGTAGCGCTGGGTCCACATGCCGAACGCGTTTTTCCGGGCGATTTTGTTGCGCTGTTTGGACATCATCACCGCCGCGGCGCCGCCGACCGCCAGCCCGGCGACTTGCCCCACCCCGGGAAGAAGAAAGCTCAGCAGACGCGAAATGCCCAGAGCCGGCATGGCTTGGCCGTAAAGATCCGCCGGCGAGCTGCCCTTCTGCGCCTTCATGTCCAACTTGGGCCGGTCTTCGACCGCATCGGTGCTGAGCTGTCCGAGGCTTTCGCGCAAGCTGGTGTCCTCGGCAATCACATCGAGCACACCCACGACGTCATCGACGAGTTTGGACGCGGTCTCCTCGCCCAGCTGGGCTGTCGCGGCGTCGACCGCGGCCATGAACTGCCCCGCGAGCTGCTGCAACTCCGCATCGCTGCCGCACTCGCTGGCGAGTTCGTCGTAATTGGTTTTCAGTTGGTCCAGTCGCTTCTTCAATTCGTGCGAGCGGTCGATTTTCAGCTGGGCGATGCCGGCGTTGAGCTGTGCGCGCCAAACGGCTTCGGAGGGCGACAGTTTGGCGAGCCGCGCTTGTTCGGCCGCCATCTCCGACCGCAGCTTGGGGTCGCCCTCGGCGATCGCACACTGTTGGCGCGCAACCTGATCCATCTCCGTCACGGCACGCAGACAGAACCGCAATGTGTTGGCACCCCACAGCAGATGCGCCCGGTTGGCGACATATTCCGAGAGCACACATTCGATCCGGGTCAGTCCGGACAGTCGACGCTCGCGGCGACCCTCGGGGCCGTTGCCCAGCAGCAACGCCCGTTCGGCGTTGAGGTTGCTGACCGGGTTGGGCAAGACGGCCACCTGCGGCACGTGCACCCGTAGCAGCTCCAGATCGGCGGCCTGGATCTGGCGCCACTGCGGGTAGGCGTCGATCTTCGTCAGCACCAGCGCGACGGTGTCGATGCGTTCGGCCGCGCGGGTCAGAAACGTCAGCTCGGTCTTGCTGATCGGCGCGCCGGCGTCCACCACGAATAACACCGCGTCGGCCGACGCGAGCGCCTGCAGCGTCAACTCCCCGTGCCCGAGTTCCAACCCCCCGACCCCGGGGGTGTCGATCAACGTCAGAGTGCGCAGCATCGGCGTCGCCAGCCCCACCTCGATGGCCGTGACACCTTTTTCGTTGCCCGGATTGCCCTGCTCGCAGGCCCAGTCGAACAACTCGTCGACGCCCACGACAACGGGTTCCTGCTGACCGCGGATGAATACCTGCGCCGCCGGTGTCTGGGCGTAGCGGAACGTGATGTGGACCAGCGTGGCCACCTCGACGTCAACTGGTGACAAGTCGGTGCGGCCCAGCAGCGCGTTGACCAGGCTGCTCTTGCCGCGCTTGGTCTCGCCGACCACGACGACGGTGGGTTTGTCGCTCGACGGGCGCCGCGCATGGCCCTGCACGGCGTCGGCAATTTCGGCGCGGTCGAATTCACGCAGCAGGGCCGCCGTGGCCCGGGCGCAGTCGGCGACATCCACCAGCGCCGGAGACGTCGTCTCCGGTGGTGATGGGCTCAGGCTCATGGTTGTCTCCGCCCCGCGATTTGGCCGGCCAACGACATCCTAGGATCTCCGCCGCGCCCGGGAACCCCAAATTGCTGCCAGCCGGTGGCATCGATGGCGACGAAGCTGGCACGCAATGGGGATTCCTGCCCTCGCGCGGTGGGTGACAGTGAGCACAGGCTGCACGACGGGCCCATCCAGCGCCCACTGAAGGAGAAATTGCCATGACCGACATGCCCCATGACGGGGGGACCTGCGACCTGCCGGGGGTGCACCACCACCCGTTGTTTGATGTTCATGAAGCTCATCACGTCCATGACGTGCAGTTCGAACATCCGCAGCACGAGGACTATGCCGAGGCATTCGTCGCGGACAACGAGATCAACGACTTCCAGGTTGCGTGGGCATCGAGCGATCGCGCCGCGATCACTACCAGCAACGCCGAGCTGTCCGCTATCACGTGTCCCCCGCACGACGTGCTGGGGCCGATCCTGCCCCTGCCGTCGGTCGACCCGTTCGTGGCGATCGACGACGACACCACGCAAGTGGCGGCGATCGCCGGTGCAATCGGGGCCGTCGCGGTGGGCGCTGCGGCCCTGGACACCAAAGAGTCCCGCGCGACCGCGATGGCCACGGCCACCGAGATGGTCAACCGGGCCCGCGACGCGGCAACGAGACTCGGCGGACATCAGCGCTCCTGACCCGACACGACCGCCATGACAGCCTGCTGGGTGGTCGACACACCTAACGCGGCTCTGGCGGCCGCCAACCGCCGGTGGGCTCCCCGCAAGCTCACATGCAGCCGACGGGCGGCCTCGGCGACCGTTGCGCCGTTGGCCAGCGCCCGCAACAGCGCCGTCATTTCCTCCGACAGCCCCTGCGGTGTTTCGCCGTCGTGGCGCCAGTCCACACCGCACGCTCCAGCGCTAACGGCCAGCCGCTCGAGGTCGGCCACGAATTCGTCATCGCCGTCGATGGGAGCTTCGGGCAACAGCACCAGCAGGCCGGCGCCGCGTACCGCGGCGATCAGCGCGGCCCGCCGATCCTGGGAGCTCGCCACCGCCCCCGTACACACCACTCGGGTCTCACGCACGTCGAAATCCGTACCGGGCAGGGCGAATCCGCTGACAACCTGCCAGCCCCGCTGGGTCAAGTCGGTCTCGATCGCCGTGCGCAGCCGCGGCTGCGTGATCACCAGAAAGGGTTGTGGCTCGCTTTGATCGGCCGGTACGGCATCTGGGCAGGCCAGCATCGCGGCGGCCTGGCGTCGGTTCGCTGCGCCCGATTTGATGACCGCGGACTGGATATGACCCTCGACGGTGGCGACGCTGATCTGCAGGCGCCGGGCGATCTCGGCGCTCGTGAGCCCCACCCCGACCAGCCCGAGTACGTGGCGTTCACGCATGGTCAGCCCGAACCGATCAGCGGAGCGGCCAGCTCCGCGCCGACGTCCGGCCGCTCGCATCGAGCGATCCACCCGCCCCTGCAGCCCATGATGCCCGGCCGCACGAAGCTCCTCGCCCAGCGCCTCCAGCGTGCTCAGCGCTGCCGGCAGATCGCCCGAAAGGCGCTGCGCTTCGGCCTGTCCCCACCGGCAGCGTCGGGCCGCGCGCTGCTGTCGCGGCAACCACCGCTGTGCCGCGTCGGCGAACAACGCCGCCGCGCGGTGCGGATCGCGGCACAAGCGGTCGAGGGCCGCAATCTCTTCGGCGGATCCCCCGAACGGCCGCCACACCGACGGCAGGCCGGGCGGCGGCGCGTAAGCGCCGCGCTCCCAGCTCGCCCACGCCGACGCCGACGCCAGCAGCGCATCTAACGGAGCGGCCGCAACGGCGTCGGTGGCCGCCAGCGCCACCGCTGAGGTGAAATCTCCTGTCAGCCAGGCTAATTCGATCTGCGCCCAGCGCAGCATGGCAGTGACGGGAGCCGACCCGCTGGCGCGGCGCACGACCTGCTCGGCGCGGGTGAATTCGCCGGTGTCCATCAGTGCGACGGCCACCAGCGCGGCGACCGACTGCGCCACCGTCGGTGGTAATACGTTGTTCGCCAAGTTATTTCCGATTTCGATGACGCTGGCGTAATCGGAGCTGGTGAACAGGTCACACCACAGGCGCAGCATCCTGAATTGGACATGCCAGTGCTGACTTAGCTCGGCGTGGGCGAGCTCGGCCGTGCGGTCCGCCAGCTCGGCTCCGCGCCGAGGGTCGCCGAGAATGAGCTCGTTTCGCGCCAACGCGAACGCGATCGACATAGAAAGCGCGTTGTCATCGGCCTCCTGCGCGGCGGTCAACGCGGCCTGCAGTGTCTGCTCCCATTCGGTGTCGCTGGCGGCCGCGCGCGCACAGCCCAGTGCAAACAGCAGCCCTGGGCGCTGCTCGGCGAGTTGAGTCTCAGCGACGAGTTGTTCGGCGAGGGTCAGCGCGTCGTTTTCTTGGCCCGCGAGCATCGACAGTGCCCGCACGGCCTCGATGTGCAGCGCTATCTGTATTGGCCGCGGTGATTTTGGAGCTTCGAGCCCGGTGGTGGCAGCGCGCTCGGCGGCTGCGGCGTCACCCAGGGCGAGGTGAGCGCGAGCGCGCCACAACGCCGCGGCGGCCCGTGCCGGGCCCATCGCCGCGGCACGATCGGCCAGCTCGAGCACGCTCTGGTAGTCGCCCGCTTCGGCGGCTGACTCCGCCGAGGCGATCAGCAGCGCCGCGGCGTCTTCTCTCGTCGAACACGACGCGGCCAGGTTCAGGTGCCTGCTCCGCTCGGCCGGCGAAGTTGCCTGCCGGGCAGCCTGTATGGCGAAGCGGGCGGCGACTTGCGGCGCGCCGGCGGCCTTGGCGTGCCGGGCGATCTCGCCCGGGTCGGTCAGCCGTTCGGCCAGCAGGGTATGTCGCCATCGCCGTTCGGCCGGCTGCAGCCGGCCCACGGCGACCTTGCCGACGATCCCGTGTCGCAACGACATCAACCCGGCGTCGTCGATGTCAACCATGCCCGCCGCGGCCAGCTCGTCGCCGCCGGCGCCGATCATTTCCGCCGCGACCGGGCGTCCCAGCAGCGCAAGCATGCACGCCGCGTCCTGGGCCGCCGTCGAACACGCCTGCAGCCAGGCCGCCGCCTGGCGTTCGGCCCTCGACTGGGCATCGTCGCTGTGGCTGAGGTTGGCCAGCATCCGGGGGTTGCCGCCCGCCAAGCCGACGATGTCGACCACGCGCTGGGCGGGCAGCTCCGGATGCAACTGGCGCACCAGTTCGGCGGCCGTAGTGTCGGGCAGCCGCGCGAGACTGACATGCGTCGCGTCAAGGCTGTCGCACAGGCCGGCAACCGCTTCGGTGGCGCAATCTCGTTCCCGGTAGGCCAACAACAGCGTAACCCGCGGGGCGAGCATCGGCAGCAGCGACAACGTGTCCTGGTCACACCATTGCAGATCGTCAAGGACCAGAAGTCCGTCGCCGACCCGATTCGCCACATAGCCCGCCACGGCAAGTCGATCACCCCGAGGCATCGGCCGGTGCAGTGCGCGCATCAGCGGGGCATACGCATGCCAGCGCAGGCCGGTCAGACCGCCGCCGCGAAAAGCGGCCGACCGCATGGTGTTGACTGCGAGGTCGAGAAACGCCGATTTCCCGATTCCGGCCTCCCCGCTGATGGCGACCGGCCGCCGGTCGGACAACGCGCCGACCGCCGCAGTCAGCTCATCACGCCAACCGCCAAACACAGGAGCATGATATTCACGTCTGGGTAAGCCGGGGCCGAAATCGAACACGCAGTGCAGCCCAACCCCCCAGCGCGCGATGCCGTTACCGCTGGTGTCAATCACGAACGCCTGGTCGGCAGCTTCGCATCTGGAGGCTTCAGTGCAGGCCACACCATTGGTCCCCTGTCCAGCGCGGCGCCGCAAGAATTCTTCAAGACATTGGCGTGAAAGTGGCTTTGCGTCAACGACCGGTAATGGTGGCCAACGCGTCGCATCACCAGTGTCTCCGAACCGGGCCGTCGACACCCTTTGTCGCCATTGCCCTACAAAGGGTCAGGTTTAGCAAACGAGGAGGTTCTGCCATGACAACATCCACACCGGCGGGTTGGTACGACGACCCCCAAAACCCGAACGCCCAGCGTTATTGGGACGGTCAAAACTGGACGCCGCACTATCAGCGGAAGCCACCTTCAGCGCAAACGCCGAAGCCGACTTTGCCGCCTCCACTGCCCACCGCGGTGTCTGCCGCACCGCCCCCGCCACCGCCGAATCAAGCGGCCCCGCCGCTGCCTTTAGGTCAGCAGCCAGCCGGAAGGCATCGTAAGATCGTCTCAAGCATCGCAAGCTTCGTCGTGTTTGTCTTGGCGATCCTTTGTGTCCGTCTGCTGAGCGATCATCACTTCTTCATCCCGCGCGCTGACAGCTCACCCGAAGACCAGATCAAAGCGGTCGTCCAACGCGAGGCTGACAACTTCAACAACTCCAAATTCTCGTTCAACCCGGAGTTGACGTGCAAAGCACAAGCTTCCGATGACCAACACATTAAAGATGCACGCACGCTCCGCGCTCAAGGGGGAACCATATCGATCTCGGTGGCCAACATCCACGTGACCGGTGACCACGCGACCGCCGATATCACCATGAAACTTGCCAAACTTCCGGACGAGCCCATCACTACCGCCGCGCAATTCGTCAAAGAGGACGGCCGCTGGAAGGACTGCACCCCTCCGGATTCCACCGACAATGGTGAGAATAACTAAGGCGGAGCCTACGAAATGTCGTTTCGGGAGCCGTGCCGCGCCTCCATCTCGAGCGCGGGGCGGCCCGGGACCTTTATCGGTTTACGCCTGACTGACGCGTCGTGCTAGCGTGCGTCATGGCCGCGGTGAACCGGGCATTCTCATGCGATGGTTGCGGTTCGGCGGTTTTCTGGCTTGTGAAGTTGCTCATCAGGCTGGCGGGCATACGGTACGGAGTGCTTGTTATCGGAGTTGCTTGTTGTCGCAGTTCTGTTAATCGGTTTCGTCTGGGTGTGGCGTCACCGACGGTCTGTAAGGCGGACAGTGACGGGAACTGCGCGGGTCCTATCGCTCGCGAAGAGCGCTGATTTTGATGGGCTCTGCTGGTTCCGAATCGAACTGGAAGTCAATATCCCTGGCCGCGAACCATAGGTGGTACTCACAGAGCAAAAACTCGGAGCCGCTGAGCAAGCCGCAGCACAGCCCGGCGAGACTGTCCCGGTCCGGGTTTATCCCGATGACGTCGCAAAAGACATTCGGATCGATTTCAATCAAGCCGATGCGCACACAATCCGAATTTAAAAGCGCGGCATCCTTCCGGGAACTACAGATACCATCGTGGCGCGCACCGTCGGACGGCGTGTCCGGGATTGCAGCTTCCTTCGAGATCCGCGCCGGAGCACGTTGGAGCGGTTGGTCCGCGAAACGGTTGGCCTGGCCCGTTCTCCCGAACGACGCCTCTGCTCACCGTATCGCTGTGTTAACGCCGGCGCGGTTACGCCAAAATGTGCAACCGCCGAGTCATTCGGAATAGAGTCCGTTGCACGCCGATCGACAAAACGTTGGGGATGACCGTCCGAATGCAGAGACTTTCGTGGCCAAGCCCGCGCGGGGGGAGCCAATCCGACGTGTCCGCCCAGGACAGGGGCGCTCTTATCACCGTGTAGGCCGCTAAATGCTAGTCGATGTTTCTGAACTAGTCGGCTAGGTCTGGTGAGCGAGCAGATCTGAGTCGGTTAGCGAGCGCCGAAGGCACCACGCCCCCTGGGGCACGGCCGCCGTCGGTATCCGCGAGTAAGCCGACACGAATTTTCGCGACACTCATATGTCGTCTGCTTTGATATCCGCAAGCGCCCCGTCCTACTTCACACGCAACCGCGACTCCAAGAAGTCCTCCAATTGCGTCCACTGCGACAAGGCGTCCTGACGAGACTGTCTTGGGTTGCGGGTGTAGTTGCGGGCTAGCACGGACTTCACCAGATCGCCAAGCGATTGGCCCTGCTGCATGCAGTCCTCAACGATCGTGTTCTTAACGTACTTGGCGACGTCGCTGAGCAATTCGACGGCAAGCTCCAGTTGCAGGCGGTCCACCTGGCGTGAGCCGGCGGCGATGTCTCGGGCTAAGCCCTTGAGCACGTAGACATTGTCGTCAATGACTTCGTCCACAGGCAGAGAGCCGTCGTTTGCCGCAATCGTGATATTGCGATAGGTGCACAACGAGGACATGTCGTTGGGGGGATCACCGGCCAAATATCGGCGGAGCGCTATCCCGGAACCGAAGACGTCGATCATCGCATTCTTTCCAAGAAATATCGGCTCCTCGTCCACGTAGCACCGCAGCGTCAAAAAGTCGCCCACCGACGTGACGATGCGTATGGGATCAATCCCGACTTCGAACCAAAAGTCCTCGCCGTCCGGCGGTGCGCTCCGCACGGACTGGGGTTCGGCGGGCGGAGCAGCGGCCACCAGCTCATCGCCCCGGAAAGCGTAACCGTCTGGGTAGCCTC
>Ga0306926_10001553_pt1 | contig 22924 bp, 21 predicted proteins | sample flu12Cox44000178_FD_203759 | JGI IMG/M metagenome (GOLD analysis project Ga0306926, IMG submission 203759) | Lab enrichment of tropical soil microbial communities from Luquillo Experimental Forest, Puerto Rico - flux8day.12C.oxic.44.000.178 (v2)... | ecosystem: Environmental > Terrestrial >...
TGTTGGTGCCGCCGAGTGGCAACGCTCCTCGACCCTTGCCTTTCTTGCCGCCGCCGTTCGGCCCCATATAGTTGCCGAGCGAGATCAGGTTCACCTGCTGGCGAACGGTGCCGTAGATCAACGGCAACACCGAGCCGAGCTGGCTGGTGTTGTAACGCAGCGCGTTGAGCGCCTGGTTCTGCCACGCGTTGTTCTGCAGGAACGGCGTCTGCGGGCGGAACAGGCTCATGGCACCGCCCGCGGGTCAGAAGGCAGAGAGGAATTTGACCGGCCGGTGCTGCGCCAAGCGGCCGTTCTCGCCATCGCCCCAGCACACCTCGCCGCGGTCGGCAAAGGCGTGGATCAGCTTCGGCCACTCGACGACGATGCCGCCGTGCCAATAGAGCCGGCCATATTTGAACAGCGCGATATCGCCGGGCTCAGGGCAGTCGACCTCGTGGCCGTATTCGAGCAGGCCTGCGAGATAGGTCTCCTCGCTGCGGTGCCGGAACTGATCGGGCCGGTAGAACGGGATCTTGATTTCGCCGACGAGGCCGACCGCGCGGTAGACGCCGTAAATCAGTCCGAGACAGTCGCAGCCGGCACCCTTGAGGGAGGCCATGTGGTGAAACCGCGTGCCAATCCAGGTCTTGGCTTCGGCGATGATCGCCTGGCGCTGCGGATCGAGATCAGACAAAGCCGGCTCACTTCTTCTTGCCGGCTGCGGTCTTCGCGATCCTGCCGGCAAAGGTGTTGCCGGCGGCAGCACTGCTGGTGCGGTATCGGGCGCGGAGCCCCTTGGGCCGGCGCAGAATGGCTTGCGCCCGGCGCCGCCTGGCGGCTTGCGTACTCATTACGAGAAGGTGCCGGTGCCGGTCGCCTGCAGCGCCGCGGCTGAGCTCGAGGTAAGCGTGAGCTGGAAGTCGCGCCAGGTGTTCTGGCCAATCGTCATCGTGCCGTTCAATGTCCAGCCGGTGTTGGTGGTGACCGTCCACACGTGGTTGGCCGAGCTCGAATTGATGATCCGCAGCTTGTAGACGGCGCCGTTGATCACATTCGCGAGTTGCGCGACCAGATTGGCGACGGTCGGCAATTGCGCGTTGCTGTCGCCGCCCATCGTGCCGGTCATGTTGAGCACGACTTCCTGGAGCCCGCCCGAGATGTTCGCACCGGTCAGGGTCGTGCCCGAGGTGGCAGTGTTGGTCTTGTAAGCATAGTTGACGGTCGGTCCGAGACCGCTAAGGTCGCCAGCCAAACCAAACAGCAGCCCGGTCCAGGTGCCGCTCGCGACGCACCAGCCGATGAAGACAAAGTTGACTGGGACCACGATGCTGTTGGACGCGCCAAAATTGGTGCCGTTGAGCACGATCGCGTCCGAGCCGCTGGGGAACAACGCCGCCGGGTGGCCCGCAGTGTTGAACACAATCTGCGTCAGGCCTGCCGCTGCCGGTTGCAGCTTGGCGCTGTCGTAAGGTGACGCGGCCGCGGTCGCGGTCGTGATGTTGCTTAATTCGGTGGTGAGCTGCGTCGCACTCGCCTGTCCGCCGCCAGAGAATGCGGTGACTGCGGTGGCCGCCGAGCGGGTGAGCAGCCCGGTGAGGGTCAAACCGGTCAGTGTCGCCGAGTTGGCAGTCGCGATCAGCGCACCGATCGAGGTCTGCAACCACACCGCAGCACCCCCGGTGGCGCTCACGCAGACCCAGGCACGATTGGGCGAGGCTGTGGTGTTGATCCACACCGAGCCCGGCGCATAATCCTGGGTCGTGTCGTTGCCGACCGCCGGATCGGCGGTGGCGGTGAAATTGTTGCGACCGATCGCCTGCGTGAACCCCATGTTCTGCAGGTTGACCGCGTCGAACTGCGAACTGACCGAGACATAGAGGTTGCTGTCGACGGTATAAGTCGCGCCCGACAACACCTTGACCGATGAGCCAGCCGTAAGACCCGGCGGCGCCAGCATCATTACCATATTACGAATGCCTTATCTGGAGGGAGCTGGGGATGGCCGAAGCCGGCGCCGCCTTAAATCGCGGTTTCCGGAGGCGGAATATCGGGAAAGCCGCCGTACCGCAGCTGGTTCTTAAAGACGTTTGTGCAGGTCGGCAGCGTGTGGTCGCAGCCGGGCAACAGGTTGAACTGGTCAGTGCCGGCGACCACCGGGAAGACCCAGGGCTTCAGGAAATAGATCGCCGGGAGTGGATTGAACGACGGATCGAGCCGGCCGATGGTCCGCGAGTAGCCGGCGTTCTGTCCACTGGTACAGATGATCGTGCCGTTGTCGTAGGAGCCGGCGACGCTCGGCACGAATGTCGTGTAGATGAGATTTTGGTTGGAGCCGGCACTGCAGGTGATCGTCTGCTGGCCGATCCCGGTTGACGTGCCGAGCGCGTTCTTGCCATTGACCCGGTCGTAGCTGCACATGCCCACACCGGGCTCGCCAAAGATCAGGTTGCAGCCCGCCATGAACAGGCGCCGCGGCATTTGCACGGTCAGGAAATCGGTCAGGCTGTTGACGTGGATCTTGGTCTTGGTGCGGCCGATCTCGACATCGCCGACCCGGCCATAAAACCGTTCGATCGTGCCGGTGACGGTGGTCGAAGGCGGTACGAAATAGGCGCGCCACACCTCGCACGTCGCACCGTCGAAGAGGCCGGCGTGCAGTGCCGCCTGCCAGCTCAATGAGCCGCCGAGCGCCAGCAGGTCATTAGGCCCAGCATAGACGGTGACGTCGATCGTGCCGACGTCGAGCCCGATCTTCTCGGTGATCTTGGTGCGCTCGATCGGTGGCCCGAGCGCGAAGTAGAAGAGCGGAGAGTCGGTGTTCGGCGCCGGCGCGCTGAGTGCCGTTTGAATGCCCGAATAGTGCAGGATCTCGCCGCCCTGCAAGGTAAAGGTGTAAAGGTCCGCCATCTTGATGTCGACGTCGGGCCCCCACGAGGCCAGCAGGGTCGCCAGCGCGTCGGTGACAGGTCTCATCGCGCGGACCCCTAGAGCACGACCGAGGTCAGCTTGACCTGGCGGATCTCGTAATAGCCGTGAAGGAATTGCTCGAAGTCGAGCGCGTCGGGGAAGTAGACCCGGAAGTAATAGGTGAAGTCGGCCGAGATGGTCGGCTGCGTCGAGAAGAACGGGCTCGGCAGTGTGATCAACCCGGTCGTGTTGTCGACCGTCCAGCCGACCTGCGCCACGGCGTTGTAATAGAGGTTGCTGACGGTGTTGGGCGCGATGATCGCCTCGGCAAAGCCGCCCGGCACCAGTTGCCGCACCAGTTGCACGGTCGTGGTCCAGGTCACATTGAGGGTCAGCGTCCCGTCGCCGGAACCATTGGTCGTGGTCGGAATGGCGCTGGTGCCCGGTACGATCGAGTAGGCACCGGGGTTGAGCGGCGGCGAGCTCAACGCGGTCACACCGCCGCCGCCGGTCTGTCCGGCCACCGTCCAGGCGGCCTGTGCGGTAAAGGTGCCGCCGGTCAGGTAGACCTGATCACCGACGTTGTAGCCGCTGCCCGCGTTGTTGATCGAGACGGTGGCGACCGTGCTGACGGCTGCCGGCAGCGTTTGCCCGGTGACCGTGTCGTCGCTCGGATCGTCGAGCAAAAACGCATCGAACGCGCCGCCCGATGAATTGAAGAAATCCATCATCGTGCGCAGCTCGGTCGGGCTGGTGTACGAGCACCACGCGAAGTCGTGCAATACGGCGTAGATCAGTTTGAAGGTCCACACCGGGTTGACGTAGTCGCTGGTGCGCAGAGTGCGGCCACTGACCGCGCGCTGCATGCGCGAGCCCCAATTCGGGGTTTTGGTGATGCTGTAAGCAAGACCCCGGAAGACCGGGTAAACGCGCTGCGACATCGCTCAGCCTCCGGGCGTGTACGGGCTGTTGCCGCGATGCGCCTTGAAGAAGCTCTTGGCGATGGTGTCCGAGTGCGCCATCAGGAACTGCGCACCGGAGCGGCTGTCGATCGCCGAGAGGTGGACGTGGGTGTCGCCATAGGTGACCGACGGGCCCGAGCTCGCCGGCCCGCCGCCCGCCGCCCGGCGCAGGCCTTCGGCATAGCTCGACGGGACGATCTGCTCGCCCTGGTGCAGCAGACCCAGCATGTCGCGGTCGAGTTCCCAGGCGCCCTGCGCGAAATGCGGCGGCGGCACCATCATCCTGGCGCTGAGGATCCGGCCGAGACCGCCCTCGTTCGCCGGCGGAGCCGCCTGGAAGCTGTCGAGCAGGTTGGAGAGGCCGCGGGCTTCGCGGGCCGGCAGGACCATCTCCTGCGGGTGCGCGACGATCAGGCGGCCGCCCTTGCCGTCGGGTACGGCACCGTTGGCACCGACCAGCATGCCGCCCGCGGCCGAGGGGATGACGCCGCCCTTTTCGAGGCCGAACAGGCCGCCGATCAGGCTGAAGATCGTGCCGATAAAACCAAAGCCGCCACCCCCGCCGCCGCCGCCCCCGCCGCCCCCGCTGCCGCCAACCAGACCGCCGATACCGCTCAGCGCCGACAGCAGGGTCGAGCCGAGATTGGCGGTCGAGCTCGTCGCACTCTGCGCCGCCGGCGCGAGACCGCCGACCGCGGTGGTCAGATCGCTGATGCTCGAGGAGGCGAGCGAGAAGCTCGCGGCGCCGCCGCCGGCCAGCGCTTGATCGGTGCCCGGGATGAAAAACGTGTTGTCACCGCCCGCCCCGGTCGGGGTGTTGGTGCTGCCCAGCCCGGGCACGCCACCACCGCCCAGCGAACCGGTCTTGGCTTGCAGCGCCTGGGTGTTTTGTTGCGTCGCCTGGGTGTTTGATTGCGTCGCGGCACCGAGCGACTCCGCCGATCCTTTGCCGCCGCCGCCAAAGAGCCCGCCAAACAGCCCGCCACCCGAGCCGCCGCCGCCGAACAGTTTCGACAAGGCGCCGAGCGCGCTGATGCCGGCGATCGCCGCGGGCAGAAAGGACAGGTTCGGGCTCGGGTTGACCGGGCTCAGCGCCGGGCGCACCGAGCCTTGCGTCTCGGTGGTGATGCCGCCCTTGGTGAAGACCGTGCCGGGTGTCGAAGACGCCGCCGTGCCGCCGCGCCGATTGAACAGCCCCGCCGAGGCAGCAAGTCCGCCGATCGCGAGTAATGGCCCCAGCAGCCCCAGCAGACCGCCGCCCGAGGAACCGCTATCAGCGCCCGCCGGAGCGGCCCCAGCGCCACCGCTCGAGGCGGGTGCGGGTGCCGACTGCTTGGCTTGGGTGTTGTCCCGTACCGCCTGGGTGTTGTCCTGCGTCGCCTGCGTGTTCTGCTGGGTTGCGGGGTCCGGCGGCGTGGCCGGGTTCCCGTAAAACTGCTCGAAGGTTTCCGGCGGCGGCTTCGGCGGCTGACCGTAAAACTGCTCAAAGGTCTCGGGCGCCGGCGGGATCGGTGCGGTGGCCTTCTGCTCGAGGAGCTGGCGGATCTGGTCCTCGGTGAGCCCGCGATAGGCCGGCCCGAGCTCGTTGGCCTTGCCATAGGCGGCGAATTCGGGGCTCGTCGGCTCGCCGCGATTGAGGTTCGTGCTGGCGCTAAAATCGCCGAGCGCGGTGCCGAGCCCGGTTGTCGGGGCGGCGGGTCCCGGAGCCTTTGCAGAGGGGGGAGCTGCAGCGGATATCGGTAACCCGCCGCCCGACGTCGTGGCCGGCCGCGTCAGGATGCCGCCGGCAATCTCTCTGATGTCGACCGGCAGCGGTGCAGTGGCTGAAGGCTCCTTGGGCGGGAGCGGCGCCGTGGCGGAGGCCGCCGGCGGAATTAGCGCAGTGGCCGATTGCTCGAGGAGGTCGGGCGGGATGACGATCTCGCCCTGGTGAACCACGGCAAGCCCGGTCTGGTCGACGGTGCCGCCTTCAGCCAGCTGCGGGATCCCGCCGCTCGGGTAGAACATGACCCCGGTCGCGCCGGGCCCAACGAAGGTCCATGTCGATCCGCCGGTGGCGGCGGGTGCGGTGGTGCCGAGGCCGGGAGCGGCCGATGTGGGTGCCGCCTCCCTAGAGGCAGCCTCGTGCTCGCGTGTGCGAGAGCCTTCGCCGCCAAAGGGTGCGGCGGGCGCCGGCTGGCCGTAAAACTGCTCAAAGCTCTCGGGCATCGGCGGGATCGGTGCGGTTGCCCGTTGCGCACGCCCTTCGGGTGGCAGCGCGTCATAGGCCGCCTCGAACCGGGATTTGGGGCGGAACAGATCGCCAATGCCGCGCAGTTGACCTTTGACGTGCTCGAGTGGACGGGCAGCGAAATCCTTGAAGTCGTTCGCTATGCCGGCGAGGAACCCGTCATTGACCTGATCGGCCGGGACGACGTACTCGCCTTGGTGCACCATGGCGAGCCCGGTCTCGGTGACCGGGCCGCCTTCGGCGAAATGCGGTGGCTCGTTGCCCGATGACAGCCCGGCACCGGCGGCCGCACCACCGCCGGCGACGAGCCCGGCGAGCCCGTACTTGCGCAGGATGTCGACCAGCTTGTCGTCAAAGACGACGTAATTGCTGGTGCCATGACCGGGGAGCAACCGGTCCAGCTGCGGATAGCGGATGCCGGGAATGCCGGCTTCTCTCAGTCGGGCTGAGGCTGCAGCGGGATCGACATCGAGAGCGCTATAGAACTCCGCTCCCGTCATGCCCGGAGGCGCTGGCTCTTTCAGAAGCCCAGCACCGGTTGCTCTTTGCAGAATACCGGGCTGCTTACTGAGAGGCTCGTACCACTGCAGGAAGTCTTCCGGCGCGGCCTTGATACGGGACTCGTACATATGGCCTTGGCCGGGATCCAGCTGCAAAAGCTCCGGGTCGAAGCTCTTTAGCTCGTTCAGCAGCTCGAACTCTGGCGCACCCGGCGGATATGAGGCCACCCATTGCTGTAAGTGGTCAGTGACCTCTGCCAAGTAATCGGCAGGGTGCACGTCGAGCGCTTCGTCGCTATATTCGCTAAGGTAATCTGTTGCTGGTGTCTCTTTCCCGGCGTATGTCCAACGCGGGCCTGGCGCAGCAAACGAACGCCAGAAATCCGCGTGTTCTTCGTTCTCGGCGAAATACAGTCCGTGCCCCTGGTGCTGCCTATCCGCCCCGGTGCCGATCTTCGAGATGTCGAACGCGTCAAAATCGTGCGGCGAGCCGTGAAACGCGCGAATGCCCGGCGCCGGCAATGCCGGCGGCTCAGACGGTATTTCAGGCGCCGCCCGAAAGGTGCGCGAGTCTGGGTCTACCTCAGAGACGCGTAAACCGGTGCCGCGCGGCAGGATGTGCTCACTGATCGGGGCAAGCGATTGCTGATCTGTGCCGAGCATCTTGTCGACGTTGACCATCGGCGTTCCGCCTGGAACCCTGATCGACGCCATCCACCGCTGCGTCTGGTCTTCACCGGCAAATATGTCGGCAATGCCCTCATTGGTGCTCGTCGAGCTGAACCCGGCATGCGGGATCAGATCGCCAACAGCAGGGGCCTTCGGCAAATCACCAAAGCCGCGGTAGAGCATAGTCTTGCGCTCGGACCGCGGTGCCTGCGCGATGGCCGTATCCAACTGCTCTACCAGAGCACGGTGCTCATCGGTAAGAGGCGTGCCCGCGCGCAAGGCGGCATTGATGTCGAAGGCTTTTCCTTCTACGGCATAGGCACGCACCGCCTCCGCTGCGGCACTCTCCGCACCGGTGGGCGCCGCTGCGGCCTGGCTCGGCGCGGTCTCGGGCGCTGCGGTCCCGAACAACGCATTGCGCACGCCTTCAGCATCGAGGTGGCTGGTGTCCCACCACGGCCGCTCGCCACCGGCAGCGCCCCTGCGCGCTTGCTGCAGCGAAGCGGCAAGCTTGTCGAGCGGCTCTTCAAATCCCTGGTGTCGCTCGCTAAACGCCCGGCGCGCCAGAGAGAGGGTCTGCGAGCTTTCCGCCTCGGGCATTGCAGCAAGGCGGTTCGTCCAGAATTTGATCGCATCGTCCGACATATCATTGCTCGGCACGATGCGGCGTTCGCCCAGGTCGCTCTGCGCAAAGTCATAGATCGACGTCGCGACACCCTGGCGACGAAATGCCGGGTCCACTTCGGTCTGTCGCGCATACGCAATGTTTGCGTCGTCCCGCAATGCGAACATTGCGTGGCCAACGGTTTGATCGCCGCTCTTCGCAACATACCTGCCGGGAGGCTCGGCGCGTTCAACGGTAAAGGCATCCGCTGCCGCTTCCTCGCCGCTGGCCGCGGTTTTGCCGATCCGCAACCCGGCACTGAGCGAGCCGCCGGGTGCCGCCCCAAGCAGGTGCTGAGCGAGGAACCCAGCGGTTTCCTGCGGCGGCAGTGGCACGCCGGTAGTGGCGGCGTCCTGAATGCGCTGCTCCTGGCCGAGATAGCCCTGCGCGGTGCCGACAAAGGCCTGTCCGATGCCGCGCAGTTGACCTTTGACGTGCTCAAGTGGATGGGCAGCGAAATCCTTGAAGTCGTTCGCAATGCCGGCGAGGAACCCGTCATTGACCTGATCGGCCGGGACGACGTACTCGCCTTGGTGCACCATGGCGAGCCCGGTCTCGTTAACCGGACCGCCTTCGGCAAATTGCGGGATGCTACCGGCTTGCGCATTGCCACCGGCCAATGCCGCTGCACCACCGCCGCCAATGACGCCGGCAATGCCGTACTTGCGCAGGATGTCGACCAGCTTGTCGTCAAAGACCACGTAATTGCTCGTCGTAGGCCGTTGCAGTTCGGCCTCGGCGCGCTCGAGCTCTTGCCTGCGAATTTGCAGCGCCGCCTGAAAGCCCGCTTGGTCCTCCGACCTCGTGGGCGGTCGAGCGGCGAAATCTTCATAAGCTCGACGAAGGTCTTCGACATAAGCCCGTTTGGCTGGGGTCGCTATGCCGCGCGAGAACTGATCGAAAAAGCGGGCCCCGGGAATGCCGGCGTCACTGAGTTGTTGCGCGCCCTTCGGACCAAAATCTGACCGCCCGACAGCAGCAGCAATCACATCTTCGCCGCGCATCCCATAGGTCGAGCGACCGGCGGCCAGAGGCGCTGACAGTTCCTGCCGATGCTCCTGCGGCAATCCGCCTTCTACTGCGGCGCGGGCTTCGTCGATCGACGCATATCTGCCGAGGGGCTCTGAGCGATTTTTCAGCCAACCGATAAACTGTCCTTGATCGGGAGTAACCAATCCCCACCAATTACTAGGACTCTCGGTTCGGAACCAACTGGCGCCTTGGCCGACATCTAGCCATGCCGGCGGCTGTGGGTGTTGTAGCACACCGGCATCGAGCAGCTTCTGCGCGATCTGCGGTTGATCAGTGAGTGGCTTATCCCAATCGACAAAATGCTCGGGCTCGGCATTGATGCCGACCTCGTACATGCGGCCTTTACTCGGAGCCGTCTGCAGTTGCGGCCCGATCTGGCGCAGCCAATCGGCAGTGCGTTGATCGCCGCCGGCGCGACGCTCCGCGACCTTGGCTTGAAGACCGATAGGGCCCCACGCGCTGGTCTCTCGATTGAGGGAGCTTTCGATCGCGTCCAGTTCTTTGGACTGCCAGTCCTCCAGCTCACCCAGCGGCGCACGGTCTATGGTCGGCGGCGCTTTTCCCGCCAACCTGTTTTTATACTCTAGCGCAACCGGCTCTGCCTCCGCGAAATAGAGGCCGTGGCCACGGGCCTGCGCGCCCTCGCCGGTGCCGATCTTCGAGGCGTCAAACGCGTCAAAATCGTAGGGCGAGCCGTGGAATGCACGAATGCCCGACGACAGTGAGTTGGCGGGTGCGCCGCCGAGCATGTGCTGAGCGACAAACCCGGCCATGTCCTCGGCCGGCAGTGGCACGCCGGTATTGGCGGCGTCCTGAATGCCTTGGACTTGCGCGTTGTAGCCCTGCGCGGTGCCGACAAAGGCCTGCCCGATGCCACTCGCACCTTCCTTCAGGTGCTGCCAGGAGCGCGTCAGGTATTGCTGGAAGTCGCCCCACAGCGAGCTCTGATCGGCCGGGACGACGTACTCGCCTTGGTGCACCATGGCGAGCCCGGTCTCGTCGACCGGACCGCCTTCGGCAAATTGCGGGATGTCGCCGGCTGAGGCGGACTGCGTGCCAACCGCAAGGATGTCTTCGAGCTTCTTTCCGCTTCGAAGATCATCCATCAACTCGTGTTGGGTTTGGGTCTTGTAGTCTGCCGCCGCCTGATCCCAAAGTTGCTTGAGTTCTGCATTACCTCCAATCGTGCTCTTGAGGCGCCCATAAGGAACCACCGCTCCCAACCCGCCGGCTTGTGCGGATTGGATATCGCCCTGTAGAGAAGCGCCACCGCTCGCTTGCGCGTAGAGCGGGCCTGCTTTGTCGAAGTAGGCCTGCATCGATGTCGACGAGGCGGGCGCAACCGGCACCCCGTCGCTCGAGGTCGAACTGCCGCCCACCTGCGCCACATTGACCGGGATCGGGCCGCCGCCAGCGACACTGCGCAGGAGCCCGACATCGACGCCTGTCCCAGGGGCGCCTGTCCCGCCGACTTCTTTGGCGGCTTCGGCTTCGGCGCGCAGACTGCCGCCCGCACCTGTGTCGCCGCGCTGGAAGTGCATCAGATCGAGCGGCACCCCCGAACGGAAGTTGCCGCCCCAGCCGAGCTCGAAACCCGGTGCGACGCGCTGGCCGGCATTGTAAGCGGCGACCGCGTATTGCTTGTAGATGTCGTATTCCGGTGTGCCGGGACCGCGGCCGACATTCTTGACCGCACCCTCGGGTCCGACGATGCGCACGTCGATGGCTTCGCCTTCGGCGTGCAATGACGGCTGGCCGGTGTTGGCGACTGTGGCGCCGGGCCGATACCCGGAAGTCGCTTCGGCGCGATAGCCTTCGGGCAGCGATCTCGACGCTTCGCGCAAGATCGCATCGAGCGTCTTCAAATCACCGTGCGCGAGATCAAGCGTGGAGGTATAGCGCTCCTGAGCGGCCGCCATCGTTGCGGTGGTCGGTCCGCGATCGGCCTGCTGCGCCGAGGCGACGAGTGCCGGCCCGTAGGGGTTCTTTTGCCCGGCATAGGTGCCGAGGCCTGGACCCTGGCCCGAATAAGCGCCGAGTGCGGCGGTCCAACTGCCCATCTTGGCGAAGAGGTCGGCGAGGTAGTGCGCCGCACCAAAGATTGAGCTCGACGCGCTGGTGACGTCGACGCCGTATTGTTTGGCGGTCTCCGGCGTGAATTGCGCCAGGCCGCGGGCGTTGCCGGTCTGCTCGTTCGGATTGAAGCTGCTCTCGGCGCCGATCAGGTTGTAGAGGATCCCCGGTGGCACGTTGTATTGCGCCGCCGCGTTGTTGATCAGATCGGCATAGGGGCCGGTTGCCGGCGCATAAGCCGCACCACCGCCAGTGCCGCCGCCGCCAGTGCCAGTGACGACGCCAGCGCCGCCAGCGCCCGGCTTGAACTTGTCCAGTGCCGCGGTGTTGGCGCGTGTCGCGGACGTGTTGTCGGCGGTCGCGGTGCGCAGTGCCACGTTCGGGTCTTTGCTGCCGCTTTCGCCAAAACCGAGCAGATCGCCGAGATCGCCCAGCTCCTTGCCGATGCCCGAGGCGTCGAACAGCTTTTGGAGCGATTTCTCGAGGAGCTTCTTTTCCTGCGCCTCGAAGAATTTCTGGATCGCCTGGCCCCAGGTCTCCTTGCCCCTGGAGACATTCATGATGGCGTCGGCCAGCGAGCCCGCGAGTTCCTTGTCGATCTCCTTGGCGCGCTTTACCTCTTCTTCTTGGGCCCTTTCCTGGATGTCGCGGATCTGGTTTTGCTTGCGCTGCTCTTCCTCGGCGGCGCGGTCAGCCACCTCGCGCATGAGTTCTTTTTGGCCCTGCGCCTGTTCCGCTTCCTGGGCCAGGATCTTGGCGACGCGGTCGGCGTGGCTTCTAACGATCTGCTCTTCGGCGGCGGCGGCGGCAGCGGCGGTGACTTGCCCGATTGACCGGCTTCGCTCGACCGATCGCAGATCAGCGGCTTCCTGCTCGTTGTCGCGCTTGCGTGCTGCCTCAAGCTCTTTGATAGCGTCGCGCGCGGCGTCGTTCTTGGCGGCGTTGTCGACCTGGGTCTTCTGGATCTGCAGACGCCGCTCTTCAGTGTCGAGCTCTTGGAATTTGCTCGGCGGTACGATCTGCTCGATGGTCTGCTGGTCCGTCGTGCGCTTTTTCAGCTCGACGAGCTCGTCCTCCCAAATCTTGCGCTTGGCCGCGAAGGTCTTTTGCAGGTCCTCGACTTCCTGCTGCTCGATCTGTGCAATCGCTTGCCGATTGCCATTGGCTTGCGCCTTGAGCAATTCGTAATACGCGCGCTTGGCGTTGAGCTCGTCCTGATTGAGCTTGACCGCCAGGTCGAGCTTCTTCTTTTCCTGCGTCTCATCGACGGGTGTCGGTACCCCCGGCTTTGCTGCCGGCCCGCCCTCCTCGTGCTCGCGTGTGCGAGAACCTTCGCCGCCAAACGGCGTCTCTGGCGGCTTGGGCGGCTCTGGGAGATACTTCTGCCGCTGCTCGGCCGGCAGTGACTTGAGCCATTCCTCGTATGTCGGCAGTTCTACGCCGCTAAGACCAGCCGACTCGCGAAGCGGAGCCATCTGGCTTTCGTATTCGCGTTGACCCTCCTGCCGGCGACGGAATGCCTCTTCGCCACGCGCGTCGAGCGGCACCACTTTTTTGGCTTCTTTGGTCGCCTGGTCCTCTTCCAGGCCGGCCAGTTCGCGCCACCAATCGACCGCGTCCTTAATTTTTCCGGCCAGCCATCCGAACTTTTCGCCGAGGGTGTTGATGCCGACGACAGCACCACCGATGCCGCCAACAAATGTCCCGATCAGCGCGCCCCAAGGCCCGAAGAGTGCGCCGATCCGTGCGCCCAAATAGCCTCCGCTGACCGCGCCGCCGAGCTCATCGAGCTTGGCCTTGACGTCGTCGGTGTGCTTGGCGAACTCCGTTAGGTTTTCGATGGCTTTGTTGATCGGGTCGCGGAATTCCTCGTAGATGCTGACGCCGACGCCGAGCAGCGCGGCCTTGAACCGGTTGATCCCCTCTGCAGTCTCAGCAAGGTGTTTGATCACCGGCTCAGTCAGACCGGTGAGCTCGAGCCATGCCTTTTTGAGCTTTTCGAACTCCTCCGGGCCGCCCTTGATCGCGGCGATGAGTTCCTGCATGCCGCGCGCACCGAGCAGCTCTTTGAAGAGCGCGGCCTTTTCCGGCGTGTTGGCCCATTGCGTATAGGCTTCGGCAAGCCGGGTCAGTGCATAGGAGCTGTCCTCGGAGGACTTCTTGATGTCCTCCATTGAATAGCCAAGCGCGATCAGCGCTGAGCGTGCCTTGCTGGGCGCTACCGCCGCCTCGGTCAGCTTCGAGTCGAGCAGGATCAGCGAACGCCGCGCGGTCTCGGCGTTGCCGCCGGTCAACTGCATCGCACCGCTGAGCTTGGCGAACTCCTCGACCGGCATGCCAATGGCCGCCGCGATGTTCTCCATGCGCTCGCCCATCTCGGCGAGCCGCTCGAGGCCCTCTATCGCCTCCTTGACGCCGAGACCGATGCCGAGCAATTCGGCGGCGTGCCGCACGCCCTCGCCAAGCCGGTGCATACCTTCATTGGCTTGCTCGGCGGCTTCCGCCAGGTGCTTGAGATGTTCGCCCCCCTGGCTTGCCCCCGCGCCGAGGTTCGCAGCGTGTGCGCCGGCTTGCTGGACCGCCTGGCCCAACTGAGTGCTGGCACCGCCGAGCTGCTGGGTGGCTTGGGCGGCCTGGTTGACGCCGGCGATAAAGCCGGAGGCGTTAGCGGTGATTTGGACGGTGATCGAAGCCTGTGGCATGGTCGATCTCCGTCAAGCGAAGCACGTTGGGGGAAGGGATGATGTACGTTGCGCTGTCGCAGCTGCCGACGCTGGTAGCCCTGGTCGTGGCGCTGGAGCTGGTTCAGCTATTGGCAACCATCGTGCTGATCATCCGGGTGGCGAGTTTTCAGAGATCAGTCGAGGCGGCGATTGACACCGGACTGCTCGACAAAGCGCACGGCTAGCCGAGCCCGATGACGCCGCCCGGGAAGTCCATGACCATTTGGAACGCGTTAACAACGCGCTGCGGCTTCTTGTAGCCAAAGTAGGCGGCGACAAAGATGTCAGCCGGCGGCTCGTCGCCCCATTCGGTGTAGAGCGCCTCGAGCCGCGGCATCGTCAGATCGTCTTCCCACCATTCCCAACGCGAGCCCTTCAGCCGGTTGCAGACGTGGGCGATGATGCTGTCCCAGTCGGGGAGCTCGGGCTCGGCTCCGGGCCGCTCGCTAAAGGGGCGGCACTCGGCTCGACCTTTCGCATCATGCCGGTCTGCTGGGCGACGATGCCCATTGCGTCGACCATTTCGGCCATGCCGATCGGCATGTCGTCAAAGACCTGGCGGGTCATTTGCGGGTGCGCCCGGGTCAAGGCCCAATAGAGCGCATCGGCGATGATGTCGAAAAACTCGGGCTCGAGCCGCTGAATGATCTCGAAGGAAAAGTCGGTGACCTTCCACAGCCGCGAGCGCAGCTCGGTCTCCGAGCCAACAGCCTCGATCATCTGTTGCTTTTCGTCCGCTTCGAGCAAGGCGAGCTTTTGCTCGGCGATATCACGCATCCGCTTGGTGACCTTGGCGACCGCAGGCACGACGACGCGGTTCTGCCGCGGCGCCAAAAGCGGGATCGGCCAGTCCTTGCCGGCCAGGTGGATGGTGGGCGCGCCGGCGCTCTTGGCCACCGCGTTGGGCTCGGGCATGATGTGTGCGGCGCTGCCCTGCGGGAACGGCGGTGGTAGTTGTGTTTCCCCGGCTGCCGCTGCCGGCGCGGCGGGCGCGGCGCCGCTCATAATGCTGTTGACGGCGTTAAACTCGCGCATCAATCCGTCGACGTCTAAGTCAGGCAAGTTGAAAACCCCCTTTGAAAAAGCGGCTGCGCCGCGCCGCCGGGTCCGTGGAAACCCTAGCAGCGCGGCGAGCCCGACAAGCCAGAAACCGGAGAGGAAACTGGCTTACGCGTCGGTCATTGCGATGGTGCCCCACGCGTTGGCGCAGTCGGCGAACGCCTGGAACTCGAGATCGAAGAGCAGGTAGTCGATGTTCTTGAACGGCATGCCGGTCTTGGTGGCCTTGCACTGGTTGAGCTTGATCGAGATGACCTTGGTGGTGCCGCAGACGTTGTAGGTATTGGACCCAAGCAGCTCGAAGGTCGTGCCCTGCCCCATCAGCTGGTTGACGGCGCTGATTTCGTTCATCGTCGTCACGTTGTAGCTGTAGTAGATGTCGAGCGAGACCGTGTCGGCCGAGTTGAAGTTGTAGGCCCCGACACCAGCGGCACCGGCGACATACTGCCCGGCATTGGGTGAGCCGGTGACCGGCTGCAGCGGGTTGCCGGTCGAGTGGTAGCGCACGCCCAAATCTTCGGAGAATGTCGCGCCATTGGTGACCGTGATCGTCAAGGCGCCGGTGTGGTTCTCCGGTGCGGCGATCTGGAAACCGCTGTTGGAGGTCAGGGTCTGACCGAGGATCGTGTTGTTCAGGTTGCCGAGGCCGACCTGGGCGTACTTGGCCTTGCCGGTGATCTTCATTTGCGCCTGGGCGACGTCGACCGGCAATGCATATTGGCCGATCAGCTCCTTCATCGTGCGATCGATGTCGAGCTCCATGTCTTGCAGCACGCCGAGCAGGGTGACGGTTTGGTTGGCGGCGTCGGTACGCTTGCAGAACCAGTTACCGACGCCAAAGTTGTAGGCGACCATTGGGATTGACTCCATCTGAGGGAAAGACCGACGCCATCACGGCGTTGGCACTGGTGGGCTCGGATTCCCGAGTGGGCTCCCGCGAAGGGAATGCCGACGGTCATCCGACGTTGGCGAGCGCCTTGCCCAAGGGCGTTTGGGTGTAATCGGGCAAAAGAAAAAGCGCCCCGCAGGGCGCATCTGGTAGGAGGGCTGATGTATCCGGTGATCTACGATCCGGTCTAGGTCAGGCGGCGATCGTCGTGCTCTCGACGGTCTGCACTTCCTCGACCTCTGCGTCCTCGATGACCTGCCGCACGGTTTGCATCAGGCCTGCCCAATCACCGGGACGGTCCTGCGTGCACAGGCGCATTGTCGGATACCACGGGCTGTCGTCGCGGCCCGTGAGCCAGCGCCAGCAGCGCCAGTTCGCGAACAACCCGATCGCCGGCCGGCCGAGAGCGCCGGCAAGGTGCAATACCGAGGTGTCGACTGAAATCACCAAGTCGACCTGCATCAACGCTGCAGCGGTGTCGGCAAAATCGCCGAGGATTCCTGAGAGATCGCCGATCATCGAGCGCATGCCGTGGCGCTGGATGTCACCGACCCGCTCGCCCTTTTGCAGCGAGACAAAGGCGAGTGCGGGCATATCGACCAAGCTCAGCAGATGCTCGAAGGGCATCGAGCGCCGCAGGTCCGGCACGTAGCCCGAAGAGCCGGCCCAGCACAGGCCGACCATCAGCCGGATGCCGGGCGGTTTCATGATCGGGATGCCGAGGCCGGCTTCCGGCGCCCGCAGGTAGGGCTCGCTCGGGATCGTCTCGAGGGTGGTGCCCAGGTGCAGCGGCACCGACATCATCGGCACATGAAAGTCGGCTGGCGGCGGCGGGTTATCGACCAGACAGACCTCGTCGGCGAGGCCGGAGATCGTGATCAGCCGCAGCAAGGGTTGCGGCACCGCAGCGATGACATGGGCGCCGCCGGCGCGCAGTTGCGGCAGGAAGCGGCAGAACTGCAGCGTGTCGCCAAAACCCTGCTCATGGTGGACGATGATCGTCTTGCCCTCGAGGTCCTCGCCGTCCCAGCGCGGGATCCCGCTGTCCCAGATCGGGTATTTGTCGAGCTCGGCCCAGCGGGCTTCGTGGTGCAATAACCCCTCGGGGTATTCGCCGCAGGCCAACAAGGCGATGCCGAGATCGCGGCGGATGCGCGCCTGATCGGGTGCGAGCTCAAGCCCCCTGCGAAAGCATTGCACGCTCTGTTGCGGCCGGCCGGCGGCCATCCGCGCCAGGCCGAGGTTGTGAAACAGCCCGGCGAGCCCGAGCGGGTTGACGTCTTCTTTGCGGGCCAGCTTTTGCTCGCAGATCTTGATGGCGGCGATCTGTGCGGCGGCCGCCTCGACGTAGCGATCGGCGCGAAACAGGGCGTTTCCGAGGTTACCCAGATAAGCCGGGTTGTTTGGCTCGAGGTTGACCGCGCGCTGGGCTAACGCCAATGCCGCGTCAAACTGGCGCCGGTCCTGCACGATGCAGGCGAGCGAGGTCAGTGCCGCATGATGGTTGGGATCGAGGCGCAACGCCGAGACGAGGCAATGCTCGGCGGCGCCGATATTGCCGCGGTCGTAGTATTCCTTCGACGACAGGAAGTAGCGGTGCGCGCTGGGGATGAACTTGCCCTCTTCGGGCGGCGCGATCAGCGGTGCTTCGATCATCACTGCTCGCCGTGCTCAGCCTCGGGCTCGTGATCGGCTTCAGCCGGTGGCTGAGGCTCGGCGGCGGCGACCGGCTCGGCGGCGGCGACCGGCTCGGCGGCCACTGCCGCCTCGACCAACTCGACGCAGCCAACGCGGCGCATCTCGGCGACATCGTGGGTCTCGACCTCGACAACACGATCGTCGTCGGCGAAGTATTGCGCGCCGTTGGCCAAGTTGAATGACTGCCCGGCCACGCGTGCCAGCATCTTCATGGTGGGTCCTTTCGGTAGTGCGGGCAACAGCCCGGTGAGGAATTTGCCGCCCGGCACTCGGTCGATGGCGGCGCGGATCTCGCGGCAGCGACAGCCCATCGCTATGCTTCCGGCGGCGCCGGCTCGATTTCGACGAACTCGATCATCAGCGCTTGGGTCGGGAAATCGCGACCGTCGGCCAGCGAGCCGGATTGCACTTTGACCAGGTGGACCAAGCCGCCCTCGAGCGCATCGGCAAAGCGGCGCAGTTCGGCGGCGGCACTGGCGCCGTCAAGCGTGAAGCGGAGGACTCGCCGCTGACCGTTCTTGGTGAATGCCGGGTTTGGTCTGGCGAAGCGACCGGCGTCGATCATTTGCCCTCCGGTATGAAGACCGAGGCCAACCCGGCCGCGGCCATCCCGAATTGCACAATCGCCGCAAGTTGTGCATCGCTGGGGTGCAGCCCGAAGGCGGCGACCAGCATCCCCAAGCCGCCATAGGTCGACGCCTCGCTGAGGCGAGCGAGCAGAAAGCGCAGCGCAGTCATTGCAGGGGTCCTTTTCACTGGTATCGCAAGCGCCGCGCGTGCCGGTGCCGCCGGCGGAGTGCTGACTTCAAAAACGACGTTGGTCAGGACTTCGGTCGAGACCGTCAGTGCGCGGTCGAGCGTGCCATAGACGTAATGCACCACGGTTTGCCCAGGTCCGATCGCGTCGACCATGATGCTCTGCCCGTCGCGCGTTAGGCTCGCGGTGACGATCGTCTCGTTGTCGCTGCGCGCATCGGCGCCGGTCATCGGCAATGGCATGCGCTTGCCGTCTTGATCGAACCCTTCCAAGACCACGAGGCGAGGATCGCCGACCGGCAATACCAGCACCGGCGCGGGCGGCGGTGGCGCGGGTGGAGGTGGCGCCGGCGGTGGTGACGGTGGTGGCGGTGGCCCTGGCGGCGGCGGTGGCGGCGCTGGGGGCGGTGGCCCGGGCGGTAGTCCAGGCGGCGGCCAGGTGCCGTTGTTATAGGCGTCGGCGAGCCGCTGCGCGTAATTATTGGCCGCGGCACCGGCACCGTTGTAGCCGAGCGCGAAATCCTGCCAGTCGTGCGCCTGCAGAAACCGGGTGAGGTTGTTGGTCGTGCAAAACGCCGCGAAGGCCGCCAAATGCTTGCCTTCGCTCTCGCACATCGCCGCGACAAAATCGTCGATGCCGGCAAAGCCGACCTGGGCGTAATTCTCGCCGAGGATCTGAAACAACCCCCAGCTCGCCGATTGCAGTGCTGCCTCGCGGTCGAGCGGGATCGCGGAGGCCAGCCGGCCATATTGGTGCGCGCCAGCGGCGCCATAAAGCGACGGGTCCCACTTCGGCGAGCTGATATTGGGAAATTCGCTATCCCACTGGCCGCCGGTCAGCTGGTGAAATATGTGTGCTTCAAAGAGGATGTTGGGCCGGCCGTCGGCGAGAAAGCCTTGATCGCCCGGTCCCGCCTCGACCTGCGCTACCGCCCAGATGACGAGCGGCTCGACGTGTAGGCTGGCGGCGACGCTCTCGACATCGGCTTGCGTCAGGCGCAGTGCTGCGCCATGAAAGCCGTCGGGGTAGGCTGGCATGTGAAACCTCGTGTAAGATCAGCCGCCGGCACACCAGCCCTGGCAAGGCATGCACTCTTCCTGACACCGCTGACACTGCCCGATGTCCTCGCCCTTCAGATTGACGTTGCGGCGGCCTTCGGCCGTGGCGCCCTCACGCCGCAGCTCGGCCATACGGGCGCGGATCACGGCGAAGTCGTCGGCGGCGCGCGGTGTGCTCATGGGAGGCCTCCGATGACCGTCGAACGGATGTCAGCCGAACAGCTCGAGCGGTGGCGCGCCGATCCGGGCTCGACCGCGATCACAATCGAGATCCTGCCGCATGACGCGGTGACCGTCGCGATGACCGACCGCGACCTCGACGAGGCGCTGCGTGGGTTTGAGACGACGCTGAAAATCACCGAGGCCGACCGCACCGATTTCGGCAAATACGCCAGTCTGCGGCGCGAGATGGCCGACCGTTTGGTCCCGGCACTGGCGCGCTACGACCGGCGCGCGATCTTTCCCTGCGCCATCGCCGCCATCTGGTGCGTGCTCAATCACCCCAATGACCGCGGGGCGCTGCGCTTGAAGATGGACGCTCTCCGAGCGCAGGGCTTAGCCCCGCATTTCACGCTGTGCCGCGGTCCGCACGGCACCTATGGAACAGCGTTGGGCTACCGCTATGCCGACATCCGCGCAGACGTCCAGCAGCGCGTCGGCGCCGAGAACACGCTCCTCGCCGCGCGCGACTATCCCGAGGAAACCTGCTGAGCGCGCCGCAGCCGACGCTTTGCGGCGTGACGCTGGCGCGAGCGCTTCACGCCGCACTACTCCGAGAGGATGCTGAGCAGCCGCTCAACAACCTCGAGCGCCACACCTTTAACGTTGGCGGCGACGAGTGCGGAATAGAAGTCTGCCAAATCAGCGCGCGTCTCTAGCTTGATGGTGGCACCGCGCTTTGGGCCGGTGTCTTTGTCAACTGCGATCGCCATCAAACAGCCTCGCCTTCGAGCGTCATCGTCTCGAGCTGCAGAAAGCCCGCCGGCATGCGCCCGTCGTTCTCGAGATTGCACAATTCCGGGTCATCGCTCTGTTGGATCAGGTGCTCGGTGATGTTGGCAAAGCCGGCATCGATCAACGCCCAGCGCAGCAATTCCCGGCTGTAGATGAACTGGTGACCAAAGCCTTTCGCCAGGTTGACGCCGACGTCTAGCGCAGTCTTCAACCCGAAATGCTGGCCCGCCCATTGGGCGTAGCGCCACTCGTCGCGGGTAAACTGCTCCGGCGGCCCGACCAGACGCTGGATGAATGCGCGATCGGGGCAGGAGATGCGCACTCGCCCGCCCGGCTTCAGCACGCGCCGGCATTCGGCGAGCATGCTCCGGCCGCCCTCGTGCGGCACGTGCTCGATCATGTGCTCGCTAAAGGCGCGGTCAAACTCGGCGTCGGCAAAGGGAAAGGGCCGTGTCGCGTCCATCCGCAGGATGTCATGCCGGCACGGATTGAGATCGGTGTTGACCCAGCCGTCGAGCGGATGGTCGCCGCAGCCAATGTGCAGTTTTTTCATCGCGGCTCCTGCTCGATCGCGGCGCAGAACTGGTGGAAAACCTCGTGGCCGTTGGGCTGCGTCGCTTCCCAGCGTTTGAGCCCGTCGACGATGTCATAGAGCGCGCGCAGCAGCCCGACCGCCTGGACGTAGGGGTCGGCGCCGACGGGCACCAAGCCGATCTGGTGCCGGGCAAAAATGGCCAGATCCGCCGGTAGTTTCGCCCCGCTGCGCTCGGGCCGCGAAGTGTAGCGGTTGGTCTTCTCGAGGTAGGCCGCGGCATCGGGATGGGAGAGGTGATCGAGCCAGATGCCCTCGACCTTGACCTGCTGCCGGCACTGGGTGTCGACGACCGCGGAGGCGTGTACCGCAGTGGGGTAGTGGATCATGCCGCGGCGATAGAGGGCCGGGCGCAGCTCCTCGGGGTAGCTGCGCGGGTCAAAGCGGCCGAGGATGTAATGGCGGATCGGGAGGTAGAAGACATCCGCCTCGGCGCACTTCGCGATGACCTGCGGGATCCCCTCGGCGGCCGAGCGGCTCAGGATCTCGTCGTCGTCGAGGCAGATGATCCACTCGTGCGAGCACAGGCTCTGCGCATAGGCGCGGGTGTCCTCGACGACCGGCGACCACGGCACCACCTCGTAACGGTCGGCGAGCTCGCGCGCGACCTCGGGGGTCTCGTCTGTCGATGATTTATCGACAACGATGAGCTCGTCGACAAACCGCACCCGCCGCAAGCAGGCGCGCAGTAATTCCGCCCGGTTGTAGGCGATCACAAAGGCGCTGATCTTGGCCATCAGCGGATCCGCCGAATGTAGCCGTCGGGGTTCCAGGTCATATTTTTCCCGAAATGGTCGCAATACTCGGCGGCCCGCACGTAGTCGACGCCGCGCTCGGCCATGAACTCGGCGACCCCGGTCAGCGGCCCACCGCGGCGGTGCCGGCCGGGATAGAGCTCGTCGGCGTTGCCGTCCTCGATCACGATCATCTCGCCCGGCCGCAGCCAGGGGTCGAAGAAGCGCAGGACCGCGAGCGTGGTCTCGGGCTCGTGCGATGAGTCTTCGACGACCAGCAACGGCCGCGCCATCTCACTGGCGAGCCACTGCGGCGGGATCGTCTTGCCGAGGTCGTGCGCGTCGCCCTGCAGAAAGGCGAGGCCTGGAATGGTCGTGCTCGGCGGGTTGACGTCGATCGACATGACCATGCAGGGGTTGATCCCGAACGCCACCTGCTGATCGCGGAACCACAATGCCGAGCCGCCAAAGGCCGAGCCTATCTCGATGATGGTCCGCGGCTTTTCGCGCCACAGCAGCATCGAGTAGAGCGCCAGGTCAAACGGATCTTTCCAGCACGGATGACCCTTGTAGGTAAAATTCAGTGCGCCCTGCTGGATCGCCTCGCGCAGTGCCGTGTTGCGGCGGCCGCCGATCAATGACTCGTATTGCCCCGTCATAGCGTGCCGCACCAATCGACGAGCCCGGTGCCGGTGTGATGGCCATAGCTCGTCAGGTCCATCTTTGGCCGCGCAATGCCGCGCCAGATGTCGATCATGTTGATAACGCGGATGTCATCGAAGACGACAATCGGGGAGCGGTGGAATGGGACAGCGGCCAACCGAGCGAGAAATGCCTGCTCGGTCCTGCCGTTCTTTGGCCCGTCGATAAAGATCAGCTCGGCTCCGGCGATGATATCGCCCCAGGTCGCGAAGAACTCCGGGTCGGCCATATCTGCCACGACCTGGGTCACCCGCTCGTCCGCAAAGTCCTCCTCGAGGAGCCAGGGGTCCGGCTTGGTGCGCCAGCCGGCGATGTCGACGGTGTAGATCCGCGCCAGCGCATTGCCCTCGAGCATGGCGAGTGCGCTCATCCCGGTATCGGTGCCGAACTCCCAGATGATGCGCGGGCCGAGCAATACCGAGATCGCGGTCAAGAGATGGTAGTGCTCGCCCGGGAAGACCTCGAACCAGCGCCGGCCCGCCGAGGGCCGTGCACCGAGGCTGCGGTGGGTGATCCGCGGCGCCAGACCGGCGATGTCGTGGGCCACCGAATAGAGGCGCTGCGTCGGCCGCCACGGCTCGTCGTCGAGGCTTAACAGCCGGCTCGGCTCGTCGCCCCGCGCCATCACGCGCTGCCCTCCGCCTTGTCGAGAATTTCCAGCCGGAAGATGAACTCGTCGCCTTCCTGCCGGCATTCATGCAGGCGGACTTTGTAAGTCGCCCCGCTTTGGTGCCGCAGG
>Ga0306926_10001557_pt1 | contig 22902 bp, 18 predicted proteins | sample flu12Cox44000178_FD_203759 | JGI IMG/M metagenome (GOLD analysis project Ga0306926, IMG submission 203759) | Lab enrichment of tropical soil microbial communities from Luquillo Experimental Forest, Puerto Rico - flux8day.12C.oxic.44.000.178 (v2)... | ecosystem: Environmental > Terrestrial >...
GCGAGACAGTGCCACCTACGGGCGGATGCACTTGCACTTGCTCTATCCGGAATATCTCGAAGACGGACTCGACCGATCGATCGAGCTCGAGTGGTTGGCCCGTCCGCTCTGCATCCGATCAAAGCCGTCTCCCGGACGCGTGGCGGTGTATGAGCAGGAATGTGCGGCGATGGAACGGCTCGACCTGCCGTTGTTCACGACGAAGTCGTGGCGCGCCATGCGCCATGACCCTTCGACACTGGAAGCGAAGGCGTTCGGCGGGTCGCGCGGGGCAAAGGCGTTCAGACGACGGCTGGCGCGGCTCAGCGATCGTGACTGCCGGAATCAATTAACTTCGATCACTCGATCGCTGAAGTGAGCCGACCCGAGTGCCACGCGGGTGCTCGCCCTTGCCGTCCCTCCGTCCCGTTTGCAAGAGTCGTGCTGTAGGCAGCCGATATGTAAGCCGGCCTGAGTTTTGTCAGGCGCACCGAGCCGAGCAAGGGGCCGATGTTTTTCCGCGCGATCTCCACATGGCGTTCAAGAGTGCGCCACACGACCCGCGACTTCATGTGGTCGAGCCAGTGATCTAGGTAGGCGCCGACCAGCAACTTGTTGGGTTCAAGATAGGTGCCGCTCTGCATCGCAGAGATAAGCCGCGCGCACTAACCCTGCGCTTGACGCTTTGCGCCCGGAATGAGTGCGAGCGACGCTTGCGTTTACCGGTTTCGGCGTCGCACGGTCCTAACCTGCAGCGGCTCCACCGTTGACCCCGCGTTTGATTGCAAATCCGCGCAGGCCCTGACGCGCGCTTTCCGCCACGTCGATGGCCATGAGAACGACATGCGTGCCCGCGATGGCTTTGACCTGTATGCGCTTGTTCTCTTGCGAAACCCGCATCTTCTCCCCCGCAAATTTAGGACTTGATTCGAGCACCTACGCCGCTAGTGCCGCAACAAAATGCCGGTAGCGCGAGCAACGTTACAGCTTGTGCGGTGAGCCTCGATAGCCTTCTGTATCGGCGTAGACGAAAAACGCTCTCGCTTTGTCAAGGCATTCTTGGTTGGTCAAAATATCCTTATTGTCCGGCCTGTTGGGAAACTTCCAATCACGCGAAGCGGGATCGAGATTTAGTGTGTCGAGCTTGGCGGCGCCGTCCTGGAAAATCTTCAGGGCCACATCGGTGCACAGGAACGACGTAATGGACGGATCGAAATCGGGTCGTCCCCTGTCTGGGACGAAGAACGCACCCTCCACATCGGTCGGGTCTTTCCCGTTGGCTGCCTTTGCGGCAATGATGTTGCGAGCGAATACAAGATTGGCATCGTTCAGCTTCTTGAACTCGTCCAGCTGGATTTCGGATCCCGCGATAGGGATGGGCGCTCCCGGCAGGCTCGGCACCGGCTTGCCCTGCCAATCCAGGATGGCGTCGCCGCGCGAGTCCACGCCCGCACCGCGATTGGCGAGATTGTACATGATGTTGCCGATCTTGTAGGCCGTGAAGTCGTTCTGCAGGTAGATGATTTGCCTCACGCCGGCGAGCGACATCACGCCCGAGCACTGCGCGCAGGATTCCAATGACGTATAGAGCGTGACGTCATTGAGCGAAGCAATGTGCGGCTTGTCGCTGACCTTTCTTCCCGTCTTCCAACCGTCGAAGACATCGGTAAGGCTGAACAGCCGCCGCACCATGCGCGATTCGGCATGCTCGGCGGAGCTACGGAAAAAGTCGTTGTGGTTGAAATCGAAATCAATAATCTCGCCGTTGCCGTCCACCGCGATGCACGCGATGTTGTGGCCGAGATAGCGATCCCAATTCACACGCAGCCCACCGGGATTGGACATCATGTCGCCGCGATAGCGCTGTGGCCTTTCCGGCAACTGGGGCCGATCAATCTGCGCCTGCCGCAGCGGATAAGTTCCAAGCGGGCCGCGTTTGTTGCCGTTCCAGAACCGGACGATCAGCTTCATCAGCAGGTAGCAGAAGATCCTGTGCCGGTCCCTCACCGCGGGGTGGCCGAGCTCCGGCGCGTCTCGCCGGAGACCGGAGGTTACATCGACGAGATCACCGAGCTGCCGGTTCCAGTTCTCGACGAGGGGTACTTGGGTGTCGAACCCGGGCGGCGGCGCCAAGAGTGACTGCGCCGACGCCGACGCCGCGGCTCCGAGCGCGCTTGCGGCGCTCGCGGCCGCCGTCGTGCCCGCGATGAAGTCGCGCCTGTTGACTTGGTTGTCGTCGCTCATCGCAGGGCTCCCTGCATTCTCTGGCTTTCACACTCCGAAGCAGGCCGCAGCGCAGACACCGGCAGGTCAATCGACGAAATAGAACGGGTTCGGCAGTTTGAAGCCGCATTCGGCGAAGCCGCCATCGATGTCGCTTTGCTGATCGCCGATCGTGGCGATAATGGTATAGCCGGCGCTGGCAATCTTGGCGCGTTCGCCACTCTTGAACGGCACGATCGAGCCACCGTCGTCGTCGGGACGGGTGACGAGCTTGGTCCAGCCTTCGAATCCGGCGTGATCGAGATTGATTAGCGTCGCGTCACGCTGGCTGTTGCGGCGGCCGGTGATGAAGAAGATCGAGATGTTGCGGGCTCGCATCGCGTTGAAAAAGGTTCGCGTCGGCTCGATAGCTGGCGCCACCGCCAAGTGGATCCATTCGTCGAAGCCGCACGCCATGTTCGGCTCTTGCGTGCACGGACCGCCCTTGATGAAGCCGAAATTGTTGTCTCGGACGTTCTCCCAGTTGCTCAACGACGTCTCGTCGATATCGAGCACCACGGCGGGCATCTTGACCCGATTGGCGCGGCGCTCGACATAGGCGCGCGCGTCGGCGATCACCAAAGCAATATCGTCCGCATAATTGCCGGCCTGATACGCCAGCAACTGCTTCTTGTGCTTATCAATATTGAGCGCGGGGGCTTCGGACGCCGGAATGCGCGGCTCGCGCGGTGCTGGACAATCGTCGGCGCGCACGGCCGCCGGTCCGAACACCATGAGCGTTGCAGCAAGAGCGGTGACGGCAAGCGAGGCTCTTAGCTGGTCGGTCCGCCATCCGATGCCGCTGCGTTCAGCCGTGTTCACATCTGAATCGTGCATATTACTGCGCCGTCTTACCGTCCCTTCGGGGGCTAAGGAAGGTTCTTGATGTAGTCGGCCGTTCGCAGACAGAGTGCCGCGAGCGTCAAGGTTGGATTTGCGGTCGCAACCGTCGGGAAGGTGCCGCTGCCGACCAGATACAGATTTTCATGGTCCCACGACCGTTGCATGTCGTTTACGACCGAATCGTTCGCGCTAGTGCCCATACGATAGGTGCCGACCAGGTGTCCGGCGCCGAAATATTTCAGGCGCTCCGTGCTGCCGAGTGGCCACTCGAATGAACTGGGATCGTCAGGGTTAGGTTTCGTGGTGAATTCCTCAGCGCCCATGCTATTGAAAATGGCGGAGGCGGTGTCCTTCGCCGCGGCCAGCCCCAGCTTGGTATATTCAGACAGATTGTAGTTGATCTGCGGCCGCGGCAGATCGAGATGATCCGAGTGCTGGTCCGAGATCGTCACCCTATTGGCGTCGTCGGGCGACTGCTCGATCAGGAATCCGAGACGGAATTGACGCGACAGCTTGTCGTTGAGGGCATTGACCAGCTCGGCGCCGAACAAGGCCTTTTTCGGGTCGTCCTTCTTGAGACCGCTGAAATTGAGTCCGTTGACGTAATCGATGGTGGTCGTATCGGGATCGCCCAGCGGGAAATTCCATCCCTCATTGCCGATCTCGATCCGGAACGCTCCGCGGTCGCGGCGGAACTGGCCGTCCCGACAGATTTCGATGCCGGCCGTCGACAGCGGACCGCGATAGCCCCAGACCGGCTTCGGGGCGAGCGCCCAGGCCAGATAGAGCGGATGGTCCATCAGGTATTTGCCGACGAAGCCCCTGCCGTCCTTGCGGTTCGCCACGCCGTCGGGGGTCCGCTCGTTCTTTGACATCAAGAGCAGCCGCGGGGTCTCGATGGCGTTGCCGGCGAGGATATAGATTTTCTTGCTTCCGGTGACACTACCACGTTCGACCGGAACTCCGTTTTCATCCTCATAGCGGATGAAATCGATGCCGCTGACGCGACCGCTCTCGTCGATCTGAACGTGCGACGCGATAGTCTTGTACATGATATCGACGCGTCCGGTGCGCAGCGCGTCGGCCAGTGTCACGCTGGGATCGTATTTGGCCTGTATGGGGCAGATCGGAATGCAGTTGGTATTGCCGGCGCAAACTCGACGGTTCTGATAAGGCTCGGAATTGCGGGCCGCCGGCGTGCTCGTCACCGCCCATTTGACGTCGTCGAGACCGTGGCCGGAAATCTTCAGGCCTGGCATTGCCGCATCGACCGCAGCGTCGACCTTCGACATCACGATCTTCGGCATCGGATAGGAATAATCGGGACTGAAGCTGATACCCAGATATGCCTGGTCTGCGACGTCGGCGGAGACGCCGATCTCTCGCTCGGCCTTGCGGTACCACTCCTCCAAATCCTTGTATTTGATCGGCCAGTCGACGAAGCGGTTGAACCGCGTCTTCATTTCGAAATCGCTCGGGAGAAAGCGCAGGCTGGTCCCGAGCCAATGCCGCGCCGTGCCACCGTTGATCCGCTCATAGGTACTGCCGAAGGCGAGCGGACCATGCTGGATCAGATAGCTCTGCTTGGGATCCTGCCAATCGCCGAATCTGTATCGTGCACCCAAGCTGAGCACGGTCGGACGGCCGGCATTCACCATGCTGGGATCGACCAGACCCTCGGAGTTAAATAGCTCCGGCGGATAGGGACTCTCCGGCACTTTCGCGGTCGCATTGAGGAAGCGATTCATGTAGCCGTTGATATCGGGCGGCAATTGGTCGCCCGCCTCGAGAATGAGAACTTTCTTGCCGTTGGTCGCCAGCACTTTGGCGATCAGCGCTCCGGCTATACCGGAGCCTACAATCACGACATCGGGGTCCGGCATTCTTGCGGCGCACATATTCGGAGCTCCCTACGACACAATCTTGATGTATTCATCGAGCGGCAGCGGTTCGTTGTGCCAGTACCCGTATCGCAATTCGCTGTAGCCCATGGGATGGGCCTGCGCGACGCGCCAGGTCCAACCCTGCGTGTAAGCAGTGGGCGAAATGACCTTCACGGGCGGCACCGGAAACGCCTGATCTCCCGGCCCGTTGTAGCGCTCCAATGTCTTCGGGTCGTACCAGACGCCGAGATACCAGGCGAGAATAATGCTCCGTCCGAGATATTTGAGCTTCGGATCGTTCATCACTTTATTCGCCGCAGATTCCGGGTTCGGATCGTTGCGAATGATCTGCAGCAAGGCGGGGAAGCCCGGGTCGGCGCTTGCCGCATTGAAGTAGTCAAACCGGACCTGAATCGGATCGACGGTCGGCGCCATTTTGAGTACCGCGATTCCGGTCAGGACGGACGACAACGCAACAAACAGGCGCAGATCGTTTTCATTGGGCAGCGGATTTGGCGCGGGCGGCGTGGCGGGCGCACCGGGAGCGGCTGCCTCGACGGAAGTCGAGAGCGATGTCACCGCTCCCGCCGCGGCGACGCCGAGCATCTTTCGTCGAGTCAGATCGGTCACGATGTCCTCCCGGGCTTGCCTGCCGCTGGCAGATTGAAAATGAAACGAGCTGTCATGTCTTCGCCGCGGCGGAGAGCCGGCCCCGCGCGTCGCTTTGTCACTGCGCTTTCTTCGCTTCCTGCGCTTTCTCCAGGATGAATGTGAAGTCCGAAGGGGTCGCGGGAACATGATGGGTCGTCGCGTTGCCGTGACATGCCATGCAGCTGGACGACGCCAGCGGTATCTTGCCCTGACTGTAGGTCTCGAGCGTGGTGTTCGCGAGATAGGTCGGCGCCGGCGCTCCGAGCGGATCGGTATGGCTCCCGTTATCGCTGGGCCATTGCGTCGCGAGCAGCATGTAGTTTTCCCAGACGGTGCCCTTCAGGAGCGCCCGGAATGGCGTGTTCAAATCTGCCACTTCCTTGAGGACGAAGCCCGGGATCAGTTTTTCCCTGATCACTTGGCTCCTGTACTCGCCTTTGAACTTCAGGCTCTCATCCGGATCCCACGGGGGGGGCTGCGGAGGCGTGTCATTCTTGACGGGGCAATTCGTCTTGCACGCCGCGCTGAAGAAGTTGTAGCGCGGCAGCAGATTGCCGCTGGCGACATCTGCGGCATCGGGCGCGTTGCTGACATGCTCGAACGACGTCCATACCCATTGCGGCGCGAATTTCGTCTTGTGACCGACGTGGAAACCGACCAGTCCGAGCTTTTTCTCGACGCAGGCCGGGCCGGTCTTGGTGGCCGGAGGGCCCGGAAAATAGATCAGCGCGTCGGAGGTGTGAAACTGGCTGAGCAGGTTCGCGTTCTTGACGGGATCGAGAATGCGATAGGAAACCTTGAGCATGATCGCGCCCATGTGCCCCTGAATATCCTTCCCATCCTTATCCTTCCCCGGACTGTTGCCGCTCGGAAACTGAATGTCCCCGTCGACCTGCCGCTGGCCCTGCCGGCTATAGAGCCCTTTGTCGACGATGAAGTCGAACATCGGCTGGTTCATCAGGATGTCGAACAGCGCGTAATTGCCGTCCTGATCAATCAAGGGGCCGGTCTTGAACGGCTGATTGAAGGCCTCTTCCCCGAGCTGGAAGATCATCTTGCCGGGGCCGTCGTGCGGCTTGCACAGGTCCGGTACATTGCGGGTACCCCAAATGGGCCTGTCACCGTTGCTCAGCATCACGTCAGCGAGCGGCCGATAGTTCTGCAGATCCTCCCACTTGGTGCGGGCGTCGCCGCCAGGCCGCGGGCCGTGGCCGATGACCTTGCCGTCAGCCGGAGAGTTCATGGCGATGAAGGTCAGCCAGGAATAAAAATCGAAGCCGCGCTGCAGGTTGGCCATCCCGGGCCCGGGCCCGCTGGTGACCAGCCCCGTCGGGCTCACATTCTGCTGGCAGGGTTGCCCCGAGGTCAGCAGATCCTCCGTGATCGGCGTGGCTGTGGCTGGTGTCTTCCTGTCGGTATCCGGTATCGTGTTGCAGTTCGAAACCGGAGGATTGATCTTATCGTCCGCGGGCGTAGAGCCCGCCGGCACCTGGGCCGATGCAGACCAAGTCAGCAGGCCAACAACTCCCAAAGCACCGCCCACGCTGACTACAAGCAGATGAAGATTGCGCACCGCTCCCTCCCCCGACTTGACGGAAACGTCTTCTGACGTGCGAGCGTCTTATTATAAGAAATCACGTTTCATCAAATGCTCCTCTGCAACATAGTCAGGCCGAGCAACAACAGCAAAAAAACGGCATCCAATCACTCAACCCTAGCCTTTGACTCGCGGCATCAAATGCCGCTGTAGATATCGCGCCGAAATGCAGCTCTTAAAGAGGACATCCACAACCTTGCATTGTCAAGCCCCAAAAGAGACCGCCTGAGCGTCGTCTCGTTAAGGCCGATCAGCGGCGCCTCATTTATATTTATCAAGTCACTCCACAGAATATGAAAAGGCTCACATTCAAATTCGATTATTATTCGTCGCAGTGCGTTCGAAGCGGCTCGTCGCTGTCTTGCTGCATTCTCCGAGACACAAGCATTTTGCATCGTGACTATGCTATCTTTCTCGCTACCCTTGAAACATTTGGGTATCACAGCCAGCTATTGATTGCGCCGATGGCAGAAGAGGGGTCAGCGGTGTTGCATGAAATCACTGCCGAGAAGACATCAATAAGCTCCCCTATGCCCGATCTTCGCTCCAGTGCTTCCAGAATCGAATCATTTCAGTGCCTCATTGAGAAGATTTGCCAAACGTGCTCCTGCGAGAGCAATTTGCCTTTTAGCAATATCAAGAGAATTCTCCTGATAACTGCCCGTCAATGCAAACGGACCGTCGCCATTTTCGACAGGCGAGACATAAACGGATTTCTTGGCAAGATCGAAGCTTTCCTTGATCCAATCGCTTTCGTTCGTTTGCAACGCCTGCTGAGCGTCTGCAGGCGACAGATCGCGGGCCGCCTGGATGGCCTCTCCGGGAGCCGCATTCGTCTTGCCGAGGAGGTTGTCCCAGAACGCATGCAGCTCGCTTGCTCCATTGCAGGACAAAGCACAACTGATTTTCACAGTGTTGCCGCCGGCATCGCCACCGGTTTCATCTCGATTAAACCGCAACGTCGCGTGCAGCGGCTGATGTAAATCGCCGACGAGATGAAGCAGCCAGGCGAGGTCATAGGAACGGATGCTATCGGACTCGTCGGTGTCCGCCAGTGCTGGCTGCCTGATCCGGAACGGTGGCCCGGCTTTCTTTGAAAAAAATCCCGACGAGCGTGTAGTCGCGTCTGCCAAACATTCTGCGACCGGGGCGCAGGTGTTCTGTGACCGCTGAGCGAAAGGAGATCAGCCAGTACAACTTGCTGTTTACAAATCGACTTCGACACTGTCGAAGGGATCGAGGACCTGATCTCTTGGATTCGTTGAAGGATCCGGCACAGCAATATAGTCAAGCTTAATTTTTTTCGGTGTCACCGCGACCCGCAGATAGCCGTGCTGCCAATCGTTGAAGCTTTCGAGCAGCTCCGGCGAGTCCTCAACCTGAATCGGAAGCTTCTTCTTGTCCAAAGCGTCATGGAAATTGCGGCTGAGGACATGGAGTTTTTTCTTGTAACCGCCGGCGCCCGCGACGATGAACGGCACGTTCTTCTTGTCGAGAAGCGGCGCCGAAAACCGCTGATAGTTATGGACATGCCCTGTGAGCACCGCATCTGGCGCACGCTTCGCCTGCTGGCAACTCTCGTCCAGCAGGCTCTTCAGCCGGGTGCTGCCGGGATGTGGGCCATAGGCGGAGTAAATCGGATGGTGAATGGCCAGGATAATGGGCAGTTTCTTATCTGCGGCTTGAAGCTCTGAAACGAACCATTGCCGCTGCGTATCACTCACCTGCCCGCCTTCAGGGCAGTTGCTGTACATGCCGATGATGGTGACAAGCGGTGTGTTGAGAGTCCAGAATACGTTCGGTTGCGTCATCGTGCGCCGCGGCGCCTCGAGATTGTCGGGGCTCACGACCGCGGACTGGGCGCAGAAATTGCGGACGAAGGCTTGGAGGCTCGTCTCGTTTGTCGTCGGGTTGACGTCGCCGTCGTGGTTGCCCGGGATCGCAACAATCGGTGCGTTGTAATTGAAGTAAGGCTCGTAGAACTCAGGCCAGTAATTGGCGCTCTCGCCGGCATAATAGACAACGTCGCCCAAGTGATAGAAGAACGTCGGCCGGTCGGGCGGATTCATATAGTTCATGTCGCACTCCATGAAATGCGACACTCCATCGATGTAAGTGGGGGTCGTTACGCCCCCCGTATCCCCGACCGAATGAAAGACGAGCTGCTTGGCTTTGCTGATATTCTGATAGGTGTTTGGGTCGACAATGGCTTGCAGGTTCATGCGAAACGGCGGCAGGCCGGTGGGTGGTGGCAAATCTCTCCAAGGTTGATTTTGGTCCGCATCCAGCACGGTGTGAAATCCTGGTGGGTTTTTGTCTGGAGCGAAGGAATGCCCGTGTCGCGACTTGGGCATGCTCTTGTGATGCGCCGCTAGCACCTCTTTTGTGAGTACCGTGTGATTACTGGTGTTCTGTACACGCTTTGCCATGTTTCGCTCCCTCCTCGCGAACTGCTGATAGGATCAACGACCAGAACGCCGGCACACCAAGCCTGACGGTACCGGCAGATCTCAACTGGTACACGTCGCCCGTCAATGTTTCAACCGCCCGGTTCGAGAAAAGCTAAGCGGTAAGGCGAACTCCCGCCGCTGGGCTGATTAATCTCTAGCCCGCCCGTACTCCTTTCGGTCTCCTCTGTCTCGCAGCAGATCACTCCTTGCGCCTTTTCCTACATGAACGTGAAGTCGGACTGGTTGAAGTGAACCGCATTTGCCGGCGCGGACTGATAGTCCGTCGCGTTGCCAGACTACGAGCGATGGCTCTTTGGCCAGCGCGTCATTCTTGAAGCGCGCAACATCACAATCTCCGGTATAACCTACATCATAGAACTGGCGACACAGCCAGTACGGGTGTAGTGTAAAGCAACCAAGCCATAGCCCGAAACTAACCGCATGAGAGAAAGTAGCTCCGACCGATTACCCCCAAACAAGGTGCCGATAAGTTGTTGTATGCCATTGCGCCTAGGATGCCAGCGGCCAGGATAACGTCCGGCGCAAGCGCGAGACCAAATCTGCCGGATCTGTTCGAACGAGGTCGACATTGTTTTCAGCGAGTGTCGATCTTGCACATTTTAGCACCCGCCCAGCCCAATAGGTGACCCATGGAAAGCGATCCCTCACAAATCCCGGTTGTGCCGATTCCTTTCGAGTACGGCCTGACCCATTTTGCGCAGAGCCTCACCAGAGGAAAAGCTAGGATCGTCGCGATCGGCTCGTCGACGACGGCAGGCGAAGGCAACATCAAGCCCTATCCGGAGCGACTGCTATCGTTTCTCCAGGCCGAATATCCGAACGCCGAGATCATCATGGTCAATAAGGGGGTCGGCGGCCAGGAAGCGCCGAGCGAGCTTCAGCGGTTGATGGCCGACGTTATCTCCGAGAAACCCGATCTGGTGATCTGGCAGGTCGGCACGAATGCAGTGTGGCAAAGCCCGGACCAGAATCCTCTCTCCTTCAACGAAACCGTCAGGGCCATCCAGGACGGACTCGTCAAGTTGAGCGACGAAACCCTGGCAGACGTCGTCTTGATGGATCTCCAATATGTGCCGGCGGTGCTAACGCCGGCCAAAAGGGACAAAGCTATCGCGATGGTCGAGACGATCAGCGCTTTGGCGCGAAACGCCAGCGTCAATGTGTTCCGTCGCTTTGCATTTATGAAGGGCTTGTGTGAGGTCGAGAAGGTTTCGTTCGACCGGATAGTCGACCCCACGGACGACAGCAGGTTACACGACAGCGACTGGGCTACGCAGCGTGTGGCGTGGGCGGTGAAGCTCGCGCTCGTCGGCGGCGTCGACAAGGTACGGTCATCGTGAGCCGCGAACAGTGCTACATCGAGCCCTGAGAGTCTGGTCTACCCTCAGAACTAGACATTCGAGCCGCTCACCGCCATTTCCGTGAAGGCCAACAGGCGAAATCGGACGGCTCTCACCCGTTGATCCGCTGTGAAACCGAAGCTCCTCCTCGACGGCAGCGACGATTATTGGGTGCTGGGTGATGCCGGTCACAGTCGGCGACAAGCCGCACGGCTATCACTGGATGCCAATCGCCTTGGGCAGGTGGCTAAGGCCGAAGAACTCGCGAAGAAGTTCGAAGCGTGATCATCGGCTTTGTGATCCTGCAGGTGTTTCTGATCGTGTCGTTCTTCTCCAGGAAAGAGAGGCGCAAGTGATTACGATTAGGTTCGTCGCCGAGAACGATCTTGTCTCGCGCGGGATTCGCCTCGCCGAGTACGGCTTCTGGGCGACGCATGTCGAAACGTTGATGCCGGACGGTACGCTGTTGGGCGCGCACGCCAGCGGTGGCGTCCAGGCGCGACCCAACGACTACGACAAGGGAAGATTTTCGAGACAGCTGTTCGTCCCTATTCCGGCTACGCCAGAACAGACCGACGCATTCCATACTTTTCTGCGGGCGCAAATCGGCAAGCCGTATGATTTCGAAGCCATCGTCGGTATCGTCGCGCAGCGCGACTGGCGCGACGACAAAGCATGGATGTGCAGCGAGCTAGTCGCTGCCGGGCTCTGCCAGGACAAGGTGGGAATTTTCCCCTCGCATCTCGCCACCGAGTTCAATCATGTGACCCCACGCGATTTGCTCTTGATCGTGAGCGGGCACTACGAGCTTGCGGCGGCATGAACGACGCCACCAAAGCCCCTAACCCGGGACTACGCTTGGCAATGTCCGATACGATGGCAGCAATCAATCCAGAGAGAGGTGTTTTGTGCTCGGGGTCAAACCGTTAATGAAAGTCTCGAAAATGGACATGTGCCGTGACCGGCTATCCAAACGATCAGAACTTTTTGCCGCCCTTGTAGGATCGACCTAATTTGGCTAATACAACCTTCAATGGTTTGTTGGAGTTCGAGCACATGAAAGCGGCGTCTAAAATTTTTATAGTGGCGGTCGCCATCTATTTGCTGCCCACGATTGCCGCTTACGGCTGTCCGAAAGGCTACGCGCCATGCGGCGAACGAAACCAGCTCTGCTGCCCAGCAAAGCCTTAAAGCTTAAGTGGCTTGGCGTAGGGAGCGGAATATTTATAGCTATAGCTCTTGTCATTGTCGCGGTTTGGTTCAAGTGGCCGAGACAGGGAAAAGAGACAATAACGGCTATTCTTCTTGAAACTGGATATTTCGAGATCGTACCGCCAAGCACATTCGGCGGACCGGGAACGATCAATACAGTCGAGTTTTTAAGTAATGGAAAAGTCGAGATGCATCCGACATGTGATGTCGGACCCGGATTTCTTGCCGACAAGATTCAAACATCCCAGACCGTCGATCGCGAGTTGAAGCAGTCACTCGAGAAGAACCTGGATGTCTCTGCAGAGATCAGGGAAAAGTTGGCCGCGGTAGCCGGTATTAGCGAGATCAGCTCCATCCACTTGAGCCTTGAGAACGCCCATATCCTTTTGATTACTGACGAATCGTTAATATCTGCTCGAAATACCTTGCTGAAGAATGAGTGCGAGGAAGCGGTATTAGAGAACATTTCCAACGGTGGCCTCGTGTGCCAGACGCGGTCGGTCTTGGAAGCCGATGTCGTGTACGAAATAAAATATGATGACGCGGTTTCGATCGGCGAACGTGCCAGATTGACATCGGAAGTCGCAGCAAAGCTCAATCTGGACGCTAAACAAGACGCGGATAACCGGGTTTCGGGTCATCAGCTGTTTTTTGGGGTCAGGCTGGCACCTAGTCCAATTGTAGTTGGCTCTAAGCCTAGCGTGATGAAGTGTACCGTCTTGAACAAATAGCGACCAGTAATTCCCGGATTTACCCTGCCACCCCTAATTTTGAATTCGAACCTGTCATTCGCGATGAAATCGTCGGGGGAGCCGTTGGCGAAGGGATAGGGTGAAAACAGCCCCGAGCTACGGACAGAGTGCAGCGTGCAGCTCGTTCCGGTGTCTAGGCGTGTCACGCGTGCTTTCGTCACGCTGCCGATGTGTTCGTCGCCGGATAGGAACACAAGGCCTTTTGTCTGATTGTTGTTCGCGTCGAAGGACACGCCGCTCTTGAGAAGTGAGTTGGTCGATGCGCTTGACCTGCGCCGACGACCTCCAAAGTCAGTGGGTCGAACCGAAATAATTCGTTGTTTGTACGAACTCATTGTGTCTTAGAGGCTTGATAACCGCGTGATGGATGCGCCTATGGCTTCGCCGTTGTTCCGAGCGCAGCCTCGATTTCGGTCATTTGCGGGTGCTCTCGCCCGGCCTTCCTTAACACGGCGAAATCTTCCGCCACCGTCTGGGACCAGGTTTTATTGTCGGGGAACAGAGTGGCCTTCTGCGCTTCGTATACTGTGCGGGCTTCTGCGCCTCGGCCGAGATACATGAGTGCATGGGCGCGATTAATTTCTGCGAACGGATCGCCTGGCTGAAGCGCAAGCGTTCGCTCGCAGGCGGCAATCGCCTTGTCGGGCTCACCAGCCAGCAACGCTAGCCAGGCAAGGTTTGTCAACTCCTCCACCGTACTTTGGCCGGCCTTTCCGGCAGATTTCGTCTCCTCGACCTCTACACGAGCCGCAACTTGCTCCTGCAGCGCCAATGCCTCGCCGTAGCGGCCCTCTTGAGAGGCAGCCTGCAGCTGCAGGGCCAGTACTTGTTTCTCGAGATCTGGCAACCCTTGTTTGTAGTCGGCATCGTTCGGGTTGAGACTGACCAGTCTGCGCTGGAGCTCCAGCGTGCGCGCACAATCGGATGCAGCGGAGGCAACGTCATTCTGCTGAACCGCCACACCGCACAGCCTCGCCGACGACCAGGCTAGGGCCAGCGCGACGGGTGAACTTTCGGGCGCCATTTTGGCCAGGCGCTCGCCCTCGGCAATAGTTTCACGGCTGGTCTCAACTGCCTCTGCGGTTCTGCCCTCTTTAATGAGCACATCGGCAATACGGTTGCGTGCATTGAGAACGTCCAACTGCCAATCGATCTTCGCGGGGTTGAGGGCCGCAAGCTGTCGGCGGATCGCCAGCTCGGTCTGGAAAGATTCGAACGCCTCGTCCGCCTTGTTGTCGGCTATCAGTGCGAAGCCGAGGTTGATCAGTCCGCCTGCGGATGCTTGCTGGAACACCATATTGCTCGGATCGTTCCGCGACAGCTTGCTGGCGATCTCAACGGCAGAGCGGTAGCTCTCGAGTGCATTCCCCGGATCGCCGGCCTTGGTTAGTGCTGCGCCGATTTGTCCGTCAATGAGGACGAGCATCAGCTGATTGAACCCGTTCGTCGGGTCCTGGTCGACGAAGTGCTGGAAGGAATGGCGCGTCGACTTAAGCAGTGCGACCGCCGCCTGCGGCTGATCGGACCTGCTCAGCGACCCGCCCAGCTGAATGTCAAAAATTCCGATCTGCTGCCGCAAGCTGACATTGCCGGGATCGGATTCGACGAGCTTGCCGATGCTTTCGCGTGCGTTGCGTGCAAGAGCCAGGCTCGCATCGCTGTGGTCGGTCTCGGCTCGCAGAATTGCTACCACCATATCGGCGAGGGCGAGATCGGAACGCCACGCGGCGTTGTCAGGGTCCAATGCCGTCAGCCGTCGCAAAATGGTGCTTGCTGACTCCGCACTCGGCAACGCTCCTTTCTGATCGCCCAGGACATTGCGAATGCTCGCCATAAACATCTGGCTCTGGGCCAGATCGCGCTGCAAGCCGGCGTTGTTCGGCTCGGCCGTCCCTAGCTTCTGGTCGATGGCGAGCGCCTTGCTGACGTTGTCCTGCGCCTCTTCGACATTGCCTTGCTGCCACAGCGAAAAGCCAATGTTAGTGAGAGCGATGCCGAGCTGTCGTTGCAGCTTGGCATTGTCAGGCTCGGCCGCCGCGAGCCGCCCGATCATGGCGAGCCCTTCGCGATAGCCCTGCAGCGCAGTCGCCGTGACGTCTCGCATCGAGAAAGTGTCGACCAGCGAAATACGGGACAGCGCGAGCTCAAGCTGCCAATCGACCTTGCTTGGATCGGTGGGGGCAAGGCGCGTCATGATCTCGTAGCGGGCCTGATATTCGCGCTTGGACGCCCCGTCATCGCCCAGTGTTGAAAGCAAAGCTCCGGCCTTGCCATGCATCTGCGCGTTGGAGAATAAGTAGTCACTATTCGAGGGAGCAGTGCGTACCAAATTGACCATGATTTGCTGCGCCTCGTCGAGGCGCTGCTTGGCAGTCTTGGTCTGACCCAGATACCGATAGTTGTCGGAGAAGGCTGCCAGCATGGTCGCCTTGCGATACTCGATCTTCGGTGCGTCACGCCGCCCGTACTTGGTCATCACGGTGAGCATGCCCTCCGCGTTCTCCAGCAGGGAGCGCGTCACGGCAAGCGGAACGGCGTAGGCGTCGGCCGACTTGATCGCGGTGTCGACGACGCCGGTGAATTGGGCGAGCGTAGCATCGAGGAACGCCTCATTGGTCCGTAATTGCCGCCAGGCGTAGGCAGCGCTACCAGCAGCAGCAACGGTTAGCATGGCCAAGACCGCAATAATGGCGTTCCGCAAGCGGGCGGCGGCACGGCGGGCGCGTTCGGCGCGGCGGTAGATGTCATCGGAATCAACGCCGATCAGGCCGGCCACGATCTTGGCGAGGCCGAGCTGGCGGCCGTCCGCCTCCTCGCGCAGGTCGGGACCGAGCACCGTCACTGGATGGTCAGTGATGCTGCCGTCGGAGGCAATCTCAAAGCGCAGCGCAGGCGGAAAGTTATCGGGATAAACCCCGTCAATGATAACTGGGACAACCGGCCGGTCCGAGTGGCGCCAGTGGAATAGGCGCACCTCTTCGTTCACTGCCGGCCGTGTCGCGGACGCCATCGAACATAATACGATCAGGGCAGCGGATTGATCGATCGCGGTGACTGTTGCGTCGGTGAGCGAATCTCCACCTGAGAAATCTTCCCGGTCCCTGAAGATCGGCCTCAGCGTCTTTGGCACCACCCCGCGCGAAGTCTGCCGACCGACGAGGTCCACGTCAATCCGAAAGCCTTCGAGTTGACTGTGCAGCCATTTGGCCCGCCGAACGTCAGCGTGGGCGTACGAGAGAAATGCGTGGTACTTGAAATCGACTGGAGTGGGCATGCTTCCCCCAACGCCCATGGTCATCGGCAGATTTGTATCACAACTCACGCGGGAAGACACGGCAGCGGTGTAGCGAATGGTCAATTTCGTCCGGAGGCGGAAAACTTTCGAGCGTTAGCCGTGGCCGACACCAAGCCCCCACCAACGTCGGTTCGGCTTCCGACTAACCTGTCCGACTTGGTAGTGTCGACACAACCAATCCTGGATCAGCGCCGCTTGAGCTGCAGCCGCCACGAAATGTGCGGTTTGCGTAACCCGTGACCGGCAGCGGTTACAGGTTCTTTTCCGCGAGTTTGCGAAACTCGTCGGGCACGGAACGAGAAATGCTCAACACCGCCGAGCCATATCCGATCGCATCCCATCCGAAGCGATCGCGGATCTTGTCGATGGCACGGTCAGCCGTCCAACGTGCCATGCCCATCTTGGTACCGGGGCGGCGCGCTTCATCTTGAAGTCCGAGCGGGAGTTCGAGCTCCAGATCCCAATGCTCCTCGAGATGCGACACAGAGATCGCGAGCAGCGAGATGGTCTTCTCGTCCGGGTGATCGGCAAGGACCGCGCGTACCAGGTCCTCGGCGAGTTCCGCGAGGATCACGGTCGCAGAGATTGGTGCATCGAGCGTTACCGAGCGGGTGGCTGAGTTCAGGTCTGCGAAGCGAACGCGGACGGTTACGGTTCGGCCAGGCCTGGACTTGGCCCGGAGCCGGGTGCCGATTCGGTCCGCAAGGTGAAGCAGGGTTGGTCGAAAAATTCGCTCTTCGGCCGGCTTGCCGCCAATCGCTGACTGCGCCCCTGCCGATCTGGCCCGGCGGTGAGGCTTGATTTCCCGCGGATCGCGATTCCACGCCAGCGCTGCAAGTTTCTCCCCCGGCGCGGAACCGAGCAATTGCTGAAGCGACCATCCCGGTGTCTTCGCCAGCTGCCCAATGGTCAGCACGCCGATCTCAGCCAGCCGCGCCTTCGTGACCGGACCCACTCCCCACATCAGCTCGACGGGCAGTTGGTGAAGGAATTCCAGTTCGGCGTCGGGATCGACAACCACGAGTCCGTCGGGCTTGGCTACTTGCGATGCGATTTTCGCCAGATGCTTGGTTCGCGCTACACCCACTGAGATCGGAAGGCCAAGCTCCGCCCGCACGCGCTGGCGGATCGCCGTTGCGATTTTGGCGGGCGTACCGAAGAGATGGGTGCAGCCCGCAACGTCGGCAAAGGCCTCGTCGATGGAAATCCGCTCGACGAGGGGTGTGAAATCGCCAATCACCTTGATGGCGGCGTCGCCCAGCCGTTGGTAGTCCTTGAAATGACCGCCGACAAAAGTGAGGTGTGGACAGAGCTCGCGTGCCTGCCGTCCCGGCATGCCGCCACGGATCCCGAAGGCCTTGGCTTCGTAGGAGGCGGCTAGCACAACGCCGCCCCCGACGGCGATGGGTTTGCCGCGCAACGAAGGGTCGAGCAGCTGTTCAACCGAGGCGTAAAAGGCATCCAGGTCTGCATGAAGGATGGTGGCTGTCGTTGTCATCCCGACGGTTCACCTGTGACATTTGACCGAAGTTGACATGAGAACAAAATAGGAACATGCTCCCGGCTGGTCAACACGGAATTTGAGCATGTCTGCCGATCCGAAGCCGCTCCAAGATCCTGATCCGCTGGAAGCAGCTGCCGACCAAGTGATTGCGGTGTGCGACGGCGACGTTCGTGCGGCCGTCTGCGCGCTGATCGTCGCCAAGGGACTCTTGGAAGTGGAACTGAACGTCGTCTACGCAGCGACCGCCAAAGGATTCGCTCGCGGTCGAATTAAGAGGAGCGAACGGACTAAGAGGAAGTGATGACCGACGTGACGTACTGCGTCGAACTCCCTTTACCCGCTGAGACTTCCAAAGATGGGAATAATGAGCCTTATCGCAAAGCTACTTGGGGCAGAACTTGCCGTTCCGCCGGATGCCATTGAGCTCGACGGAAAAACCGAGGCCACGCTTGCCCGCTCCTTGTCGGCATTGCCACCGGACGAGCGGGGATGGATCACGTTTGCCGAGGCGCGCATCTTGTTCTCGACCAAGGACGCACAATACGCGTTCGGAGAAACGGACCGGGACGGTAGAAGAAACATCGAGTCGTTCGCGGCGCAGCACCGGTCCGTAATCAACTTCATGCCGGTCGAGGGGCGGGTCTATTTCGTACGTGATCCGGCCGCTGTGTAGAAGCGCCGACGATCATATCGTCGAGGTCCTCCGACGATTGGCTCTGAATACGCGTCTCTTGTGGCGAGAGCGCAGCCCCGGCTGTTAACATGCCGGCGCTGCTTCGGACGGATGCTACCGTTCTGCCACCGTCACGTTCGTTTTGACCGAGTTTGCAATGAAACAATTCTCATGTGCAGCGTGATGCATCATATCGAGTTCTTCTGCACTGGGTCATCGAAGCTCCAGGAATGATCGCGCGGATACCTCTGATAGGAAAACTCAGCTCCGCCCCGTTCCCATTTCAAAGTTACTTTGTATTCGGACATGTTTCTTATGTGGAGTGCGGGCAAGCGCTCGGCAACCCTCTCCCTTTTTAGAGGAAGACTAGACCTTCGCTTTGCGCCAGCCGGGCACTGACGGCTTCTTGCTCGGAGGGGAACCAGCTAAGGTTTTTCTGGGAGATCCGTCTTGGCTCCGATGAGCGGGTCGCGGCTTGGAGACGGAAGAGATCGAAACTGGCTGCCCACCACCCCCGAAGCGAACGCGGACGGTTACGGTTCGGCCAGGCCTGGACTTGGCCCGGAGCCGGGTGCCGATTCGGTCCGCAAGGTGAAGCAGAGTGGGTCGGAAAACTCGCTCTTCGGCCGGCTTCCCGCCAATCGTTGACTGCGCCCCTGCCGATCTGGCCCGGCGGTGAGGTTTGATTTCCCGCGGATCGCGATTCGACGCCAGTGCTGCAAGTTTCTCTTCTGCCGCGGAACCGAGCAACGCCTCGCAAGTGGCCAAGCCCGACGCACTTGTGGTTGTCGATCCCAACGCCGAACCCCTTTGCCGCACGCATCATCGCGAACTGCATCGGGCAGAAAAAAGAGGTCGATTGGTGGTCAAGGATGGGGGTCGAGCCACTGCAATCGGCACCGTCCCTGTGGGACGCGAGCCACCCGCGCGATATTCCTGTGCGAGGAGGCTCTTGATCGCAAAGCCGCAAGGATGGCGCGGGCTGATTTAGACGCCGCGCCAAAGCGAGACAAGGTCAGCACGGCACAGAAGCAAACAACTTGCGTCTACGTGACGTAATGCCCTTCCGAGTTGGGAAGGGGCGTAGCAATTTTCGATTCATTGTCAGAGGAAAAACTGGCGAGCGAGATGTCATTTTGCGTTCCGCTGCCGCACGACGGTTAGACAAATTGTTGGCAAAACGCAGGGACGAAGAACGTAATAGCGTCTTGTTCGTAATGCTGGATGGCTCGGAAGTGATTTCGCTGATTGATCAATTCAATACTGCGCTGAGGGACGCGGGGATTGAGAGAAACGGATTTGGCGAGAAGTATTCGCTTACTGCGACACTTCTGCGCAGTGATGGCTTTGCGAAATGGAGTTGGCGTTTTCGAAATCGCCAGGAATATGGGGACGTCAGTGCAGATCAGCAGGATTATGGGAAACAGGCGACCTCAGCCGTCTTCGCTGCTCGATCGGGGGACTAAGGGCCTCGCACCCAAGATGACGTCCACATCACTGCCAACAGATCAGCTTAGTCGCGGCAAAGTTGGGTTGTTGTTCCTTGTTGCAAAGCAGCATAGAATTGATTGGCAAAGAGGTGTTATAATACACTCATTAGTTGCAATCCCCTTAAGTTTTAAGGGGCGGAGCCATTGATGCAATGTTTGCGTTGCGGTCGGCAAAATAAGGCGACCAACGAATATTGCGAGGGATGCGGGGCTGCTCTCGGAATTGAGTGTAGTGCCTGTCATCACCTCAATGGACCCACGGCACGCTTTTGCGGTCGATGCAGTGCTGCCCTGAAACCAGCCGCTCCGCAGCCCGTCGATCTGTCGTGGCAGCAAGTCCTGACTTCATTAAGCGCCAAAGGCGGAGAGCGTAAGGGACTGACAATCCTGTTCGCGGACATCTGCAATTCAACAGGTCTTATCGACAGCCTGGGTGATCCCGAATTGGGAATGAGACGGCTCAAGCCGGTTCTCGATATCATGAGAGAAGCCGTGGCCCGGTACGAAGGCGTCGTCAACAAGTCACAGGGCGACGGGGTTATGGCGATCTTCGGTGCCCCCCAACCCCACGAGGATCACGCGGTACGTGCCTGTCTGGCGGCGCTGGCGATGCATGACGGAATGACGCGCCTAAGTGATCCCGAGCTGCAAATCCGGGTTGGCGTTCATAGCGGCGAAGTGGTCGTTCAAACCATCGAGCACGGAATGTACCAAACCTACGATGCCGCAGGCCCCAACGTACATCTGGCCAATCGTCTCGAGCAATTGGCCGATGCCGGAACAATACTGATCTCGAAGGCAACCTACACTGCCGCCAGGCAGTTCATTGAAGTTGAGCCACTAGGCTCGCAAAGCATTCGCGGGATCGCGGCACCGGTTGAAATCTTCAAGGTGAGAGGGCTTCAGCATGCACCCTCAAGCGGAGTTTTTCGTAGCGGAATACGTCTAAGCCCGCTGACGGGCCGAAGCGACGAATTGACCTCTCTTCTTCACGAGCTTGAAAATACCATCAGAGGTGAAGGTCATGTTGTAGGCGTTGTAGGAGAGGCTGGTATTGGCAAAAGTCGCCTCTGCTACGAATTCGCCGAGAATTGCCGGGGGAAAGGAATCCGCGTCTTTGAGGCGCGGGTACTCGCTCACGGCCGCGCAACGCCCTTTCAACCTGTTCTGGAATTGATGCGCGATTATTTCGGCCTTCGCTTCAAACAGGCTGCGGAAGTTTCGCGCCGCATCGTCCTCGACCGGTTGGCGGCTCTGCCTGTCTCCGAGGAGCTAGCGCCTATATTGCTGACTTTTTTAGGACTGGCTGATCCGCAGCAGCCACCGATCAAAGTTGATCCAAAAACCAGAAAAACCCAGCTGCTCGACTTTGTCAGGACCTTGCCGCACTCACCCCTCGAGCCGACCGCAGTCGTTATTATCGAAGATTTGCATTGGATCGACGCTGCCAGCGAAGAGTTCGTTGAAGCTTTAGCTGATGCTGTTGTAGGGACCACGACCCTCCTGGTCGTTAATTTCAGACCCGGGTTCGCGGCACCCCTGATGCAGCGATCTCACTATCGACAAGTCAACATGCGGCCACTCTCGCCAGCACAGGCGGCAGTTCTGGTGCAGGACCATTTTGGTAGCGACACTTCGCTGGCATTGCTGAGCAGAAACATCATAGAGCGAGCGCAAGGAAATCCGTTCTTTCTCGAGGAGTTGATCAACGCACTCGTCGAACGAGGAGATTTTGAAGGTCAACAGGGAGCTTATCGCTTAAAAGGCGGCATTGATTCGATTCCTCTTCCCTCGACGGTGCAAGCCGTTATTGCGGCGCGGATTGATCGTCTGGAGGACAATGCAAAAGAGATGCTTGAGATCGCTTCCGTAATTGGCCGCGAAATTTCGATCTTGGTTCTGGATCGGATAGCCGGCTTGGGCCAGACCGAGCTATCGGAAGCGGTCCAACATCTTAGACAAGCCGAGCTGCTTTACGATGTGCCGCCTTTCGAACAGCGACTTCTTGCATTTCGTCACCCGCTTATCCAGGAGGTTGCTTATCGATCGCTCCTGCACGAACGTCGCCGCGAGCTTCATTCAAAGGTCGCTCAAGCGATTGAAAATCTCTTCAAGGATCGCGCGGAAGAGAGGGCCTCTCTCCTGGCGTATCACCTGGAACAAGCTGGCGAGAACCTGAAAGCGGCACAGCAAAATATACGCTCCGCCGTTTGGACCGGCGCGAGCGATCCCAGCCAGGCACTACGAAGCTGGAAGAAGGTCCGCGAGCTTGTTTCAAACCTGCCCTCATCTCAGCCGATAGACTACCTGAAGATGATGGCCTCTGGACAGATTGTAAATTTTGCGTGGCGCGAAGGGATTCCAGCCGCGGACGCTCTCGTTTACTTTGAAGAAGCCAAACAATTCGCGCTGGCTTTGAAGGACACGAGAGCCAATGCCCTGATTCACGCAGCGTACGGCCGGATTCTTGCGAATGGGGGTTCGGCGGATGAATACGCGGAGAAGATCCGCGAAGCGATAGCGATCGCCGGCGAGGGAAACGACCCTAGCGTTCAGATAACGCTCAAGGCCATACTCTCTCACGCACTGTGGCTGTCAGGCCACTTGAGAGAGGCGCTTGAAATAAATGTTGAGGCGACAGAACGAGCTCATGAGATTGTAAAAGCCGACCGTCAAACTCTGGGCTTTGAACCCGAAATCTGGTTGGCTGGTTTGCGCGGCCGAACGCTGGTGATGATGGGGCGAAGAGAAGAAGCCCAACCGATCCTGGATCGTATCCTTCAGCTGGAACCCGGCCAGGTAAACCCTATCGATTACAATTTGCCGAGCATGGCATATGTAGATATTGCGTGGGCGGAGGGAAACGTGGCGCTGGCTCGAGAGCATGCTGACCGAGCGTTCGTCATCGCCATGAAAAGTGGTAATCCCTATATCCGCGTATATGCTCAAG
>Ga0306926_10001558_pt1 | contig 22902 bp, 23 predicted proteins | sample flu12Cox44000178_FD_203759 | JGI IMG/M metagenome (GOLD analysis project Ga0306926, IMG submission 203759) | Lab enrichment of tropical soil microbial communities from Luquillo Experimental Forest, Puerto Rico - flux8day.12C.oxic.44.000.178 (v2)... | ecosystem: Environmental > Terrestrial >...
AATCCCGACAAAGCCCCGAAAAACGCCATCGTGACAACCTGACCCAGCGAAGCCAAGTTCCTGCCGCTCGACAGCAAGACGCCTTCATAGGCAAGAGCAGGCATCCAGAGAATCACGCGCAATCCAAAGCCCATCGGGTTCCCTTCTTATAGGTCGCGTCTGTCCGGCGCTGACTCTAGCTCCACAAAGCTATCCTTATCAAGGGTGGCATGAGTGCATTGTCCTATTTCGCGCTGGCGCAGGATGCCGGCCGAGTTGTCTCTGGCGCGTGATCCTTTCAGGGCGCTGCCAGTCGAATGCACGTCCAAAGGAAACACTTACTCGTGCGGAGTATTCACCCTTGCGACGACCCGTCCGCCAGTCCACAAGGCGACGGCAATCAGCAAAATGGGGGAGCACACCGGTCATGTGGCGAGCTTAGCCCTCCATCATGGCCCTGTCCACACTCAGATGGCCTCGTCCAACTCATATGGGCTGCCCGACTCACAAGGACATCGAAGATAGAAAACAGTGGCGGTCTGGTCTATGCGGCTCTCTGCGAAGAGAGCGCGATACGCCCGTTCATGTTCGCCAGTATTCATCCTAGGGTCAGTCGCAGAGTTCCAGTTCGTCTTTCGAGAATGCTGCGTGCCGCCCTGAATCCGATTTGGCGTGCCTGGTCACATTTTTCTTGCCAGCATGCCGACGGGCCGAGCATTCTGGGACGGGTCGCCAGCTCCTTTCTCAGAATGACTCAGATGACGACCATAGGGAAATTTGCCAAGTTGGGGACGCTTGTGGTGGGCGCGGTTTTCTTAGCACTCGCTTTGGTGGTGTCTAGCCATGCGCGGGTCCTGAGCTCGAATTCTGAACGTCAGGTTGACTCTGGCACGATTCGACCTTTCCACGCGCATGTTCCCGATCGCATTCTCACGGACCTCCAACGCCGATTGGCGGAGACGAGGTGGCCGGATCAGCTCCCGGGAACGAGTTGGGAGTACGGTGCGGATATCAAGAAGGTGCGTGAGCTGGCCCTCTATTGGCAAACGCAATACAACTGGCGGCGACAAGAGGCACGCATCAATCAGTTCCATCAATACACAACAGAAATTGATGGGCAGCAGATTTATTTCATCCATGAGCGATCTCCGTTCCCTAATGCTGTTCCGCTACTGCTGATTCACGGATGGCCCGGTTCAACTCTCGAATTCACAAAAATGATCGAACCACTGACACGGCCAAACCAGGGGAGTATGCCCGCATTTAATGTTGTGATCCCGGCTCTTCCCGGTTTCGGCTTCTCGGGGCCGACTGCAACTCGGGGCTGGAGCCCGAAACGCATGGCGAAGGCCTTTATCATGTTGATGGATCGCCTGGGGTATTCCCGCTACGGTATCCAGGGCGGCGACTGGGGTTCCACGATAGCCCGCGATATAGCCTACGAAGCTCCTTCTCATGTGATCGGACTCCATTTGAATCTTCTCTATGCAGATCCGCCGAACCAGGAAGCGATTGCACAGATGAGCGACTCGGAACGGAGACGCTATTCATTTTTTCAAACCGGTGAAAGCAGTTTCTTCAACCTCCAAGCCAGTGAGCCTCAGACGGTTGCTTATGCGCTAACCGATTCTCCGGTTGGGTGGCTCGCCTGGATGGTTGATAAGTTTCAAATGCTTACTGACAACCAGGGCGACTTTCTCGCCGCCGTGGACCGCGACACCTTCCTCACCGATGTCATGCTGTACTGGGTGACTGGTACTGTGGGTTCTGCCATGCGCATTTATCGCGAGAATCGTCTGTCCGGAGAAGGAGCCGCACAGCTACCACATCTGGACACTCCCGTCGCGTTTGCCGATTTTCCGAAGGAAGTTTTCACCAGTCCGCTCAGCTGGATCAAGCAGACTTATAACGTTGTACAAGTCACTGAGATGCCACGAGGCGGTCACTTCGCGGCACTCGAGCAGCCCGATCTTCTCGTAGAGGATGTTCGCAAGTTTTTTGCGCAAGTAAACAGCAAAACAACGGCATCCTGTCGGGGTGTTTTCTAGAATGCAAGAGATCTCTCCGACTATGAAGAGTCTCGTTGTGGCGCCATTCCACTTGACAACCTCGACAGTCAGCAGTACAAGCTCCTGTTGAGTTGTTTGCCAGATGCGTACCCTTCTCCTAATTTTCTGACGGACACTCACAGACGCCGCGGCTACAGGAGGCAAAAGGCCAGCCGGAGCTTCGCTAGCAGGTCCCCCCCGTTTCAATAAGTTCGGCTGACGGATGTCGCTCCAGGGTCCCCCTTTTGAAGTTGTCACACGCATCCTCCTTCTGTACTCGTGCGTCTTCGGCCCGCGGTGGTCCACCAAATCAACCTTTTGGAGGTTTCAACATGCGGACAACGAAATGGCTAGCCGCCGCAGTGTTCCTGGTCTTTCTGGCAGGAACGTTCGCCCTCGCACAATCGAAAGTGAGCCTTGCCGGCTGCGAGGAGCCTTTTTCCCTGTGCACGGAACGTCAATACAATCGCAGCTACGATCCCGACTACAAGGGTCGCTACATTGGGCACGACGAGCCGGCAGTCTTGTTCTATTCGGACGTCCCCGGCTCGGGAAACTACACCGTCTATCGGCTGGTTCTACCCACGGATCCACCCACTTTCCCGACCGATGCCAATCCGGCAGGTACGGGCGGACCGACCGTTTGGAACTTCCAATTGCATCCAGCGTTCTGGTTCGGCATGGCGTTGTGCGACAACGAGTCGTATCCGGAGTACACGCACCGCTGCAAGCCCAATTCCGACAGTAACATTTTTGCCAGTGGAGATCCGAAGTCGGAGAGCTATGTCGGTCACCATCCAGGATCGGCGTTCCTTGAGTTGCAGTTCTACCCGCCGGGTTGGGTGAGCGGATATACCCAGACGCAGTACGCAGCGGGCCTGCACATCAACAGCTTCAGCGTGAAGTCGCTAGGACCGACTGGACCCGTCGCAAATAACGTCGACTGTCAGAATAAGGTGGGACTGGAGACAACCGTATTCGCGCTTCTCACGCTGGACGGCAAATCGCAAGCGCCCGCGGACCCTCAAAACAACGACCCCGCGAAGTTCTCCGTCATCCCCGGGGAGACCTTCTTAATGAACCCGGGCGATTCGCTAATAGTAACCATCCACGATACGCCACAAGGCCTCCGTACTACTGTCAAGGACCTGACAACCGGCCAGACTGGCTTCATGACGGCCAGCGTTGCCAATGGTTTTGCGCAAATTGTGTTTGATCCAACCGCGACTACCTGCAAGTCGCACCCTTATGCCTATCACCCCATGTACTCCACCTCAAGCGAAACGACGAACGTCACCTGGGCCGCGCACACGTTCAACGTCGCGTTCTCGGACGAGATCGGGCACTTTAACTACTGCGACGCGCAGGACAACTCGATCATTCCTGGACTGGGTGGCTGCCTGAGCAGTCCCGTGGAAACTGTAGTCGATCCCACGGGCAAACACGAAGCCGACGACCTTTTCTGCGTTGATCCGACAAGCTCGCTATTGTTCGGGTCGTTGAAGCCGCTGGGAGGGTGTCTTGATTCCGACGTAGACTTCGACGGCATACCTTATCGCAATGCCTGGGCTGGCACCGCTCCCGATCCCTATGGCTTTTCGGCCGTGCCCAGTCCCATCCGGTTCACCAGTCCAAAGTTCCGTCCCAGCGGACACGGTAAGGACGATGATCTGAGAAGCTTCAGCAGGGTTGCATTCGAAGCAGACATTGCGGCTATCCAAGACTCGTCGGTGTGCGACGTCTTGAGTGGCAAGGGCTGTGTCAATCCACCGCCGGGGGCACTCTTCTACCCCATTTACAGCACAACCAACCTTGACGAGCATTGCTGGTGGCAGTTAGGCGGTGGTTCAATCCCAGGAACGACTAACAATTTCGGGGGAAGTTCCGCCACCGAATTCAGCACCATCTTCGGTTATCCATTCGAGACCGGGACGTCGAGTAATCCAGGGTCGGCGCTTTACTTCGGCAACTATCACCAGGTGCTGCCGAATAATCCTTGCAAGTAGTGCATTAGCGAGGCCCATTTGCGAGTCCGAAGTCCGGGACCGAAATGGGCCGTTTTTCTCCTTGAGCCACAGATTCTTCCGGCTCAGAGTTCTGGCTGATCATTGCACGTGCCCGCAATGCTTCTGGCCCACATCATCAATTCACCGGTTTCCTTTAGTTCGGCGAACGAAACCAGATTTCCGAGCTTCAGATACTACTTGCCAAGGCTCGGCGTATCCGCCCTGCGAGGCTGGGTGTACCGTCGCAAGGCTTCCACTGGGCTCAAGAGGACGAGCTACAGCGTGCAAAATCGTGTCTCCACGCTATTGCAGCTTCGTATACTCGGCTTTGGCTTGCTTCAGGATAGGGATGTCAGGGTCGGCGTCTTTCCAGAGGGCGAAAAAGTCTTGGTACGCAGTCTTCGACCTGGTGGCGTCGCCGTGCATGGAATACGCTCGACCTAACTGGATTTGGGCCAGGGCTCCCGTTAGAAAGTTACCAACGATGCCTCTGTGGTCTAGCACTCTCTGGAATTCAGCTGCGGCGCTAACTCCATCACGCGCTTGGAAATAAGCTCGGCCCCGGACGTACGTCGCGTACAAATTCCCCCCTGCACCCAACTCGTAAGCGGTGGTGGCTTCCAAGTCCACAAGGGCTTGGGCGGAATTTCCTTTGGTGAGTTCGACAGCCGCGTTGATCGTCGGCAATATGTAGACTCTTAGCCAAGTATCCGTTGGGTAGTCGTTCTTAAGCTCCTCTCCCAAAGCTTTGGCTCGTGGTATGTCGCCGATTCGGGCCAAAACAAAGGCTGCGTTCTCTCTTACATCACGTTCATGAGATAGCGCTAGAGCCGCTTTGACCTCGCGCCGCGCGGTCGCCGTATCACCTGACTCTGCGGCGCGGAACGCAGCATCAACCTGCCATAGAGCCGCAGCATCCTTAGAATCAGCGCGGACGGCCGAATCTACCGCCCTGCGTGTAAACTCACGCGCTTCGCCGAACCGCCCGAAGTAAGCCTCAGTATCCGACTGTGCCGCAAGCAAACGGTCTTCGTTGCCAGGTTTGCCTGAACTCCAAGTTAGCTGCCTCTGCATGAGTTGAGCATCCCCCTGCAAAAAAGCAAGGTAGTAAATGCTCAATCTTAAAGAACCGCTATCGAGCCCGCTGGCGATGGCCTTGTCATATATAGTCTTGGCCTCCTCCAGCTGGCTTAGTGACGCGTATGCGGTACCAAGGTTTTGATATGCAAAGACGTTATCAGGTGCCAGCCGCAACGCCTCTTGAGACTCGACGACCGCTTTGTCGTATTGTCCCTTCTGCAAATAGTTCACAGCCAAGTTGAGGTGGGCCTGAAAACTGCGTGGATAATTTGCAATCCAAAGTTCGTATGTTTCGCTCTCCTTGTCTAGTTCACCTGTAGCGGCAAAATAAGTCGAGGTGATTGCAAATTTCTCGCGCTCATTGGCTCGGTCGCGTAAGTCGTAGGCTTTGGTGGCACATTCCAGAGCCTTCGACTCTTGCTGGAGGTTAACGTAGGCGAGTGCTAAATCGGCATATGCCATGGGAAAATTGGGATCCAGTTGAATCGCTCGGCTCAGAAACGGAATGCTGGCTGTGTCCCCCTTAGTGCCTCTCATATGGACACCCAAGCTGTAGTTCTTCAGAGCTTCAAGCGACGATGTCGTGGCCTCAATCGGAACGTCAAATTTCTGCACCGAGGGAAGCGACTCTCCCAACTTGACTCGTAGGCTAGAACACGCTCGGCTCAGAGTTTTCAAAACATTTTCCTTGCTCGTGGCTTCCACCTGCTCTTTGGCCAGCGCCTCACCTGTACTACATGCTAACGCACTTAGTTCAATCACATAGTGGGTGCCCAAGCTGGAGATTGTTCCACCCAACAGAGCTTTACTTCCTGTGCGTAAGCAAAGTTCTTTGCCCACCGCAGCTGTAATGCGCGCCTGCACAGGGTAGCCCATCATCCGCAGTGTCTCACTAGTCCTTTGGTCGGAGAGAATATTCAGAAAGGGCGATTGCCCCAGTTCCACCGACAGCGCTTGTCGCAGGGCTTCGTCAAAGACTGCATCGCCGGTCCTGTTCGCAAAATCAGTAATAATGACGGTATCTTTTTCTGTCAGCGGTTTGGGTTGATGCGAGCGATAGTATAGTCCGCCCGCAATCAGGCCACTTATGACCGAGATTGCGGTCGACGCGACAATCTTTTGTAATCTTCTCCTTCTGGAGATAGGGGATTCGCGCATCGGCACTCTGTAGGAGCCTGCAGCCGACAGTTGTCCGCTCTCGGAATCCCGCTTCAGCCGTTGCAAATCTGTTCGCACGTCGGCCGCTGTCTGGAAACGCAGGTTCTGATCCTTCTCCAGAGCCTTACTAATTATCGCCTCGACTTGCAGAGGAGCCTGCGGATTCACCTTCGAAGGAGGTACCGGTGTCTGGTGAAGAATTGCGCCACAGATTTCTCCCAAACTCGAACCGTTGAACGGTATCTTTCCGGTTGCCATCTCATACAGCACCACTCCGAACGAAAATAGATCGCTGCGTGCGTCCAATTCCTTTGCGCGCACCTGTTCCGGTGACATGTACGCGACTGTACCCATCATCGCTCCCGGACTCGTCAGGTGCGCCTCCCCTGAGTCGATCGACAGCGTTTCCAGATTGTCGCTGCTGCTGCCCGGACCTATTCGTGTGGGCAACTTCGCCAGTCCGAAGTCTAGAATCTTGGCGTGTCCTCGCTTGGTGATGAAAATATTGGCAGGCTTGATATCGCGGTGGACAATACTTTCGCTGTGAGCAGCATCGAGGGCATCCGCAATCTGGATGCCTAGATTCAGCAGTTCCTCAGTTTCTAGTGGCCTTCCCGCGATCCGGTGTTTCAGAGTCATGCCATCCAGGAACTCCATCACGATGAACGGCTGACCTTGGTGCAGCCCGATCTCGTGAATCGTGCAGATATTGGGATGGTTTAGTGCAGACGCCGCCTGGGCCTCGCGCTGAAAGCGGGCCAGCGTTTGGGGGTCCTTGGCCACTTCATCCGGCAGGAACTTGAGGGCGACAAACCGGTGCAGAGTTACGTCCTCGGCCTTGTAGACCACACCCATCCCTCCACCGCCGAGCTTCTCGATGATACGGTAGTGTGAAATCGTTTGGCCGATCACTGCGCCCGATGTTATGTCGGTAGCATGCCCAAGTCAATGAAACTCACAGGGTTGGCGGCGACGATACGCTACCTCGACAGGGGCACTGAGACTGCTAGTAGAGTACGCCTCGGTTCTTGCGCTCCATCCTCTCCACCACGACCTTCGTTCGCGTTCTAGTGTCGGGATGAACGCTGATTGACTCAGGTGCCATCGGCGCAATGTAAGTGCACTGCTTGGTTGTGATGATCGTGGAAACCTTTCTTGATTTACGGAGACTGGTACCTAAGCCTAATCTCTACTTTAAATTCGGATCAGGAAACACAATGATCGTGGCTTCCGGCAACCCTGGTTGTACCAGAAAAGCTGCCGCCGAATCTGAGTCAAATCCTAATTCTTTAGCGGTCATATATGGCGCATAAAACATAAGGTGGGGGGGAACCCGGACTGTTTTGTGGTCGTGAGTCGGGCCCAGGCGGTTGTCGCTCGACAGCATATAGCGGATTCCCGGTTTGCTCGGCGCCTTTAATCGGCCAGCCTTGTACCCATTTGCAACTTCTGTCTTGATCTCTGCCTCGGCCATACCCTTTGAGCGGAGTTCTTCCTGGTACAGGTCAGCAAGAAAGAGAGTCCGGCTACCCTCAGGGTCGTAGCACATAGGCTCGATCGACGTTTCGGTAGGCGCTGCGAAGTGCCGATTCACGAGACAGCTCACGCCGTTGGTCCCTTCGCGAGCTTTTTCGAAGCCCTTGGGGCCAAGCACATAAACGGATGCCTTATCCCTTACTTCTTCCGGGCCGGCGCTTAGCGCGATGGAGATCTGCTGGTCGCGCGGCATGGAAGCGTCCATGACTTTTGGTAGATTCTCAAATGGAACTTGAGCAGCAGCAACCCTTGATAGAGCAAACATCGACAAAGCGCTCACAATCGTCATCACCCATTTTTGTGTCATATTCGCTCCCTTGTCCTTCGCACATTTAGCTTTGTAACGAAGTCTCAGCGACACCATAGATGCAGTATTTGACGCACACGTCACGGTTTGGCAGTTCACAAATGTGACGACACCACAAAATATACCCATCACCACACGCGCTTTGGCCCGCTTGATCCCGTACCAAGCTGAGGAAGTTTCGCTTGGGCTTGCTGATAGCCCTAGCTACATCGAGCCGAGAGCCCGCACCATCATGGCCAGCAGACTTAACTCGGGGTCACCCTAAAACAAAAGGCGATGCTCAATACGAGGCGCGTTATTGGGCTTCGGTGTTCAGATGAACGTCTTCCATTTCCTCCATACTGCTGATCACGATGGCCCGCGTTCCTTTGCGCTCATAAATGGTTCCACTAGCCCGCACGTACTTACCGACGAAAGGCATGAGCTGGGCACGCTGGTCGCTGTCTGGCATCGAGTCAGAAATCGGAATGAACAGCTCCCCACTCTGGGTCTGGATAACCAGCGGCGAGCCCTTCCGCGCACAGTCTAAAGCGCACTTCAGATTGAAGTCAGTAGCCTTGGCGTCAAGGTTTTGAATTGGGCAAGCAATATCGCGAATCAGTCCCTCAATGGTGGCGGTTGATTGGTTGGGTGGGACCTTATCCGTTTTTGGGGAAGGCCAGCCCCCTGCAACCATCACAAGACTGCCGACAATGAGCAAGCAAACAAACGCAGTTTGTCGCATTCGGTCTCCCTCGATGCCAGAAGTAATTCTCGAGCACGATCTCTTTTTCACTGTCTAGCACCTAAGCCGTAACGCTCAACAGTACTTAGATCAGTGAACTTGTTGTTGAGGTACCGTCACTGGGTTCTCTTGGGCCGAGACCGTACTTCGGCAATCGCATTTACGTCGGCCTTATTCAGGGCGTTTAAGCCAACTTTGTTCCATTTCTGCAACAGCAGTTCTTGCCTGTTCCTCTTCGCGTGCTCCAGTTTCTTCAGCACCTGGGTCTGCCAAGAGGCCCGCAGATAAGGCCACACGAGTCATTAATGTGGCAGTCAACCAATTGCGGAACATGCAAGGGCCATCCCTTCAACCTGCAATTCAGCCCGTGTCGTGTTGGACGGAGTGCAGACAAAACAGAAAGCCGATGGCCGGGCATGACGTAGATTCCTAAATTCGCAGACGTTGCAGGTACCTTCCCTAAATCAGGGTGCCTCAGTTTGAACTAGGGCCCGAGCGTAACACCCCGGCCATGGCTGCTTTCAAGCCCATGCTGCCCCCCGTCCATTGAGTACATCGACGGGGCGCCGAGGCCAACGTGGAACACGAATTCAGGGGCTCGATCTTGGCTCGTCCGCCGCAGTCTGCTGAGCGAAAAATGCGTGCCACTGCCCATCTTTCCAAAGATAGCTGTCGGAATACCACCTTATCTGCGCTTTCCCGTCCTTGCTCGTCGAAAAGCTCTTACCGTAAGCGACGGCCGCATTCTCGTATAGTAGTACGTTGACCCTCGGCGATTCGGGCACCTTCAGCTCCTTGCCACGGTTTTTCTCCGCCATCGAGAGTTCATCAGGCAATGACTTCACCTCGCCCGACCGCATGATTTCCGTGAAATCTGACGCCAGTAGGCACCTCATAAGATTCGTGTCACCATGGATATAGGCTTCATTCCACGCCATCTCGAGGCGCTGAATGGTGGCAACGTCCTTCTCTTGATTTTTCAATTGGGCAAAATCGCAGTTACTCTGCTGCCCGGAGGCCAAAATCGCGCCCTGCAGCAGGACAACGAGGTAGGCTACTGCCCTTGATCTCATAAGGTTCACCACGTTGGTCTTAGACGAAGAACAAGGCAAATTGATTACAAGTGAGGAAGCCAGCCTCTCTTGAATGACCTCTTGGTCATTCGGAGGTTCTGATCTTAGGACATTGACCGACTTACGCCGATTCATCCCCTTCGGATCGATAATTCAAGCCTCAAGAAGGAATGGGGATGTCAGAATCGACATCCTTCCAAAGCGCAACGATTCTTGATAGCTGGTTTGTGCTCCTGCTTGATTGCTCACCTCACCATACCCGCGAGCAAGGCCGGGTCGGGCTGGGGAGGCAAACGGCTGTCGGATCACGTAGGCCAGTGGCGGACAAACACAATCGCACTCAACAAGACATCGCACAGCAACCGGCGTCTTGGTGTGTTTGTGCTCGTCGGTGTTTTCCCGGGCGGTCACGCCGCAGGGATCCATGACTTCACCATCCAAGAGGGAGGGCCGAAAGCCCTCTCAATTGCTTCTGCAGGCGCAGAGCTAGAACACCCACTTCACGAACAACCGTCCATAGAACGGCCGCTGGAACCCAAGCTGCGGGTTAAATCCAACATTGCCTTGGTACGGTTTCTTGAAATCAGCATTCGCGACCAGGAAGCTTTTGTCCTGATTCTGGTCCACGCGAAGCTGAGTCTTCTGGTTGCGACGCTGGAGTTTCGGTTGTCACCCGACTCCTTGAGCGTTCGGCACTGGCGAGGACTACGCACTGGCGGGGATGCCTTTGGGGTTTTCCGCTCTCGCGCGGAGCAATGCCCTTAGCGGGTAGGGACCCGGTAGGCTCTCCGTCGAACCCACAACTGCCGAAACGAAAACCCACAATCACCCAATGCCCCGCTCCTCCCTACTCCAATATTTTTCATCACGTGCGTCATGTTGTAACGTCGCCATTCAACGGTCACCGTCTCAACCATTCGAACGAGTCTCGGAGTTGTGAACCCTACGCCGTTGACATTCGAACTGGCAGGCATCGCCCACATCCGAGGCACTGGCGGAAACTAGCTGAGGCGAGGTCCCCAGGAACGTCGACAACCTGGTCGGTATCTCGGGCGGATGCTAAAGGACCCTTTCTCCGAGCACTGGCTCCCAAACGACAGTGACGAGCACGGGGAGTCACTTCAGTGGGGCAGTGGGAGATATTTCCACCCCGGCTACGGCAAACGGTGTCTCGTCCGCTCCGTTTACCAATGACTGCAAGAACACCGTGTCGAGTTGCGCTGAATTTTGAGCTGCGTTTGCATCTTAGTCGAACTTGGCCTGGCTCTTTCGCGATGTCAGCTTGCTTCACCGATGACACTGTGAAACGACCGCAAAGGCTGTGTTTTTCTCACTGGAGACGTAGGTCATCCCACCGTTCACTGCCTTGGAGCTTCCCAGCAAGACCGTGGCGGGCTTTAAATGGCACTCGTTCTTCCCAAGGAACGGCAAAGAAGCGAGGCTTCGGGCAGCATGGACCGCGAGATAATTTGCGAGTTGGTTCCGCTGGGTTTTATAACCTCCGAGCCCCGGTGGAAACGGCGTGAATCCTGGGAGGGTCGGAAACCATCTCACAACAAGGATGGCCATGGACAAATCGAATCGTGAGAAATTATTGGTAGTCGAGTCGGATGATGCATTGAGGAAAAGCATCATCGCCGTGCTCAGCGATGCCGGATATGAGGTTTTGACCGACTACCGCGAAGGAATGAAGTCGCTGCTCGCCGTCATGCCGGACGCGGTCATACTAGGCGCCGATCCGCCCCAGTTGGACTGCTGCGATCTTCTATCGGAAATCAAAGCCTCTGAGAGCACCCGGAATATACGTGTGCTGATGTTGTCTCCGGGAGGATCTCTCGAACGAGCTCGGGGCCTGGATCTTGGCGCGGATGACGTCCTCTCACTGCCCTTTGATCCTCATGAATTATTGTCGCGCGTGCGCTGGCAACTGCGCGACAAGCGCACTGCCGATGGTTTGCGATCGCATGCTCAATGGGAAGAGGAAAATCGAAAGGCGACCGAGCAGGTCGTAACCGCGGTGAATGAAGAGCGGCGGACTCTGCGAGCCGGCGGGATCGTGGCTGTTGCCGTAATCATTGTTGCCGGCCTGGCTTTTCTGATCCTTTATCGCCACACCCAGCAGCAGAACGCCCGCGTCTATACCGCGATCACGCGTTTGCAGTCGGGGATCTTGACGCAACAACAGTTGATGGATCGATCGCGTCGGGCGCTGGAAGATGTGCAACGCAATCCGTTGCCAGCGGACAATTCCGAGAAGCTTCAACTTCAGAAGCAGAGCCAGAATCTCAGGTCACAGATTGCCCTCAGTAAGAGCGAAGACTCTTCCGGGTTGCAGAATCAGCTAAACGTAGTACAACAGCGGCTTGAGCGGCTGGAAACGGAAGGCAAGGTTGCGCAGACCATTATCCAGTCCTACGAACCGAGCGTATGTCTCATTCACGTTGTGGTTGGCTTTCGCGATCGGGCCACGGGGTTGAAACTGCACTATGTCGGTATAACCAGCACAGGCGAACCGGTAACCGACGACCACAACAACCCCCTCCTGGGCATCACCGGCAACGGCCCGGAGGTGCACCTGGATGTTTTTGGGACCGGCTTTCTTGTCTCTGAAAAAGGTCAAATCCTTACCAATCATCACGTAGCCGAACCCTGGTGGGGCAATGATGATCTGAAGGCAATGACCGATCAAGGTGTGGAACCGACGGTGGTGGAGATGATGGCCTATTTCCCGGGAGTGAACCACGGCCTCCCTATCACGACAGAAAGAATTTCGTCGAATGCGGATGTGGCGCTTTTGAAAGGCACGATTGCGGAACTGAAGATCAAGGAGATTGCGTTTGCTGAGGGTCAACGCTCCGCGGTCAGTGGAAGACCGGTCGTGCTCCTGGGATACCCGACGGGACTGGATGCAATTCTGGCTCGTACCGGCGAAGAGACGCTAAGGTCGATCGCGAGCACCACCAAGGGTGACCCGAACCAAGTGATGGAACAGCTCGCACGCCGGCATTTGATCCGTCCGATTGTCACGCAGGGCCATATCGGGGACGTTTTGCCCGACAAAATCATCTACGACGCCCAAACGACCTCGGGCGGCTCTGGGGGACCTCTTTTTAACAGCGAAGGCAGGGTCATCGGGATTAACTTTGCCATGGTGCGCGACTTCGGAGGATCGAATTTCGCCATCCCCATCGGGTATGGAAGGTCGTTGTTAAAGCCTTAAGCACTTGACCTCAAGCTCATCTACAGTTCGGAATGCGCGGGTAACGGAACCGGCAGCTGCCGCGATTCTGGGGTGAATGCAAGTCCCCGAATGGCAGTCCCAGACCGGAAAATTATATGACCATGGTACAATGACCATGATCGGATGAGAGGTCCGGAGATGAAGAAAATGGCGGCAGGTCAGTTTAAGGTCCATTGCTTAACCGTAATGGATGAGGTTCAGGCCAAGCGAGAGACGGTTGTTATCACCAAACACGGAAAGCCGGTGGCAAAACTTGTCCCTGTCGACAAGGGCTCAGATGACATTTACGGTTTCCTCGCCGGCAAAGGCGAGATTACAGGTGATGTTGTCTCTCCTGCGCTATCGTCCGAAGACTGGGGCGAGCTCAAATGATTCTTGTGGACACCCATGTCGTTGTCTGGCTCGCCTTTGATCCTTCTCGGTTATCGGCCAAAGGGAGAGCGGCGATCGAGGACGCCAGGTTGAAAGGCGGTGGTTTGGCCGTATCCGACATCACTCTTTTGGAACTCGCCACTCTCTCAAGCAAGGGGCGTATCCGGTTGGGTATCAGCCTCGAATCCTTCCTTACAGAAGTCGAAGCGCGGTTTACAGTCTTGCCGATCAGTGGACGGGCGTGCGTGCGGTCGCTGGCGTTACCAGCGTCCTACCCCAAAGATCCGGCGGATCGGATTATTGGCGCCACTGCCTTGGTCGAAGGACTCTCTCTGCTTACCGCAGACCGTGAAATTCGTCGGTCGCGGGCATTTCGCACAATCTGGTGAGAAAAAGCCCCCCATCTGAGCATTTGGTCGAGCCTACTCCATTTCAGATACTGTGTATATCGATATGCCTGCAAGCTATTGATAAAACTATAGTTGATGTATATGATGCATGAAATATTAATAAAATATTTTACATTATAACTCCTAAGCGGTAGCATAAACGTGGAGAATCAGGAACATGCGGACAAAGACACTTGACCATTTCAAGCGACGCCTGCGCCCTGGACGTGTCTACCGCCGAGAGGATCTCCTGCCTTGGTCTCATAGTGTTGATCGACACCTCAAAGAACTTACCGGCGACGGAACCCTTCAGAAACTGCGCAACGGCTTGTACTACAGCCCTCGAAAATTTGAATTTGGAGAGGCTCCCGCAGACGAGCATGCGCTGGTCAAGGCGTTCTTGAAGACAGACCGTTTTGTCGTGACCTCCCCGAATGCCTACAACCAGTTGGGACTCGGGACAACGCAGCTCTACAACAAACGGGTTGTCTACAATCGGAAGCGGCACGGGACATTTCCGCTTGGCAATCGCATGGTCACCTTCGAGCGCCGCATGAATGTGCCCAGACAACTGTCTCCCGAGTTTCTGCTGGTTGATCTTGTTAATGAACTCGGCGACCTTGCGGAGGACCGGGACGCCGTTCTTTCTCGCGTTCGCGAGAAAGCCAAAGAGATGGACCCGAAAAAGCTCTCGCGGGCGGTTTCGCTCTACGGCAAATACTCCACGCAGAAAAAGTTTCAGGAGATGCTGCAACATGCCGCCTGATGGCTTTTTGCACGAAAGAAGCGATTTCAAGGCACTTGTCGAGACCGTCGCCGACGGCGAGAAGATGAATGATCCGGCTCTCGTGGAAAAAGACTATTGGGTCATGCATGCCGTCTTTGGGCTCAAGCAACTGGGCTTGACCTTTGAGCTCAAGGGCGGCACTTCGCTTTCTAAAGGTTTTGGAGTCATCCATCGCTTTTCCGAAGACGTTGATATTCGCATTGAACCCTTCGACGAATTGCAGGTCGATACAAATCCAAATCACGAGAAGCCACAGCACATCGAATCGCGGCGCGTGTTTTACGAAAAGCTGCGGGACAAGGTTAAGATCCCAGGTATCACGGCCGTCGAGCGCGATAGGACATACGATGACGAAACGTTGAGGAACGCCGGCCTCAGGCTGAGCTACGATACCCACTTTAGTTCAATCGCCGGCCTTAAGGATGGAATACTCCTGGAAGTCGGCTTTGATCAGACGACTCCCAACCGCACAGTTACGATCTCTTCTTGGCTCGTCCAGTTCGCCGAAGCCAGAAAGCTTCATTACATGGACAACCGAGCTCTCAGCATCCCCTGCTACAACCCCGAATACACGTTTGTGGAAAAGGTTCAGGCCGTCGTTCGAAAATACGGCCAGTTCAAGGGGACCGGGAAAGTCCCCACTAATTTCCTCAGGCACTACTACGACATTCATCAACTCCTCGACGTAGAAGCAGTGCAGAAATTCATCGGCACCCCGGAATACCTGGAGCACAAGAAAAAGCGCTTCAAATCTTTGGATCACGACGTTGCAAAAAGTGGAGCGTTCACAATCGAAGACGAAAACATCCGGAAGAGATTCGAAGCGGAATATTCAAAGACCGCTCCACTTTATTATCGTGGCCAGATTCCCTTGAACACAATTCTCGCCCGCATTCAGCAAGACCTTGCCCGTCTGTAACGCTTTGGGATTCCTGGGCGCTCTGCCTGTTTGTCACAGCTAGGTAGTAGCGCAACTGCGAGACACTCATACTCGAATTCTACAGACTTGAGTTTGCCCCACCCCGAGGCGCTTTCCTGCCAGTGCCCGATTGCGACTGCGCCCATCCCGAGCGGCCCGAGAGCGACGGCGCCAATGGCCGTGGAGGCAAATCAGCTTCGAGCGCCTGACCCAGATTCAGCGGCCCGAAGGCGAGGTTTCACAAGCCCGAAGCCAGCGAAAGGCGCGTATGACGGTAGCTTTGGGCTACAGGTCACTACAAATGGAACCCGCCGCTCTCAACTGTTTCCAGGGCTTGTACCGTTTTTGTACCGCCGATCCGGCGGAGAACAATTTTTCGAATTTTCCGCCCCTAAAAAGTAAATAACTTACGTGGCATCAATAGCTTAGATCGTTCGACTCCCGCCGCCTCCACCAAATTTGCGGCGAGGGTCCTGGCGAACCCTGGCTCGGACATCGAAGTAAAATAGAGGCGCAATGGTTATCAATAAGCTTTCCTCCGAAGAATGCAAATCCCTCTTATCGAAGGCCGGCCTGGCGCGGCTGGGATGCGCTCTCGACAACCAGCCCTACGTCATTCCCATTTATGTCGCCTACGACGACGGGAGCCTCTACGCACTTGCCACGCTCGGCCAAAAGATCGAGTGGATGCGCGCCAATCCGAAAGTATGTGTACAACTAGACGACATCCACAACAATGAGCTTTGGAGCAGCGTAGTCGTGAACGGTCAGTTCCAGGAACTGCGCGAGCCGCAATTTTCTGAAGAGTGCGCGCACGCGAAAAAGCTGCTCGAAGCGCGATACCGCTGGTGGCAGGCAGCCATGGCCGAGCGTCAGATGACCGCTGGCGATCATTTGATTTCCCCGCTGTTTTTTCGCGTCCAGATCGATTCGATGACGGGGTTGCGAGCCACCCCGTAGCGCACAATTACACCTTTTGTGTCCTTCTGCCTTACCAGGTACACTTCCCTGCGACTGTGAACGTCCGCATCTTCGTCCGCCCTGCCGGAGATAGGAACCTCGCGGAGAATGCAAGCACACGCTTCCCTCATTATCTATACTTCCCTCACTGAGGATGTTGAATGCCCTATTCGTTACGGCACCTGGCTGCACCGGAGTCGTCTGGCTCTTCACCATCTGTCTACGATAGCCAACGACAGTCTCTTTCGCTGGAAATCGCGTTTCTCACCGGAAGATGTCCTGGTTAGCCAGCGCTGGATAGATCCACTGGAGTCGATGAAACTACTTCTGGAGGGATGGCCAATTTGTCGACAAACAAGACGAGATTGTCGTTATCGCTAACGGCAGCCGAAGGTGCAATGATGGCGTCGAAGCCATGGTCACGAGCGTATTTTCCGATTCGCCGCGTCTCGGTTGTGTCTTCCGCAACTAGCATCTCTGACGTGACACCCAGACTCGATCGATCGACTTCCTCGCCGAGATCCATCACCCTGTTCGCAGACACACGAATTTCGTAGGCCCACCAATCCCCGCGTCCGAAATTGCTTGGGTTGACCCCGCGAGCTCGCAAACCCCTTGCGACTTCTGCGACGGCTGTGGCTTTCGACATAGACGTGTAGAGAACACCCATGCCCGGCGCATTGTAGCGACCGCCATTGGCTTGACTACCCAACGTGGACAACGGGTCTACCCCGGCCCTCGCGACACGGAAAACCGTGTAAATTCGACTGGGATTTGAGGACACATCAGATACTGACAATTACACGTACACCCCTTCGCGAATTGCCGCCAAATCAGATTCAACCCGAGCGAATTCTCCTCGGTTGAGCACGGCCATCGGCGTCTCACCTCCCAAGCTCGGATTTGCGTGGTTCAGATACTCTTGAATTGCTCGCTCCGTGCCTAGCGTATCGACCAGGTGTTCGACAATTCGTTGTAGACGTCGCAACTCTTGATTTTCCCGAGGGTGGGTGACCGCTCTGCGCAACCAGCGATTCGCAGTGCGAGAGGACACGTGCAGCATGCGGGCCAGGGATTCTTGGGACACATCCAAAAGTCGCACGGTCCTCTTTAGATCGAGGGGTTTGCCAGCTGCCCCAAGATTCAACTTGGCCAATTGGTCCAAGCGTCGTCTGAGTTGGGCCGGGGACTCCTTGAAGTCAATCAAGAGGATGACCGACCCTGAAGTCGCTCCGGTCGACTGCAGTGCCTCCACCAATTCCAGAGGCGCGATCCGAGGCATAGAGGTATCGATCAGCACTATGTCAAAGTGCTTTTGCGCAAGTGAAGCAGCGTCTTCCGTGCTCCGAATCTCATGGATCTCGGCAAATTTCGACAAAATCCCCTCGATGGGGGGCGCAGTACCTTGTTCCTTCACAGCGAGTACGCTTGCCATATCACATCATTATGACTTACCTCAATCGTTGATGTCAAGACATTGTCCGGACATTGCCATAAAGCGTCTAAACCGAAGATCGCTACCGGAAGCGTCCCACTGGACAAGCATTTGCATGGTTTCATGGTCCCTGAATCCGCATTTCGAGAGCCTCGGGAACAGACTTAGGCATGCGCAAGGAACTGTACTAGTTCGCGATCAGCAGGGTCTACAAGTGGACTTTCTTGCCCACGGCCTAACGCCAAAGTGGGGCTCCTGGAAGCGAAATCTGCGAAAAAGGTTCGTCCTCCCCGGTGGCCCTAATCGGCAATAGCCAGGTGGAATCCATCACAGTTTTCCCTTGCCCACCAGGGTGCTGCCTTCACCTTCGGGAGCAGCACTCATGTTCACGTCTTGAGGTGCAGGTTTGCTCCCCAATAGCTGCTTACGAAGGCGGTCGAGACCACGAAAGTAGTGGTGCTTGATGTTTCCGAGCGGTTGCTCAAGCTTTTGAGCGATCTCGCCCAGGGTGTAGCCCTCTACGAAGTAAAGGCGCAGGGTCTGACGTTGGTTCTCGGACAGCGCATCGAACACCTGCTTGGCCACTCCGAGTCCGAACATTCCATCAATACCACCGTCCAGCGGATCGAGTTCTGCCCTGGGATCGCCCAGTTCTTCGGCCACTCCATCGAGATCCAACCGTTTGTAGAAGTGACGCGTCGTTAGGTAGCGGCGACGGCAGATGGCGCGACGGTAGGCGACTTGGCGAAGCCAGAGCTGAGCGGAGCCTTTGGTGGGGTCAAAGGTAGAGGACAATCGAGGAAGCCAGAGGAAGATGTCCTGGAGGAGGTCGTCGGCTTCGGAGGGATCGCGCAATACCCGATAGGCGATGCCGCGGACGAGGCGTGCGTGGCGATGGAACAGTGACGCCAGGGCTTCAAGGTCGCCCCTACAAATGACCTCCACCAACGCTTCATCGGAGACGTCTGGCGCAATGACGTTACCTTGCGCTTTTGCAGTGGCCGTTCTGCTTTGAGCCGCAAATGACGGCGTCAACCTGGTTGTGATCGAAGCACTCACAGCGGACAGTCTCCTAGCGATCGAAGGCAACGATAGCCCGTAATCTCATTCGGTGGTCAGTCAAACACTAATCGGCGAGACTCGCCCAATTTCTAGGGAGCTAATTGGCGAGCCTCCGCGACAAATTCGGAAGTCGACTAAAGGCAATTCGTCTGAGCAGGCAACTGAGCCAGGAGCAATTTGCTGAGCTTCTCGGAATCTCAGTTGACTTCCTGAGTTTGATTGAGCGCGGTATCAACGCTCCTTCATTTGAAAACCTTGAGATATTTTCCACACGGCTAGCCATACCTGTTTCCGAGCTCTTCACTTTCGAAAGAGTTCCTCCCAGTCCAAGGCTCGCTGAGCCGCCAGCGAAGAGCGAGCAGTATCCTCGATAGCGTGTCGATATTCTTCGAACGCGTCTCCCGGCTCTAACCAAGCAAGACTTACGCACCCGTAATCTCATTCGGTGGTAACCCGGAACGAGATTACGCCAGACTTGCGTCGGGTGCAAGAAGCGTTTTGAGTGCATTGCGCAAGCAATTCGGCAGGCGAATTCGGCAGATTCGTACCGAGATGAACCAGAGTCAAGAGAGGTTCGCCGAGATGGCGGGTCTGTCTGTCGACTTCCTAAGCTTGATCGAGAGGGGGAGGAATTCGCCTTCCTTCAAGAAGCTTGAACGAATGTCGTCAGGTCTTGGTATGCCGGTCGCGTCTTTCTTTACATTTGATACCCTTGAGCCACTTAGGAAGACATTCAGGCGTAGACGCGGCTAATGCTTTCGACAAACAATATGGCCCGACGTTCGGTGAATACTTGTGGCAGCGGCACGCTTGATCTACTCTGGCGGCAGGACCTTTCCTTCACCGCCATCGCCCTGGAATCCCGGTTTCTCAAACCAGGCGAGGTCAACACTGCATTTAGCATGTCAATGGCATCGCAGGGCGAGTTCCGGGCTAACAAGAGCTGAAACTACCACCGCAACTTGAGCGTCAGCTGAATCGACCGCGCCGCCAATTTGATAAAGAGTATTTCACTCCGCCCATCGTGTTTTTGAGCATTGAACCAGCGACACCGAAGCCGCCCCCCAACTGACTAACTATCTGACCGACGATTTGAAGGCGACGCATCGAATGCCGCGAACTGGTATCGGCGTGCGGGCAAGCCGGTGGCCCGCGGCTCCTTCGAAGAAGGATGGAGCCAGATCGCAGCCGCATATCTCGAGAGGTCCTGAGTCCTTCAGATCAATAGACTTTACCCTCAGTACATGATGGTTTTCGTCAGGTGATGCGGCCACGACGTGGTGTGGTAGGGCAACCAGAAGCGAGCATCGATCTGGGGGATGATGATCTTGTTCTCCGGCGATCGTTTCTTGTTGATCTCCTCGCAGAGTAGCGCCGTGGCGTAGATGCAATGCGCACGGATCTCCACTTCCCATGCGCTGTCGCGGGGGATGAGTTGATAGCTGTTGATGGCGCCCTCCAGTTTTTCGGAATAGCTGGTGATTCCCATCAGCCGCAATCCGACCGGCACGATGTAGTCGGCGAAAGCAGTCATGCGGTCGATATCTTCGATCGGAAACCGATTGCTTTTGCGCAGGGCCGAATACGCGATCCACAGGCCAAGCTGGGGCAGCTTATAGAACTTGATCGTGTGGCCGTCGTACTGACTCACGTCGTTGAAGCGGGGGAACTCTTTCACCAGCCGGTCGATCAGGCCCTTGCCGTTGTCGTACAGTCGCGGCGGGCAACTCCGCACAAAGTTATGGAAGCGGCCGTTGTAACTGGCGGCAAGCGTAGCGCCGATTTGGTGCCAGACTTCCATTTTCTCGTCGAGCATGGGGATTTCGATGTTGCCTGCGAAAATCTTCTGCATGTCGGCCCGCGAAATCTTGGCTAGATACTTGCCATCGAGAATGGGAATGCCGTTGTCCATGGCGCGCTTCATGCAGGCGAAAAGCGCGTCGGAATCCGACCAGTGTCGCCCGGCGTAATCGACCTGGAACTTCGTGTGGTTGGAGAAGTCGGTGAAGGCGGTATCCACAGCGTCTGCCGTCATCACGAAGTCGATGATGTCGTCCGGACTGCCCTGCCCGATGCCAAAGGGAAGCTGGTAATCCGGCATGGGGAGTTCTTCGTAGGCCATCCACGAAGCTACTTCGCGGAGCTTGTCGATGTTCGTCCGGACGTCGCGTGAATGTTCGATCACGGGTGGAAGGCTTTCGAGAACGGGGCTGCCGGTGAGGCGGGGGAGGGCAGATTGCGACCAGGCGAGGTTTTCCACCAACGGTAACGCTGCGATAGCTGACGCGGATTTCAGTAGATCCCTGCGAGTTGGTGACATGACTGTCAGTGACCTCAGCGGCTGGAGCCGGCGCCATTCAGACATCTGGCCTGCGCGGCTGAAGGCGCACCCTGATGCGAATCTTATCCGTTCGCCTTCGCGATCAACAGAATCGCGAGACAATAGAAGACGAACATTCCAGCCAAATACAGTTTGGCTTTACTGCCGGCGCCCGCAAATTCCTTCCAAACGAAAACTCCCCAGAGGGCGGCGACCATGGGGGCGGATTGGCCAATGGCGTAGGAGATGGCGACGCCGGTCAGGCTGGCAGCAACCATGTTGAACACAGTTCCCGTGCCCCAGATGAGGCCGCCAAACACGCCAAGCAGGTGTCCTGACGCCGGCCCCTGGAAAAACCCGCCGAAACTCACCGGCTCGCCTACGAGCGGATGCTTCATGAAGTAGAGATTCCAAATGAAGCACGACAGCAAGGCACCCAGGGTCAGGAACACGACGGCGCTATACGGGCCAAGGCTGTTGCCCACGGTCATCGCCCGCGTGAGGAACGGGGCCCACAGCCCCATCAATACGCCAGAGACAATACAGACGATCACGCTCTTGCGCGAGACGCTTTGCTCGGCGCGAGCAAGGCTGCCGTAAGCCTTCCCGTCAAGGATCACAGCAATGAGCGCACAAATCACGCCAAGCCCGATAAGAGCCGCGCTGCCCTTGGGCTGCAGCGCATAGCTGAGAACAGTTCCTACCACCAGAGCGATTCCGATTGAGATCGGGAACGCAACCGCGAGTCCCGCCATATCGATCGCAGCGACCAGCAGCAGATTAGCCAGGTTAAAAATCGCCCCGCCGATGAGGGCGTAGACCACGTTCGACGTTCCCGCCGCGTGGATATTGTTTGTCAGGCTGGACGCGTCATGCCCAGTGCTGCCCAGCGTGTGCCCCCAGATCAGGGCCATCAGGAAAATGCCGATGGCGTAGTCCCAATAGAAAAGCTCAAAGCGATAGTTCTTGACGCCCTTGTACGTATTCGCCCACGAACCCCAGCAGATCGCGCTGGTAATCATCATCAACAGGGCCACGGGGAACGTCTGGGGTGTGAACATGGCTTCTCCTTATTGAGAATGCAGGATCCAGTAGCAGCAGGATTCCGGTAGGCGCTTAACTACACGGATTGGCAATTACTTGCCCCGAATCCTGTCCACAAAGAGCCGCAGAAAGCGATCCGCGTCCACGTCAACGCAGACTTTGGCGTTGGGTTCGACCTTGTCGGCACCCTCAATCACGTAGCGGTCCCCGCGCAGCACATTGCGCTCGATATACCCGCGCCGGTTGCCCACCGTTTCCCCACGCGTGAACTCGCCGCGCGTTTCGACATCCACATGCATGCTTTGGGTCTTCACCAGGGTCGCATCGATGGCCACCGCCACGGCCGAGGGATCATACATAGGCGTGCCCGCGGCCCCAAACTTCGCCGATAGATCCACCAGATATTTCAACACCGCTGCGATAAAGTCATTGATCGGGCCGTGCGTCTTGCTGAGCTCATCA
>Ga0306926_10001561_pt1 | contig 22892 bp, 22 predicted proteins | sample flu12Cox44000178_FD_203759 | JGI IMG/M metagenome (GOLD analysis project Ga0306926, IMG submission 203759) | Lab enrichment of tropical soil microbial communities from Luquillo Experimental Forest, Puerto Rico - flux8day.12C.oxic.44.000.178 (v2)... | ecosystem: Environmental > Terrestrial >...
CTGGTCGAGTGGAAGACCTTCGACGGCAAAAGGATCAGCGGCTTCCTGTACCGCCCGCCCGCTAAATTTACCGGCAAACGCCCCGTCGTGGTGAATATTCACGGCGGACCGGAAGGTCAATCTCTCCCCACGTTCCTCGGCCGCTACAACTACCTTCTCAACGAAATGGGAATCGCGCTCATTTATCCGAACGTCCGCGGCTCTACCGGTTATGGCAAATCCTTCACCCTTTTGGACAATGGCTTCCTTCGCGAAGACACCTACAAGGACATCAACGCGCTGTTCGACTGGATCGCCGCGCAACGCGAACTCGATGCCGCCCGTATTGGCGTGACCGGCGGCAGCTACGGCGGCCACATGACGCTGGCCGTCGCAACCTTTTACAGCGATCGCATTCGCTGCTCGATCGACGTTGTCGGCATATCGAACCTGGTGACCTTTCTCGAACATACCGAGGCGTATCGTCGCGACCTCCGCCGTGTGGAATATGGCGACGAACGCGACCCCCAAATGCGCGAGTTCCTCGAGCGCATTGCCCCGATGAACAACATCGAAAAAATCAAAAAGCCCATGTTGGTGATTGCCGGCAAGAACGACCCGCGCGTTCCCGTCAGCGAAAGCGACCAGATTGTTGCCGCCCTCAAAAAGCAGGGAACACCCGTTTGGTACATCATGGGCAAAGATGAAGGTCACGGCTTCCAGAAAAAGCCCAACCAGGATTACCAGTTCTACGCTACCGTCGCGTTCCTTCAGGAATTCCTCCTGAAGTGAACGCAAACCAGAACTAGGGCGTCGGAACGCCCGGAATCAATCAAATCTTCTGCACCTTCCATCGCCCGCGCCGGAATATCAAAACTCCGGCCACGGCGATCGCTGCCTCGGCAACCACAATGGAATAATAGACTCCGGTCGGCCCGAACTTGGCGGGAATCGCCAACACGTAGGCCAGCGGAATCTCCAGCAGCCAGAAGCCGAAGAGATTCACGATCGTCGGCGTCACGGTGTCTCCGGCCCCGTTGAACGCCTGCAGCATCACCATCCCGTAGGCATAGCCGATATTTCCATAGCTCAGAATCCGCAAGCACGATACGGCCAGCGGCACCACGGCGGGATCATTCGTGAACAAGCGGATCACCGGTTCCGCCGCGATCACGAAAAACACACCGACCGCTCCGAGAAACAGCATGTTGTACAAGCCCGTCCGCCACACCGATTGCTCCGCGCGCTCCGGCTGTTTCGCGCCCAGGTTCTGTCCCACCAGCGTCGCCGCAGCGTTGCTCAAGCCCCAACTCGGCAACAACACAAAAATCAGAATGCGGATCGCAATGGTGTAACCGGCAAGCGCCGCCGAGCCAAACACGCTGACGATTCGCACCAGCCCGATCCAGCTCACGTCCGCAATCGCGAATTGCAGAATTCCCGTCAACGAAACTCGCAGCAACCGCAGCAACACACCGGCATTCACGCGCACCTGGCTGACCAGTATGTGTATGCGTTCCGTCCCCCGCAGCAACCGGTAAAACTGGTAGAGCACGCCGATGCTGCGGCCCGTGAAGGTCGCCATCGCCGCGCCCGTCACACCCAGCTTTGGAAACGGGCCCCACCCGAAAATCAGGCAAGGATCGAGCACCAGGTTGATAATGTTCGACACCCAAAGCAAACGCATCGCCACCGCGGCGTCCCCTGCCCCGCGGAAGATGGCGTTGTTCAGAAACAACATCACGATCGCCCCGCAGCCGCCCAGCGCAATCCGCGCGTACCCTGATCCCAGCGCCACGATTTCCGGCGACGCTCCCATCACCCCGAGCAATCTGGGCGCGTAAACGTAGCAGGGGATCCCGAAGGCTAGAGAGGTAGCGAGCCCGATGAAAATGGCCTGCACGCCTGCCGTGGCAGCGCCCATTCTGTCTTTCTCCCCGATCCGCCGCGCCACCATCGCCGTCGTCGACATTCCCAGCCCGAATCCCACGGCAAATACGAGACTGAGCAGAGACTCGGTCAACCCCACCGTCGCCACCGCATTAGCGCCCAGCCGCCCGACCCAGAACACATCCACGACAGCGAACAGCGATTCGAGCGCCATTTCCAAAACCATGGGAATGGCCAGCAACACAACCGCGCGGTTCAGGCTTCCTGTCGTAAAGTCCTGATGCGACCCGCGCAGCGCCTCGCGAATCGAGCCCCAGAAGCCCGTCGGAGGCGAAGCCAAAACAATTTCTGGCGAATTCATATACTCCTGTGTATTTCTGCGCGAGCCCGTTTGCCGATGCAACACTCGCACTGCCAGAGAAAATAAAAGGAAAACCGGAAAAGGATTAGGTCCGCGCTAAGAGCGGATTAAAGGGCAGGGATGATACGAGGCATGAACATATTCTTTTCCCGATGCAGGCCAGAGCCAAAACGCCTGCACCAACAACGCACCGAGTTTACCAAATGCCGCCACTGGCGGCAAGCCTATAGCGGAATGTTCGCGTGCTTCTTCTTCGGGTTCATGTCGCGCTTATTTTCCAGTGCGCGCAGAGACGTAATGATATGCTGCCGCGTCTCCGCCGGTTCAATCACGCCGTCAAGATAACCCCGTTCGCAAGCCACGAACGGATTCGCGAAGCGGTTCCGAAACTCGGCGATCTTTTCTTGCCGTAGTACCGCGCGCTCTGATTCCGGGGCGTTACTCAATTCGCGTTTGTACACGATGTCGACCGCGCCCTCCGGGCCCATCACGGCAATTTCCGCTGTTGGCCAGGCAAAGTTTGCGTCTGTGCGGATATGCTTCGAAGCCATGACGCAGTATGCGCCGCCGTAGGCCTTCCGCGTGATCACCGTAATTTTCGGTACGGTCGCTTCGGCAAATGCGAACAACAGCTTTGCCCCGTGTTTGATGATGCCGCCGTACTCCTGCTGCGTACCGGGCAAAAATCCCGGCACATCTTCGAAGGTAATCAGTGGAATATTGAACGCGTCGCAGAAACGCACGAACCTCGCGCCCTTTACCGACGCGTTGATATCGAGCGTGCCGGCCAGAAATGCGGGCTGGTTGGCCACGACTCCAACGGGCCTCCCGTCGAATCTCGCGAATCCCACCACAATGTTTTTCGCATAGTGCTCGTGCACCTCGAAGAAATACCCGTCGTCCACAACGGCGTGAATCACGTCCTTCATGTCATATGGCTTCAACGGATCCTCGGGCACGATGTCGTTCAGCGCTTCCTCGCGCCGGTCTGCCGGATCAGTCGTCGCTCTTCGCGGGGCATCGTCCAGGTTGTTCGAAGGCAGAAAACTCATCAGCTCGCGGACCATCGCACAGCAATCCGCATCGTCGTTCGAAACAAAGTGCGCCACGCCGCTCACGGAATTGTGCGTCATCGCCCCGCCAAGCTCCTGCTTCGTGACTTCCTCCTGCGTGACCGTCTTGATCACATCCGGTCCGGTCACGAACATGTACGAAGTTTCCTTTGTCATCAGAATAAAATCGGTAATCGCCGGCGAGTACACCGCGCCCCCGGCACACGGACCCAGAATCGCGCTGATCTGTGGAATCACTCCGCTTGCCAGCGTATTCCGCAGAAAAATGTCCGCATATCCCGCGAGCGACGCCACGCCTTCCTGGATGCGCGCGCCACCCGAATCATTCAGCCCAATCACCGGAGCGCCGTTCCTCATCGCCAGGTCCATGATCTTGCAGATTTTTTGCGCGTTCGCTTCAGACAACGAGCCGCCAAACACCGTAAAGTCTTGTGCGAATACATACACCAGCCGTCCGTCAATGCGACCGAAACCGGTTACAAATCCGTCCCCTGTCGGCCGGTTTTCCTGCGACCCGAAATCCACGCAGCGGTGCCGCACGAACTTGTCCAGCTCCTCAAAGGTCCCTTCATCGAGCAACAGGCCGATTCGCTCGCGCGCCGAAAGCTTGCCCGCCTTGTGTTCGCGTTCCCGGCGCTCCGGGCCGCCGCCGGCCTCCGCTTCCGCCGACATTCGGCGCAATTGTTCGAGGCGGTCCGCTTTGCCTGTCGTTTCCCACGTCACCCGATTCTTGTCAGCCAAGAGGCCCTCCATTCGGCGGAATCTGTTTCGGGCCGAAGATCAGTACTGCAAGATGAGTGGCCAGCCACACCGTGCCCAGCAATAAAACCACCCCCAGCAGGAGTTCCGCCGCCATCGCTCCCGCGCGTGGCAGCGGCGAATGAATCGCCGTCACATACAGCGTTGCGCGCACCAGGATCACCATCGCGCTCAGCGTCATGGCCACAATCAACAGCGTCGTTAATATCGCGAGCAATGCATGTTTCATAGGCGGGCCATTTGTTGCCGCTGCCAAAGCATAACGCATTCACTTGGATATTGGCTCGCATCCGGTAAGACCACCAGAGGTAGTCAACGTTTGCGGGAGGGCGCAGCTTCACCGCTTACGAAAACAGGACGTTTGGCTGTCATTCCAAACGAAGCGAGGATCCCTCTTCAGGCAATGTCCGGGAGAGAGAAACATCTCTCACATCATTCCGTGAGGGGGTCGCAGCAGGAAGCACCGCATCTTATCGCAAACCTGACCAGTCGTCAGCCACGAGGATGGAGTCGCTCGGATTCGAAGGATCGTACTTCACGCTCGCCTGCTGCCCGGCTACCAGCCGGTCAAACCGAACTTGGCTTTCCAGGCCCGTTACGTCTTGCGCCGTATGGTAGGTCACGCCCGATATCGAATAACTGTACGAAACCAGGTGCCGCGGCCTCAGGTCCATCAACGGACGCGCTCGCGGCTTCAGCAGCCCCCTCTTCTCCTCCGCCCCCGTCGCCGCCTGTTCCACGAGTTCCACGACCTGACCTTCCGCGATTCGCCCTATGTGATTCAGATGCAACCGGCGCTTGCGCTCTGCTTCCTCGGGGTCAGTCGCTGGCCGCACAAACGCATAAACCAGTAAAGCGATCGCCGCGATGCTCCCGGCCCCCAAAACCAGAAATAATTTCCAATCGGCGAGCAATTCTCTCAACGCCTTTCCCCTCACTCTGCAGAATTTGTGGAACAGCAGCTCAGGAACGCGCTGCCCACGTCTTCCCCACGGCCTCCTATCTTACCGAAAGGCCCGTATGCCTGCGAAGTCAGCTCCGCCGAGCATGCACCGGATTGCGCAACACGCCAACACCCGCAACAGAGACCTCTACGGTTTCTCCTCCAAGCAGGGCCCCAACCCCTGCCGGTGTGCCCGTCGCGATCACGTCACCGGGCATCAGCGTCATCATCCGCGAAATCCACCGCAGCAGAAACTCCACGGGGTAGGCCATCAGAGAGGTATTTCCCGACTGTCGCCGTTCCCCGTTCACAAAGGTCTCGACCAAAACGTCTCGAGGATTGATTTCCGTCTCGATCTCCGGGCCTATCGGACAAAATGTGTCGAAGCTCTTGGCCCGCGTGAACTGCACATCACTCTTTTGCAGGTCCCTCGCCGTCACATCGTTCAGGCAGGTGTACCCCAGCACGTACTCAAAAGGGTTCTCCGCCTCCGAGAGATTCGCGCATTTTCTGCCCATGATCACCGCAAGCTCCCCTTCGTACTCGATGCGGCTCGAGTATTTCGTCAGCACAATCGCTTCCCCTGGCCCAATTACCGAGGATGGCGCCTTCAAAAACATCATCGGCTCTTTCGGCATCTCATTCCCAAGCTCTGCCGCGTGCGCCGCATAGTTTCGTCCGATGCAAACAATCTTGCTTGGTTCCACCGGAGCCGCAAGCTGCACCTCATTCATCGGCCAGGCGCGCGTCCCTCTGCCCCACTCCCGCCACGGTGCCTCGGTGATTTCCTTGACTTGATTGTCTTCCAACAGTCCATAGCGCGGCGCGCTATCCGCCGCTCCGCCAAAGCCAGCAGGATAAAACCGGCAAAATTTCATTCCGTAAGTGCTCGCTCAGTGTTGGCTATGGGAAATGTCATTCGTCCGCACTTTCCAGACGATCGTACCAACCCAGGAAAGCGTCGCAAAGATGAAATAAGTTACCGCCCCCAGCATAAAGACATGAAGCCAGCTGTAGTTTTGGTCCAGCGCAACAAATTTGACGCACAGCAGCAGATAGGTGATGGTCAAAAGGCTCCATCCCAGCATCCCCGAAGCCAGCAGGTTTAACGGAGAGCGGTAGAACCGCATCAAAGGCACGCTCGCAAAAAGCACCAGCAGCGCTACCGCCGCAATGTTCCTCTCCCGCGCAAAGAGCTCAAGCTCTGGCACACGATTCGCCACCAGCACCCACAGCACAAAAATGAAGGAGAGACAGACACCGGCGTAGATCCCCGTCCTCACGGGTGCGCTCCTCAAAATACTTAAACGGCCGGAAGGCTTGCCGAAAACGGACATGGGTGCTGGACGCTCCCCACCAGCTTTTTCCCTTGTCTTTGAACCCAATCTTATCGGGAAGGTTGCGGTATCTCGGCAGCCGCCATTAGGCTCGGCCCGCTTTCGTTCCCCGCACGATCCACCGCCGTCACCGTATACCAGTAGCTATGACCGCTCTGCACGCTAGCGTCTCGATACGCGGGTGTCAACAGAAGATCTGGCGTCAATAGCTCCCCACCTATCCCTTCACCCTCACTTCTATAGACGCGATATCCCGCCAGGTCGGTTTCGACATTTATTCCCCACGACAGATCCACCACATACGACTCGGCGCTCGGCCCCCGTAGCACCGCTGCCACCACCGCTTGCGGTGGTGTCGGGGGAAAAATGTCCTTCGGCGTTACGATTGCCGCCTTCGAATCCCCTGATTCGAGTAGCTCCCCACCAGCCGGCACCGCGCTTCGCACCACATAAGCGTACGTCTTCCCGTAGTCGAACCCGCGATCCTCGTACTCCGGCGCCGCCGTCGTGCCTAACTGAAGCAGCGGCAATTTCCATTTCGCCTGGCGCAGATCCTTAGACGCGCCCTCGGCCGTCCCCGCCTCCAGTTCCCCTCGATACACGTGATATTCCTTTACCCCTGAAATCGCTTCGCCGGTCGAACTGCGGGTCGGAGCCCTCCATTTCAGCTGAATCCCGTTCTCCGTTACTTTCGCGTCCACCGCCCCGACCGCTTCAGGCACGGGGTAGAGATTGACGGTCACCGCATTCGAATCCTCCGACACTTTTCTCTCGCTCACGCGTGTGCGTATCCGGTAAGCCACGCTTTCTACTGGATTCGTGCGCATCTCCTGTGCCGAAATCGGCTCTGGAAACTCAGCCTTTCCTTGTTGAACGTAACTGCTCAGAACCGTTCCCGGCACCGTATCCACCACTCGGAAGGATTTTAGCTCCGGCCTTCCATCCTCGCCGACCGAACCCCTCAACACTTCGAGCGTCGGCATTTCCGCCAGCCGCTCGCCGCGCGTGGTCTTGTTCGGCGGTGTGAAGGTCAGCAGAACGCTGTTGCCCACCTGCCTCGCGGAGAGGTCGCTCACGGCAACGGGAATGGGCGGCAAAGGTGGGACGGGCTCTCCAGGCGCTCCACATCCCCCGAGGAACGCGCACACACAAAGAATCACCTGGAAAGCTGCAAGGAACAGAGATGCGTGCCTGGGCGCCTGCGACTCCGCCCCTGTTCTAATTTCCATATTTCAACTTACGCACCCGATGCCTTCCCGAGGGAAACGGGAACGCCCATCGCGTCATCCCGAGCCTGCCTGCCGCAGGCAGGAGAAGCGAGGGATCTGCTTTCAGTCGAAACTCGGAGAAAACCGGATTCCGCGGGCAACCATACCTCGTACGATTTCAGTCACGCTGCTACAGGATGTAACGGCTCAGGTCCTGGTTCTTCACGATGTCGGCCAGCTGCTTGTTCACGTACCCCGCATCCACCTTCACCGTCTTCTTCTTCAGGTCCGGCGCCTCGAAGGAAAGCTCATCCAGCACTTTTTCGAGGATGGTGTGTAACCGGCGCGCCCCGATGTTCTCCGTCTGCTCGTTCACGCTGGTCGCGAACCGCGCGATCGTTTGCACCGCGTCTTCCGTGAATTGCAGCTTTACCCCTTCCGTGTCCAGCAGCGCGATATATTGCTTGATCAGCGCGTTCTTCGGTTCCGTCAGAATCCGTATGAAATCCTCTTCCTTCAAGGGCTGCATCTCCACTCGTATCGGCAAGCGCCCCTGCAGTTCCGGAATCAGGTCCGAGGGCTTGGTTACGTGGAACGCCCCCGCCGCAATGAACAATATATGGTCGGTGCGGATCATTCCATAGCGGGTGTTGACCGTTGTGCCCTCGATAATCGGCAATATGTCGCGTTGCACGCCTTCGCGTGAAACATCCGGCCCGTGCCCGGCCTCGCGCCCCGCCACCTTGTCGATTTCATCCACGAAAATGATTCCCATCTGCTCCGCGCGTTCCACCGCGATTCGCGTCACCTGGTCCATGTCCAGCAGCTTGTTCTCTTCCTCCTGGATCAGGTATTCGAACGCATCCGCAACCGTCATTTTCCGCTTCTTTTTCTGCTGCCCGAAGAACCCGCTCAGCATGTCCTTCAGGTTGACGTCCATATCCTCGATTCCCTGATTGGAAATGATTTCGAACGAGGGCATCGCGCGTTCCCGCACTTCCAGATCTACCATCCGCTGGTCCAGTTTCCCCTCTCGCAGTTGCGCTCTTAGCTTTTCGCGTGTCCGCTGCGACTGCTCGCGCTGCGCCGCGATTTCACTCTCCGGCGTGCCCGCCGCTGGTGAAGGTGGCGGCGGCAAGAGCAGATCGAGAATCCGCTCTTCGGCCGATTGCTCGGCACGGTCCGCTACTTCGTCCAGCTTTTCTTCCCGAACCATATCAATCGACGTCTCGACAAGGTCGCGCACCATGGATTCCACGTCGCGCCCCACGTACCCGACCTCCGTGTATTTCGACGCCTCCACTTTCACAAACGGGCATCCCGCCAGACGCGCCAGCCTCCGCGCAATTTCCGTCTTCCCCACGCCCGTCGGCCCGATCATCAGGATGTTTTTTGGCAGCACATCCTCTGCGATCTCCGGCGGCAGCTTTTGTCTCCGCACCCGGTTGCGCAACGCCACCGCCACCGCCCGCTTTGCCGCTGCTTGCCCTACGATGTATTTGTCCAGCTCCGCCACGATTTCGCGCGGCGTCATGTCGTCCAGCGCCGGCAGCATTGCCTCGTCTTCCGGCCGTCCGTCTTCATTTGCTGGAACCAGCGTGATCTCTTTTTCCGATTTAGTTGCCATGTACGTTTGATTCCTTATCGAGCCCCGAGGACGCGCCCATCCTTCAGAGGAGATTGCCGTTACCTCCGCCCGTCATTCCGAGCCTGCCTGCACACGCAGACGAAGCGAGGAATCTCTCTGCTTACGCCTCAGCCTCCTACAGCTCCTCCACCGTGAAGTTCCCGTTGGTGTAGATGCAAATCTCGCTCGCGATCCGCATGGCCTCGAGCCCCAGCTCCTTGGTTCCGAGCTTCGAGTGTTTTATCAGTGCCCGGGCAGCCGCCAGCGCGTAGGTTCCACCCGAGCCGATCGCGCAGATCCCGTCGTCCGGTTCAATCACGTCGCCGTTTCCAGACAGCACAAACGTGGCCTTGCCGTCCGCCACAATCAACAGCGCTTCCAGATGCCGCAACGCCCGGTCCTTCCGCCACTCCTTCGCCAGTTCCACGCTGGCCTTCTGCAGATTGCCTGAGTGCTCCTGCAGTTTGCCTTCAAACCGTTCGAACAAGGAAATAGCGTCGGCGGTCGAGCCCGCGAATCCCGCCACCACTTTGTCGTTGTAAAGCCGCCGGGTTTTTCTAGCCGTGTGTTTCAACACGTGATCGCCCATGGTCACCTGGCCGTCCGCGATCAGAACCACCTTGCTGTCTTTGCGCAAGCACAACACCGTTGTGCCGTGCCTCTGCGCTTCCCGCGCCCCATGTCGCATCAGCCTAGTATACCCCGATGCCGGGTCATTTCACGCCCGCAAGGCAGAAGGGATTTGCTTCACTGCAGGTTGATTTCGCGGAACGACAGCACCTTGTAAGACAGTGGGCCGTTAATAAGAGGACCGCGCACGCCTTGAACGGTCGGGTTGCCAGGATTCCCGCTGATCCAGCAGCTGTTGTAGTTGATCCCTCGGCCGAAATTGCCGCTGGAACCGGTCTGACTGAAAGAAGTGGCGCCGAGCGAGCTGAGCAGGTTGCCCGAGCTGTCACGCGTCTGCGCCATAAAAACCGCTCCATCAAAGCCGTTCAGGCCGCTTCTCGTCGAGACAAACGTACCCTGCCCAATCATAAGCACCAGTCCTTCCCACGTTGCATCCGGGTCGTACGTCAGCGTTCCAGTCACAAGCAATAGCCCATATCCGATGCCATGCCAGGTCGTCAAATCCAAATCGCCGTTGACCGCCACCGTCATCGGTGTCGTCGGCGACATCGTCGGCAAATTACTTCCGTGGGCTGGTCCGCTGGTCACCCCATCGATCACCACATCAGCGCTCTTCGTTATGTCTTGCGCCATCGAATCGAGCGACGCGGGTGTCATCCAACTTGGGGCGAGCAATGCGTTTGAGGGATTCGGGTTCACATTCGCAATGGTTGCAAGCCCTTTAGTAGTAGGCGGCGGCAACCCCGCGCCGCTCGCCGGGTAACCTTGGTAGTCGTTAGCGAATCCCGGAGCAGGGCCAGGCCCAGCCGCTCCCGCGGCGATTCCTGCTCCATCAGCGCTGTTCGTATATCCAATTGAATAATAGAGATTGTTCATGGCGCATTGGTCTTGGCCGTTGATGGTGAAACTGGTCGTTTGCGGTCCTGTGTAGCTGACGCCATTGCCGGCGAGCGTGAGTGCGGCCGGAAAATTCGCGCCAAATGGCGTGGCGGAGTTGGACGAAACCTGCGCGGAAATGATTAGTGGGGCAACGACATATTGAAGAATTTTTTGGGTCCCGTTTGGAAGCACCGCTAGCGCCGTAATTTCCAGTGCCTCCACTGCGGTCGGCGTCGGCGGCGTCGCGGGCACGGGCGGCGAGGACAGCACCAGGCCGGGCGCCGCTTTATACAAAGAATTGGCATTGGCGGGGTCATAGAACAGAACTGCTACTCCATCGATAGACCCATCTCCATTAACATCCATATTCAGCGACTGTTCTGTTGCTGGGTTGATGCGCACCCACTTGTAACTGGGTCCCGGCAGTCCGGCGGAAGTCACAGGCGAAACGGATTTAATCGTGTTAACAACGGCACCGCTCAGCCCCCAGCCAGGAAACTCCATGCCGTATTCCGTATCCGGATAATTCGCAGCGGTTGAACTCGTAGGGTCGACGGTCTCGCCGGGTCCGGGATTGGTGATGTAAAGGACCTGCGTCAGTGCCCACGTTGGAACGCCCGAAGAATTCAGCAGATTCGAATAAGAGCCGGCATTATTAATGTAATTTGGATTCTTCCACAGCAGTCTTCCGCGCGCTTCTTCCAGTCCCGCGAGCGCCCCGTAATACGCACCCGTTGAAGTCCGGTAGTTGCCGGCCAGCGCCGTGTCGGCTGATGTCGAAACCAGCAGCGCGATCCCCACCACGCTGATCAGCAGGAGCGCAAAAATCGCGATCAGCAACGCTGTCCCCGCTTGCTTCCGTGACCGCCCCATTTTCCTTGCTGTCTTCATCCGCCACTTCTTCTTTTCGTGCGCCGTTCCTTCGTAACGCTGGGCTTCAGCCCGCTCTAATTCACCGGATTCGACCGGTGTCCTCTTCCAAACAGTTCCACGAGCTTCAAACTCTGCGTCTGCAGGTCCTGTTGCGGGGTCTTGACAATCAAGGTTACGTCCACATCCCGAATGTTTTTCGGCGAATTGTTGGTCACGGTCGCTTGCCAGCAAGGAGTGGGACTTGCGGGTGGGTTGTCGCAGGTGTACTGGAAAATGGGCTGTGCCTGCCCGGTTGGAAACATATTCGGATAGTTAGCAAGTATTTGACTCATGAGGCTACCCGGATTGTTTACCACGTTTTTCAGGAGCGGCGTTCCGAGACTTGCCACTTGGTTGGGAGACGGCGGTGCACTGCCCGCCGTCTTTGGCGTGACAACGGCACGAAAAAGCGTGAGCGTGTTCGGATCGTAGTGGTAGCCGATCCAACTTACAGGGGGGTTCGGCGGGTCACCCGGGCTCGGCGGAATGCGCGTTTCGATCACCAAGTCATAGTCTCCCGGATTTCCCGAGACCGTCGGCCCGCACGACCCGCCCCCTACACCCGGCTGGCCAAGGTTGCATGGAATCGGCGGAACGCTTGTGTAACCTGGAATCCAAGCAACCGGCGTGATCGCATACTGCGAACTCAATGACGGCAGCACGGAAAACATGTCCACGGGCGGATATCCCGCTATGTTGAAATCCCTCACAATCTGATCCATCGCGAGCCGCGAGTCTTGATAGGCAGCCGATAGTTGCGTCTCGCCGCTGTATTTCTGTTGCGACATTCGCAGCAATTCAAACATGGCGGCGCAAATCGCCAGGAAAATCCCCATGGCGATCAGCAACTCCAGGATCGAAAATCCCCGCCCCTGTTTTTCGGCTCCCCGCCTCACTTCGCCACCATCGTGTCCAATGTTATCGGTAATGTCGGCGCCCGCATTCCTCGCCGGAACACGCCTAGAATGATGCGTTTTCCCATCACCACATTTTGCCCGTTGACTGCCGTAACCACCGCCCACCGCACATCATACGTTGCCCCGAATGGGTCGTTCGGGTCCGTGTACGTGAAGCTGTAGCCCGCTACAGGGGTGGCGGTGAAATCGATCAGCGGTAAGTTTGACGTGATGCTTACTGCAACTGGACTGCCGACCACGGCGCCTGGTTGCGTCGGATCTCCCAACTGACAGGGTTGTCCCGCTGGGTAGCAATACACACCCTGCGGATCACTGAACGTCGTTGCCCCCAGCGGCTGCGCCCGCATCGCTTCCATTTGCCTCTGCGCGAACACCAGCGCCGTCCCGTCATTCCGGTTGTTCGCATTGATCATCACTGAAGCGGGCACCAACTGCGCCACGGCCACCAACCCCACGAGCACCACCACCGTGGCGATCAGCATCTCCGTCAGCGTGAAGCCACGCTGCCCTTTAGTTCGACTCGTTTCTTTCGGCTCTCTCATCTTAGCTACAAGTCCTTACCTCATCGCCGTCCAGTTCCCACTCGTGTCCGCCGACCATATCTGCAGCGACCCTGTCGGCATGAGCAGCACTGCGCAAAATCCTACTTCTGGCGCATTTGCGTTCGCCAGGTAAAATATGTTCACTTTCAGCGACGTTACCGCTCCTCTGCCATCGAACGCTATGGTGCCGCCACCTGGCACCTGAGGGATCGTCCCGGCACTCCCAACCGCGGCCTGCGTGATCAGCCCGGGCGTGTTCGGAACACTCGCAGGGTCAACCAAATTTCCTCCACCGGTGAGCAAAATCATTTGTTCCGTCGGATCCGGAGCCCCATTCCAGTTCGAATCTACCCAGAATACCGTCATTCCCGGGTTCGTGCTGGACGGCTGAAAAATACACCGGATCGACTTGTTCTGGCTTATCGCGGCATACCTCGCCTGCCTCAGAATATTTCCCACTTGGGTCGCCGCGTCCGTCAGCTGGATCGAGTGTAACATCCTCAGGAACGCCGGTACCCCGATCGCTAGCAGTACCATCGCGATCCCGACCACCACCAGGAGCTCCAGCAAACTGATTCCCGCCGACCGGCTTCTTACGGCTCGCAATTCGTGCGCTCTCTCCCTGCGTGAATACACGTCTTACCCGGGCGCTCGAGGCACACCCACCCTAACAGTATGGCTGGGACAGTCAACCTAGCAGGGTTCCGTGCCCTTAGATAGCCGCTACCTTCCTAGCTATTATCATTTGTTTACATAGTACTTCCGCGCTCGCGGCTGCCCGTTTGGTCCCGCGCTCACGCTTTGCTCGCGAGTCTTCCTTCTATTTCTTCTCCTTGGCAGCTTTGCCGCCCACCTCGGCAAACCGCCTCTCCAACGCCGCTTTCGTAAAAAAATCCGCCGGCAGCGGCGGGTTCAACTGGCAGCCTTCGTAAAACACCTGGTAGACGCGCCTCCCGTCTCTCTCGCGTGAAACCTGCATCGGCAGTTGCACGCCATCCTTGAACTGGTAGTTCGTATACATGGTCACATCTTCACGCCGCGTGCCGGTATCCTCATCCTTCGTCACTACCACGCTTCTTACCAGCAGGTGCGACGAATGGTCTACCGCCAATCGGAACACCCTTTCCTCATGGTCCTCGATTTCCACCCAATCCACCTGGTGCAGATCCACCACGCCGATCCCGCCAAACCGGATGGCGATTCCCTCTTCGTGAATCCGGCTGCGCAGGAGGTTATTCACGTCGCGCTTCAGCATTGCCTGAAAATCGGACACCGCCGTCGCTGGCTCCTCTGAAACACCGCTCCGGTCCAGCGTCCAACCCTGGTCCCCCACATAGAGGTCAATAATGTTTCCTTTTTTCCCCGCGTCCGTGCGCTTTTTGTCCGGGTAGCCCCAATAGTCCTTGAAGGTCACAAACCCCGTTAAGTCGCCGCTATGCCCGAACTGCGCTATACGTCCTTCGCACCCCAGCGAATTCACGCTCAGATACAGCGGTCCCCCGAGCGCATCGATCAGTTGGCCAATGATCTGCTTTCCCTTTGCCGCGCTCTGCTCCGGATCCATCGTATCCGGATTCTGCCCCCTCGCTGCCGTCACCGCCAGCAGCGTCGCGATCGCCAGCCAAAATGCTGCCCCGCGAAGCCTTACCCGCACAGCACTGAGCCCCCATTTACGTTCAGAATCTCCCCGGTCATGAAATTCGCCAGGTCCGACGCCAGGAACAGAATCGGCCCGGCAATTTCCTCGGCCGTCGCGGCGCGTCCTAATGGGATCACGCTCGCCGCCATCTTTTGCCCCGCCTTCGTGTTCAGCACCGGATTCGACATGTCCGTCGCCACCCATCCGGGCGCCACGCTGTTCACCAGAATCCCGTAACGCGCCAGTTCCGTAGCGAGTCCCTTCGTCAGGCTGATGATTCCTCCCTTCGAAGCCCCATAGTGCGTGTGCAGTGACTCGCCCCGCTGTCCCGCCGTCGAACTGATCGGAATAATCTTCCCGGACTTCTGCTTGATCATCTGCGGCACCGCGAAATGAATCAGCGAATACACGCTCTTCAGGTTGATCCGGATCATGTCGTCCCACTGCTTCTCCGTCATCTTTTCAATCGGCGCGTCTTCCACGTTCCACACGCCCGCGTTTGGTACCAGAATGTCCAGCCTCCCTAGCCGGCTCACGCAGTGCTCCACAAGTTTCTTGTTGTCTTTGTGCTTTCCCGCGTCTGCCTTGAACGCCTCCACTCGTGTCCCATGCCTGGCGGCTTCTTGCTCGACTTGCTTGGCAGCCTCTTTCGCCGAATTGTAGCTGAACACCACGTCCGCTCCAGCCTGCGCGAACAATTTCACCGCTGCCGCGCCGATGCCACGGGAACCGCCCGAAATCAGTGCTGCCTTCCCCGCCAGTGAGATCATGACCCCCCCATCGTGTGATTCGTAATGTCGTTGTGCAGTTGGACTGCTCTAGGACCTTCTGGCGGGCACCTTGCGCGCTCCCTTTGCCGCCGACACTAATTCGCTGAACAAACGCTCCGCCAGCGCGTCGCCCTTCATTCGCTCCGGGTGCCATTGCACCCCGATCACCCAGTTCGCATCGCCCGTCCATTCCACGCTTTCCACCGTGCCGTCGGGCGCTTCGCCCGTAATCCGCAGTTGGCGGCCGGGCTTTTCGATGGCCTGGTGGTGCGAGCTGTTCACGATTCCCTCGGTTCCGCCAGCCATAGCTGCCAGTTGGCTCGCCGCAACGAACCTCGCGCTGTGTTGTGGATCGTCGGTGGGTTCCGGGGTCAGATCCTTTTTCCGGTGCGCTACCTTCGTGCGAGTCTCGCTCTTCAAGTCTTGAATCAACGTCCCGCCCAAATACACATTCAAAAGCTGGCATCCATAACAGATCGCCAGCACCGGCTTTTGCTCCGCGAACGCATGTCCCAGGATCGCGCGGTCGGTATTCTCACGGGGCAGATCGGCAGGCTCGGACTTTCCCCGATTCACCCCCCCATATTCCCTCGGATTTACGTCGGCCGGACTGCCCGGCAGCACAAAGCCCTGCAGCTCTGCCAATTGCTCCTCCAGGCTCTCCGGATGGGCCAGCGAAAGCAGCACAGGCACCCCCCCAGCCTGCTGTACCGCCTCCATGTAATTTCGGATTTTTGGCAGGTCCTCCCCGACCTCCTCCAGCGACGTCCGCCAGGGGATTCCGATCCTGGGTCGGTTGGGGCCGTTAGGCGTCATGGAACCCAGCATCCTAACATCTGGTGCCCACCCCGGCAACCTGGCCCATCGCCGCGCCATTGTGCGGCCCGCGCTCTGGGCGCTCTGGGGCGAGTCCCGGCGTCGGCCAACAGCTTCCCTACGTTGACACCCAGACCTATAAAATCCCGACCACGCTGCGCGCAACCAGCCGCCCGTCCCTACGCCCGCTTCGCCAACGTCTCCGGGAGCGCCTCTTCCAGGCAGTATTCTGGCCGTTTGAAAAACGCCGGCAACTCGCTCAATCGCTGCTGCAATTTCTCGAGCTTCTCCGCCCGCACCGTCACGTGCCCCAGCTTTCGTCCAGGCCGTGGTGACTTCCCGTACAAATGCAAGTGGGTGTTCGATACCGCCAGCACCTCTTCCGCTTCCGGCAGCTCGGCAATCAGATTCACCATGGCCGAGTACCCCATCGCTGTCGTCAATCCGAGCGGCATGCCCATCACCGCCCGCAGATGGTTCTCGAACTGGCTGGTCACCGCCCCTTCAATGCTCCAGTGCCCCGAGTTGTGCACCCGCGGGGCCATCTCGTTCGCCAGCAGTCGCCCCTCCAACTCGAAAAACTCAATACACAGCACTCCATAATAGCCGAGCTCCTCGAGCACCTTCCGCCCCGCTTCCTCAGCGGCTTGCTGCACGCCCGCCGTCAGGTTCGGCGCGGGCGCGAGCGACAATCGCAAAATCCCTCCCCGATGGTGGTTCTCGATCACGGGATAAAACACAATTTCTCCCGTTCTTCCGCGCGCGCCTAGGATCGACAACTCGCGCGTGAACGGCACGTACTTCTCCAATACCAACGGCACTTCCGGCAATTCCAGCCGCGCATTTTCCACATCCTCCTTCGTGCGCAACAGGCTCTGGCCCTTTCCGTCATATCCCATCCGGCACGTTTTCAGAATTGCCGGCAAGCCAATCTCTCTCACCGCGGCGTCAAAATCTGCTCGCCCGTGAACCTCCGCGAATTCCGTTGTCAGAATCCCAAGCTTCTGAAACAAACGCTTCTCTCGCAGTCGATCCTGCGCCGCTTCGAGAGCCGCCGCCGGCGGATATACCGCCACACGCTCTGCCAGGAATCGCGCCGCCTCTACAGGAACATTTTCGAATTCGTAGGTCACTACTTCGAGCCCATGCGCGAATTTCTCGAGCGCCTGCTCGTCCATGAACTCTGCCGTCACCCGGTGCGCAATCCGCCCTACGGGTGCTTCCGGCGAAGGGTCCAGAAACCGGAAATGAAGCCCCAGCGGATAACCTGCCAGCGCAAGCATGTACCCCAGTTGTCCGCCGCCGAGAATGCCGATCGTCGTCAACGCTTCTTCCTCTTCGAGCCCTTCGAACTCGCCCCGCCAACCGCTGCGCCCAGTGCTGCTCTCGCCGGATCCGGATTCGCCCGTACCTTCTCCGTCTGCGCGGCCCTGAATTTTCGCAGCGCCTCTCGTATCTCCGGATGTTTGTTGCCTACAATCGCCGCCGCCAGCAGTGCTGCGTTGATCGCCCCGGCCTTGCCTATCGCCAGCGTTCCCACGGGGATTCCCCCCGGCATCTGTGCGATCGATAGCAGCGAATCGAGCCCTTTCAGTGCTTTGGACTCGACCGGAACGCCCAGCACAGGCAACACCGTCTTTGCCGCGGTCATCCCTGGAAGATGTGCGGCACCTCCCGCCCCCGCGATAATTACTTCAATCCCGCGTTTTTCCGCCTCCGACGCATAGGCAAACAACAAATCGGGCGTCCGGTGAGCCGAAACTACCCGGCTCTCGAACGCCACTCCCAATTCTTGCAGTGTTTTTGCCGCGTGCTCCATCGTCTCCCAATCCGACGTGGAGCCCATGATCACACCCACCAAAGCCTTCTCCAAAATCTTCTCCTGTACCCCCGAACTACTCTCATCTCTGTTGCGTCATTCCGACCGGAGTCTGCGCAGTGAGGAATCTCTCTTATTCCCTTGAGCGACGGCTTAGTGCTCATCGCTGCGAATTTCGACGCTCAATTCTAAGACCATTCCTACCCTAATGCGACTTTCCCCCGCGTCTTCCACGCATTCCGCAACTGTCCCACCAGGTACAACGAACCGGTCACAAACACCGCATCATCCTGCCGCGCTTTCGCCAAAGCCGATTCGAGCGCCTCCTCTGCATCAGCAATCACGCTGTAACGCGCAGCGTGGTGTCCCGCCATCTCCGCAAGCTGCTTTGCGCTCACCGCCCGCGGTGTCCCGGGCTGCGTAAAAATCACCTCAGTCGCTCGCGGGAACAGCATCCCCGTCACTTCATCCACCGCCTTGTCCCTCATCGCTCCAAAAATCAGGAACACTCGCCGCCCGGCAAAATTCTCCGCAAGGAACCTGGCTAGTTCCCTCGCAGCTCCCGGATTATGCGCGCCATCCAGGTAGACATCCGGCCCCGCCTGCAGCTTCTCGAGCCTCCCGGGCCACTCCGCCCCGGAGATACCATCCTCGATATTTTCCTTCGTGATTCGATAGCCTCGTTCCTTCAGCAAGCGTACGGCCGCCACGGCATTCAACGCGTTCTGCAGCTGGAATCTTCCCGGCAGCCTCGGCGCCAGCCGAAACGCTTCTCCCGTTGCCAGTTCTCTCACCACTGCTCGCGCGCAGCCCTCTTTCACATTCTCGTTCTCGATGCGAAACGCTTCGCCCGCGTCCATGATGCTGCAGTGCAGTTCCTCAGCCTTGGCCCGTAACACTTCCCGCGCTTCCACTAGCTGCGGCGCGCTCACCACCGGCACGCTTTCTTTAATTATGCCGGCCTTTTCTCTCGCAATCTCCCGCAGCGAATGTCCCAGGAAGTTTTCGTGATCGAAATCGATGCGTGTAATCACGCTGACCTGCGGCCTCACGATATTTGTCGCGTCCAGGCGTCCGCCTAGCCCCACTTCCACTACCGCAAATTCCACCCGTTCTCGCGCAAACACCTCAAACGCCAGCGCCGTCACGCATTCGAAATACGTCGGGTGCGCCCGCAGTTTCCCTGCGGCCAGCACTTCCTCGATCACCTCTTGAACGCGCGTAAACGTTTCCGCGAACAGTTCGTCGCTCGCTTCTTCTCCGTTCACGCGGATCCGCTCGTTGATTCGCTCCAGGTGCGGCGATGTATTCAACCCCGTTCGAAATCCGGCGTCCCGCAAAATCGCTTCAAGAAAGGCTGCCGTCGAACCCTTCCCGTTTGTCCCCGCAACGTGTGCCACGGGATACGCGCGGTATGGCCTGCCAAGCCGCTCCATCAGCACGGTTATGTTTTGGAGGTTGAATTTTGCCGCAGCGGCTTGTGTGGGCGCCGCCAGTTCGCGGCCAAGCGACAACAGATAACGAACCGCGCTCTCGTATTTCATCGCGAGCATTTCCGGCCAGCACTTGCCGCTCTCGGAAATGGCCGAAAAAATTCCAATTCATCATTTCGAGGGCGGTTTGTGCCCGAGGAATCTGCTGTTTTTTTCGTGCGCCCTCTCATGAGATCAGCAAATCGAGCGTATTCCCGATAAATCCCTTCATCTCCTTGCGGTGCACCACCGCATCCAGGAATCCATGCTCCAGCAGGAATTCCGATGTCTGGAAGCCGTCCGGTAGCTTTTGCCGGATCGTCTGCTCAATCACCCGCGGTCCGGCAAATCCGATCAGCGCCCCCGGCTCTGCGATGTTCAAATCTCCCAGCATCGCAAAGCTCGCGGTCACTCCCCCCGTCGTTGGATCCGTCAGCACCGATATGTACGGCAGCCTCTCCTCGTCCAACCGCGCCAGCGCCGACGACACCTTTGCCAGTTGCATCAGGCTGATCGTTCCTTCCATCATCCGTGCCCCGCCGGAACACGACACGACAATCAGCGGCTGCCTTGTTTCCATCGCCATTTCGATTGCGCGAGTCACTTTTTCTCCCACCACCGCGCCCATCGACCCACCGATAAACCCAAATTCCATCGCGCAGCAGATCACCGGTCTCCCGTTCAACTGCCCCTCCGCCGTGATCACCGCGTCGTTCATTCCGAGTTTCTTCTGCGCGTCTTTGATCCGCGAAGCGTACGGCTTCGTGTCCACGAATTTCAGCGGGTCGGTCGACACCATTCCCGCGTCATGTTCCGTCCATTTTCCATCCAGCAGTAATCCCAGCCGCTGTTTCGCATTCATCCGGAAATGAAAATGGCACTTCGGGCACACCAGCAGGTTTTCTTCCAGGTCTTTCCGGAAAACAATCGCCCGGCACGACTCGCACTTCATCCACAACCCTTCCGTGCGCACGCGGCGTTCCTCCGGCGGTGTCGCCTGGTCGATTGCTTTCTTATTCCTCTTAAACCACGACATAAAAAGCTTTCCGTTTTCCGCTTCCAACTCAACCGAGCGAGTTCCAGGTCATTCTCATAAACAGGTCTCAGTGGTCGAAGCCTTACCCACAAACTACAGACGACAGACTGCCGACTTCAGCCCGAACTCCAAATCGGTTCTCTGTCGGACTTGCGACCTATAACGGACAGCTTACAGCTAATAATCAATTCCCCGTTGCGCCAGTATACCCTTCGTGTAGGGGTGTTTCACTTCCTTCATCTCCGTCACCAGGTCCGCCTGCTCCACCAGCAACGGATGCGCGTTCCGGCCCGTGCAGATCACGTGCACCTGCTCCGGCCTCGCCTTCAGCGCCTCTGCCACTTTCTCGGCGTCCAGCATCTTGTAGCTGATCGTGTAGTTGATTTCGTCGAGAATCACCAGGTCATATTTCCCGCTGTAAATCGCCTCTCGCCCCGTTTCCCAGCACTCCTCCGCCATCCGGATGTCTTCCGGATCCGTTTCCGCTCCGCCCACCTTGACGAACCCTCGTCCCATTGGCCGGATCTCAAACTTGTCGTCGCCCAGCATTTTCGCCGCATCCAACTCGCCGTAGTGCCACGACCCCTTGATGAATTGCACCATCAGCACCCGCAGCCCTTGTCCCACCGCGCGAAACGCTGTCCCGAGCGCGCAGGTCGTTTTCCCCTTGCCGGGCCCGGTATAAACAATCAGCAGTCCCTTTTCATTCGCCATTCGCTGAATTCCTCAGGGCATTCTCTTGCGGCGGTCTGAATAATCTCGTTTTTGTGACAAAAATGCTCACCGTCATTCCGGACGTGCCTGCGGCAGGCAGGCGAAGTCTGGAATCGCGCTTCTCTCCCGCTTGCGCAACCGTGATTTTTGTTCCTTGGCCTCTCTACAGCCCCAACCTCTTCACCAGCGCTTCCGCAATCAATCGCACCTGTTCCAGGGCTACTTCGTGCAAGCGCTCCTTCGGTGCCGCCTTGGGGTCCTTCAACACGATCCACAGGCCGGGGCGGTACACTTCGTCGCCGCTCGGGCAGATCGCTCCCGTCAACTGCGCAATCTCAAACTGTGCTCCACTGTCCAGACCGAGATCCACCAGGTGTGATCCACCGGGCGGTGGATTCTTCGCCAAATCCGTCAAAATGCCGCGCGCATCGTCCACCAAATCTCTGAATCCCTGCGTCACCAGGATTCCGTCGATATCTCTCGGCGTCGGCTGCTCCATTTGCTCCAGATCGTAGTCCGGCAGCGGTTTCGTCAGCGGTATTTCAATTGCCACGGACGGCTTGTCTTTGTCCGGTATCAGTCGTATGCCCATCGTTTCCCCGCCACAGATCCCATCACAGAATCGAAGAAGCGTATCAATCGAAACTCGTTCCGAGGATGCCTAATGTCATTGCAAACCTGGCGTTGGGAGGCTCGAGCTCAGGCCTTCACACCTGAGGACTCTGCTTTATCTTGGATACGGGCTCCCCGATAAGATCGCAAACGCCCGGTAAATCTGCTCCGCCAGCATCACCCGCGCCAATTCATGCGAATACGTCATCGCGCTCAGCGAAATCTTCTGCTTCACGCGTTCCCGCAGCTTCTCCGGAAATCCGTCCGCGTCCCCACAAACAAAAACGATCTCTCGGGTTCCCCGGTCTCGCTGCTCTCCGAGCCATCTCGCAAAGGCCCCGGAATCAAACGCCTTCCCGCCCGCGTCCAGCAGCACCGCCGTTGCCCCGCGGTCTGCTTCCAGCCTCTTGATCGCTGCGTCTCCGTCGCGTACTTCCGCCACTTCGATCGGGCACGCCCTCCCGATGCGCTTCACGTAATCTCCTAAAACCGCATTCACCTCCGGCCGCCGCGTCTTTCCGAGCATCAACAACCGAATCTTCATTTCGCCCGACGACTCCAAACTCTTGCTGAAGCCCGCTTTGCCCGAAAGGAAAGGCCACAATTGTTGTCATCCCGAACGGTGCGTCTTTGCGCCCCTAAGCGTCTCCACTTCCCACTATTCGGGATCGCCACTCCGGAAGGTGACGAGCGGCCGCTGTCACGGCTGCAGATACTGTTCCCTTTGCCGGGGCCGTTCCGCCGATTCCCCCGGCTCATCCGGCATCAACAGTGACGGCGCCGCCCGCCACAGTCGCTCCAGATCGTAGTAGCGCCTCGCCTGCTCGCCAAACACGTGCACAATGAAGCTTCCAAAATCCAGCAGTGCCCATTCCGCCGACCGGTGTCCCTCGCGGTGCTCCGGCGTGCGCTTCATTTCTTTGTACAGCACCTCTTCGATTTTGTTGCAGATCGCCT
>Ga0306926_10001566_pt1 | contig 22872 bp, 21 predicted proteins | sample flu12Cox44000178_FD_203759 | JGI IMG/M metagenome (GOLD analysis project Ga0306926, IMG submission 203759) | Lab enrichment of tropical soil microbial communities from Luquillo Experimental Forest, Puerto Rico - flux8day.12C.oxic.44.000.178 (v2)... | ecosystem: Environmental > Terrestrial >...
TCGCGGTCGACACCGCCCAGTCACTCGCGCCCGCGATGGTTGCGCCTGCATCCAGCAGCGACCGGGCCGGATACTGCCACCTGTAAATCTCCGGATCAATGTAGGGCTTGACTGCCTCGATGGCGTCGGAGTTGCCTTGGGCCCACAGGAGTTGGAGTGACGCGATCACTCCCAGTTCTGCGAAGCGCGGGAAATCCTCCGGGTCGGCGAACTGGATATGCGTGATTGTGTGGGGCAGCCTGCTGTCACCGTTGGCCTTCCTCGCCGCGGCGATGGCGTCGAGAGCCGTTTTCACCGCCAGATCTCCGATGGCGTGTATGTGGACGATCAGTCCCTGGCGGTCCGCCGCAGTTGCCAATGCGGAAAGCCGCTCCCGATCAAACAACAACTCGCCGTTTGACCCGTCGCTGTAAGGCCTAGAAAGTGCGGCTGTGTGCGAGGGGTATTCGACAACACCATCCTCGAAGAACTTGACGCCCGGGATCGCCAGGTTGGGCACATTTTGGAATTCCTTTCGCAACGCCTGGATTTCCGGCAACGGGTCGCCCTTGATCTTCGGATCAATGCGGGGAAAAACTGCCACGTGAGCAGCCAACTCTCCCTGTTCAGAAAGTGTTTTGTACACAGCCAGGATATTTCGGCGAACGAAATCGATGCTCCGATAGGTGCTAGCCGGCTCCAGCCACGCGGTAATTCCCAAGGAATGGTTGTAGGCAACTGCTGCCCGACCCGCCTCGAGGAGCCGCGTGGGCGTGTAGTCGGGCAAGAGCGCATTTAGCTTTGCGAGGCCATCATCAACAGCAAACCCGCTCGGCTCCAAGTCCGGACCGAAGCCATAAAATCGTCGCTCCTTCGAAGAAAGGCGCTGCAGAAATTCCTTCGTAACTCCAGCCTCGCGAAGCAGCGCCTTATTGGCCCAGCCTGTGTGCCCGTCCGATCCCTCGAGCAGCAGCGGCAGGTCCGAATACTCACCCGTACTGAAGCGCGCGTTCAGCTCTTCCGGTTTCGACCAAAAACCCAGGCTCAGGCTCGTAATATCGAGGGCGCGCCCGCGCACACCACGGCCGCTGCGCCGCGCCTCGCCCACAAACACAACCAGATCATCCAGCGTATGCACTTTGTCACCTACGTCGGCGCCGGTCAGCACGGTGGAGCTGTCCATTACGTGCGTGTGGCTGTCGATGAGTCCCGGGAGCAAGGTCTTGCCTTGAAGATCGATTCTCTCGGCATCCGTTCCTGCTGCCTTCGTCACCTCTGCCTGGGTGCCGACAGCAACGATCTGGTCGCCCCGGACTGCCACCGCCTCTGCGTACGGATACCCCGGCACTCCGGTGAAGATTTTCGCGTTGTAAAACACGCGCCCCCTCTCCGCCTGTGCGCACATCAATGGGACCAGACCGACGATTGCCAGACTCACTAACCCTAAGAGTCTTTCTCGTTGTATTCGCAATCTCTTAACCCCTGTTGTACTGCCGACAAACCCCGCAATCGTGCACGATCACATCCCAATCTGCAAGGCCCCGGAAAGCCGCCGCTACTTTTTGAAAACTTTGCGGCGGATGTCGGGCCAGAATTCTTCGAAGGCGTCGCTGCTCATTCTTCCCAGCACACCCCACCCACAGCGTACGACGGCGTGACTGGTGTCGGCTTCGCTGTCGGCACGCCAGGTGTTGGAGAGGAAATTGTTGCCGACGTCTGCGACAAGGCGAGCGTAGGCGGGGTGCCAGCGTCCGTCGCGGTGGGGGGCGATGAAGGTGGTGCGGAAAACGTATTTGATCCGCGGGCGGAAGCCCTGGAGACCGGAACGGAGATAGCGGGGGTCCTCCCCCCAGGCAGAGCCGAGAGTGGCTTCGATGAGGTTTCCAGTGGCGACGCCGGTGAGGCGCATGCCATTGCGCTTGCCGAATCCATCCCAGTGAGTGCCGTATTCGGATGGGACATTGCGGGCGGTGCCAAATCCGGCGACGCTGGGGCCCACAATCAACAAGCGCGATGGGCTGACGGTGCTCTCGACCCACCATTTGAGGCGTCCGGTGAGGGTAACGAGCTGGTAATCCGGGGAAGTCGTCTGCTGGACCGGTGCGGGGGCGAGAGAAACAGGGCTGTTGGGAGCGGAAGACTGCGCCCATCCTTGCGCGCACAGCAGCAGGACCACGAGGAACCACATTCCGGGCAACTCCATTGAAACGGGAAAGAGTTGGATAGGAACGAGAGCGATCGTTCCCAATATAGATGGCGAACTCGGAAGGCACAAACTGACGAGATAGTGCTGTTTTGAGTCGAGGCTGGGGGAAAGCCCAGTCCGAACCTCAGCCCCCGGAGGAGCCATCGCAACACAAGTCGTTACGGCGTCGCTTGAAGCGATGCCCCGATATGAAACGTCATGTCTCAGCGGCCGAGCAGGGGTCGGTCGTCTGGCAAGCTCAGATCCTCTGCCAGCACGCGGAGTGACTATCTCCGAGACAACTCTAGCTGCGGAGCTTCCCTCCGAGTGCTTCGAGGGCCTTGATGATCGGCGCGGACCATTGCCCGACCTCGTCTTCGCGGAGGGTGCGGTCGCCAGACTGAAAGACTGCACGCAGCAGGATGGAGTAGGTGCCGGCGGGCAGCGAGTCGCCACGGAAGACTTCGACGGCGGAGAAGCTACGCAGTTCAGGGTGGCGCAGGCTGGTGACGGCTTCTGCGATCTGCTCGAAGGTGACGGAATCGGAGAAGGTGAAGGAGAAATCGCGATCCACCGCGGGGTAGCGCGGTAGGCTGCGGTAGCGCGGTTCGCGCAGATCGTGCTGGTAGAGGCGGTCGAGGTAGAACTCGGCGAGGTAGATTTCCTGGCGCAACTTGCGGGCGGCGGCGACGTCGGGGTGGAGCTGGCCGAACTGGGCGACGAGATCGCCGTCCATGACGGCGCGGGCAGAGCGGCCGGGGTGATAGTAGGGGGCCGTATCGGAGTCGTAGTGCAGTTTCTCGGACGCGAAGGCGGAGAGCAGGGTCTCGACGTCGCCCTTGAGGTCGAAGAAGGTGACGGGGCGCGCTTCGGAAGGTTGATTGACGTTGGTGGGCAGGGCACGCCCGGTGGCGCCGACGCAGATCTGCTGGGGCTCGATGGAGTGTGAGTTGCTGCCCTGGTAGATGTTCCCGGCTTCGAAAAGTCGGACGTTGTTGGATCCGCGGTTCAAGTTGTAGGCCAACATGTCGAGCATGCCGGGGACTAGCGAGGTGCGCATGACGGAGGCTTCCTCGCTGAGCGGGTTGGCGAGGCGAAGCGGGTCGGTCTTGGCGAACTGCTTGGCGTCCTGCTCGGAGATGAAGGTCATCGAGACGGCTTCGTTGTAGCCGAGGCCGAGCAGGGAAGCGCGGAGCTTGGCGTCTTTGTGCGCGTCGGGTGGCTCAATGACAGCTCCGGCGAAAGCCGGGAGCGTGTTGGGAAAGCGGTCGTAGCCGTAGAGGCGTGCCACCTCTTCGATGATGTCGATTTCGCGTTCGATGTCGAGGCGCCAGGAGGGGACGGTCACTTCGAATTCCTCGTTTTCCTGACGGCCGGGAGTGGTATCGAAGCCGAGGCGAGAGAGAATGAGGAGGACTTCGTCGGCTTTGAGGTCCTGGCCGAGGATGCGGTGGACCTCGGGCAGATTCAGGACGATGGGGGCCTGGTCGCGGCGGCCCACGACAACGTCGAGCAGGTCGCCGACGAGGGTGCCTCCGCCTGAGTTGAGGATCAGTTCGGCGACGCGGTTGGTGGAGACCACGGTCGATTCGTAGTCGGCTCCGCGTTCGAAGCGATGGGAGGCGTCGGTGTGCAAGCCGTGGCGCTTGGAGGCTTTGCGGATGGTGGCCGGGTCCCACCATGCCGACTCAATCAGGATGTTGCGGGTACGGTCGGTGATCATGGTGTCGAATCCGCCCATGACGCCGGCGAGGCCGACGGGCTTTTTGGCGTCGGCTACTACGAGGTCTTCGGTGGAGAGTTTGCGGACGACTCCGTCGAGGGTTTTCAGGATCTCGCCAGCACGAGCGAAGCGGACGATGATGCGGCGGCCCTCGAGCAGGTCGAGATCGTAGACGTGGGTGGGCTTGCCGCTCTCCCAGAGAACGTAATTGGTGGCGTCGACGGCGTTGTTGATCGGGCGCTGGTCGATGCGGCTTAAGCGGTTCGCGACTTTTGCGGGCGAGGGCTTTATGGTGACGTCGCGCAGGACGCGCGCGGTGAAGCGCGGGCAGAAGCGGCTGTCTTCGATGGTGATGGTGACGCCGCCGATGTCGGTGTGCGGGGGCAGCTTGGGAGTGATGGGCTTGAGGGGGACGTCATAGAAGGCCGAGGCTTCGCGAGCGATTCCGTAATGGTTCATGGCGTCGGGGCGGTTGGTGCCGATTTCCATTTCGAAGACGGTGTTGTCAGCTTCGCCGGAGATGCCCTCGGCCGCGATGCCGATCGAGGTGAGATCGTGCGCGAGGGTGGCGTTGTCGGCCTTGAGGTCGACGAAGTCGCGGATCCAGGATGGTAAGAGCTTCATCGGTCTTGAAAAAGAGAGATTTCGCAGTTAAGGAAATCCTCTTGGTATTCCTCCGGAAAGCTTACGGAAACGCTGCGATTCGGGACATCCGGAGCCAGCTTCGGTTGCCAGATGTCTTTTAGGAGCCTCCCAATATATAGGATCATTTCTTGAGTGGGCCTAGGCTCGGCGCTGCAGAACATGTCTTCGATATGCCAATGGTTCATCACGACTTCCACCGCCCGGTTATCTCCCTTCGTCTGTTCCATAAAAGCGCGGCAGTTTTTCTCGGTGAATCTGTCTGTGAACAAAACGCAGTCGTCGTATTCCATGAACTGAGGCCAAAGCATGCGACCGTACCCGATGAAGTGTTCGTAATTACCTTCACCACCAATCGAGCGATTAAGGTCAATCCCGGCGCCATGGTTCCAAGCTTTCGGCTCCGGAATTAAAGCTGCATAGTTGACCGAGTCCTGCATGCCGAGCCTCAGGGGCTAGAGCCCAGTTCTTTGTGCGTGCTGTTCGGCGCGCTGAAGCCGTGCCCGGATACCGAATCTCTCGTGGCTGGCTTGCCAGAAGCTAGGAGCCAGAAGCCAGTGGCTGATTTACCCAAACTGCTCCAAGAACCGCACGTCCCCCTGGAAGAACAACTGAATGTCGTCTACACCGTACTTCAGAATCGCGATGCGGTCGGCTCCCATGCCGAAGGCGAAGCCGGAGACTATCCTCGGGTCGTAGCCGTTGTGCTTGACGAACTCGAAGACGTTGGGGTCGACCATGCCGCAGCCCAGGATCTCGATCCAGCCGGTGGTCTTGCAGGGGCGGCAGGGTTCGGTGCCGCGCTTTCCGCTTCCGCCGCAGATGAAGCAACTCACCATCATCTCGGCGCTCGGTTCGGTGAAGGGGAAAAACGACGGGCGGAACTGCGTCTTCACGCTGGAGCCGAAGAATTCTTTCATGGCGTGGTCGAGTGTGCCCTTCAGGTCACCGAAGGTGATGTTGGTGTCGACGGCGAGCCCCTCGATCTGGTGGAACATGGGCGAGTGACTGGCGTCGGGGGGATCGTTGCGGTAGACCTTGCCCGGAATCACGATGCGCAGTGGCGGCTTCAGGCGCTCCATGGTCCGGATCTGCACCGGAGAAGTGTGCGTGCGCAGCAGCAGGCGATCGCGCAACGGTTTGTTTTCCTGGCCGGCGAGGAAGAGCGTGTCCTGCATGTCGCGGGCGGGATGATGGGGCGGGAAATTCAGCGACTCGAAGTTGTAGTAGTCGGTTTCGATCTCGGGGCCTTCGGAGACCGAATAGCCGAGGTTGCGGAAGACAGCGACCATCTCGTTCATGGTGCGGATGACGGGATGCTCGGCGCCCGGTGGGCGACGGACACCGGGAAGGGTGATGTCGACGCGCTCCGCTGTGAGGCGGCCGGCAGCGGCGCCGCCTTTAAGGCGCTTCTCGGTCGAATCGACAACCGATTCGATTTTGTTTTTGAGTTCGTTGACGATTCGGCCGGCGTCGCGCTTGGCTTCCTTGGGGGCGGTTTTGAGCCAGAGGTCATTGATCTGAGTGGCGATGCCGTCTTTCCGGGCGAGCCAGCGGTCGCGGAAGAGTTTGTAGTCGTTGTCTCCGGCGATGGCGGCGGACTCGGCGTCGAGTGCGGAGAGCAGCTCGCGGGCGGCGGCGTCGAGTGCGGAGGCAGAGTAGTCCGTCAGTTGGGGAACGGTGTACACGCTTTCCGTTTTCGGCATGTGGCCTCTGCAACTCCGAGGGAATCTCGGGTCGTCCCTACGGGACTTGGATCAATTTGCTCGCCTTCCCCAGCGCTAAAGTGCTGGGCTGTGTTCGCTTCACCCCTTCCGGGGCTGGAACCATAACGGGCCTGTCAAAAGTATCCGTCAAAGTCGTCGAGAAGCAGATTCCTCCTTTGCTCGCTGCACTCGCGTGTCGGAATGACAATCCTAAAAGGAATCCGACGGGACGGGCAGATTTGCCCATCCCTCATCGACAAGAGCGAAAGGCTATGACCAAGTGCCAACAGCTGATTTGTTACGCGCTCAGCGCCATCTTGGCCTGCTCGGCGAGGCTTCTAAACGCAGCCTCATCTTTGACAGCCAGGTCGGCGAGGATTTTGCGATCGAGTTCGACGCCAGCTTTTTTCAGGCCGTTGATGAACTTCGAGTAGCTCAGGCCGTGGGCCTTGGCGGCGGCGCCGATGCGCACGATCCACAGCGAGCGGTATTGACGCTTGCGCTGCTTGCGGCCGGAGTAGGCGAACTTGAGTCCGCGCTCGACAGCTTCTTTGGCGGAGCGATAGAGTTTTGATTTTGTGAGGAAATAACCGCTGGCGCGGTCCAGGATTTTTTTCCGCTTGGCGCGGCGCTTGGTTCCACGTTTGACGCGAGGCATTGCCTTCTCCTTTTTCGCTTCTGGATTGCTGGCGGCTGGAGGTAAGGATCGTCGGGGACGATGACCTCTTCACACGCCGGGGCGCAATCAGCTGCGCCCACTCGCGCCCGCTTACCTCAGGGACGGAAGTTCCAAGGTTGGGGTCGCGTTCGGCACGGCAGACGCCGTGCCCTTCCCGAAACAATTCAACACCAGTTTACGATAGGCCGTGGGGTTGTCGGACAAAAGTGTCCACCCTGCACACGGGGTTATTGATACGGGATCATGCGCAGGACCTTGGGGGTGTCGGCGTCGCTGACCAGCACCGCTTTGGCGAGCTTGTCTTTACGCTTCTGTCCCTTGGACGTGAGCATGTGGCGCAGGTGCGAGTGATGACGCAGCACCTTGCCGGTTGCGGTTTTCTTGAAGCGCTTGGAAGCGCCTTTGTGGGTTTTGAGTTTGGGCATAGAAATCACTTCTCAGTTCTTGAATTCGGCTCTTAGCCGTTAGCTTAAATCTAAGCCGTTTCGCTCGCCAAGATCGGGGGTATGCCGCATCACTCGCAGACGCAAAGAAATTTCGTCCGCCACCCTTGGGTTTTTGGCTAAGAGCTAAAAAGGCTAATAGCTGCTTTTCTCACGCCTGCTTTACCTGCGGCGGTTGCTGCGGAGGCGCGGCGGGCTTGGGTTTCTCTTTTTTCGCGCCCTCTTCCTTCTTCGGGGCCAGAATCGCGTGCAACGTGTTGCCTTCCTGACGCGGGCGAAACTCTACGATACTTTTATCCTCGACGTCTTTAATCAAGCGCTCGAGGATCTGGCGGCCGAGATTGGTGCGCGTCATCTCGCGACCGCGGAAAAAGATCGTCGCCTTCACCTTGTCGCCTTCATCGAGGAAGCGCAGCACGTGATTCTTTTTTGTTTCGTAATCGTGGTCGTCCACATTGATACGGAACTTGACCTCTTTGACCACGATCTGTTTCTGATGTTTCTTGGCCTCGCGTTCCTTCTTTTCCTGCTGGTACAGGAACTTGCCGTAGTCCATGATCCGGCAAACCGGCGGATTGGCTGTGGGCGAGATCTCAACCAGGTCCAGATTTTTTTCCCGGGCCATCTTGAGCGCTTCGAAGGGAGGCAGAATACCGATCTGATTTCCTTCGTCGTCGATTACCCGGATTTCGCGGGCACGTATGCGGTCGTTGGTGCGGATAAACCTTTTCTCGATGCAACCCTCCCTATGGTTCCGGCAGAAACACGCGTTCGAGATTATAGCATGCGGAAATGAGCGATCGAGGAGCTTGAACGCAAGGTGTTTAGAGCAGTATTGCCAGCGTGGCGTGCGAACGGCAAATATGCAGTTTCATAGGATGAACTGGTTTTCTACAACAAACTGGAATGGTTAGACGACTAAATTGCTGCAAATCGGATGCGAGTGGTTTGGAGGGTGGCTTGCACGGCGCACTACAGGAGCCCGTGTATGCCCCAGGAGCTATCCGTTTCTTATCAGGCGGTCAAGACCAAAGTGCATCGGCTTTTGGACGCAGCGGTTGAGGGCGCCAAGAGCGAACGCGAGATCGAAGAATGCATCGCGCGCTGGTGGTGCATGGTGCAACCGGCCGACCGCGCGGTAGCGAAGAAATATCTGCTGACGGTTCTGGAGCGGTCGAATGCGACGTTGAAAGCGATTGCAACCACGCTTCCGGAACTGGAGGGCTTCGAGACTCAAGATCACGCCCCTCAGCATCTTGCAGCTACTTCGGACGCCCGCCACTCCCCCGCGGGACGTGCTTAAATCAAACCGGGGCAGGCCCCTGCCCGGGTTTTCCTAAGTGCAAAATTTTGGCGTAGTTGGGTCGTTCCAAGCAAGAGGAACGAGAAGACTTGCGCGTGCAGCGGTCTAGGAAGCTGAGCTTTGGTGAACGACTCGCCAGATCCCGACTTCGGCTTCGAAGACAGAGCACTGTGCAAGATCGGAGCGTATCGCGTTGAGGGCAGACCAGATCCGCTGCGAGCCGGGTCCCATCAGGGAGAGGTACGCATCCGATTCGCGGGAACCCCAGGTGCATGAGTCCTGCAGGGTCTCGAGGAATTCGACTGCCCCGGTGCGTTGTTCGCGATCCCCCGAGTCGACGAGAACCTCAAGATCGTCGAACAGTGCCCGCGCGAATGGGTCGTTCTGAAGACCACGCGCATTCAGGGTGCGGATGAGACCGGAATGGTCCCCGGCGCTGATTTGGCGCCCAGAGGCGACCGGCGAAAGACTTCCCTTGGGCAGTGGAGGACGAGACGCGGGGATGCGCTGATCCATAGTGTCACCCCTACCGGATGCTTCAACCTTACTCCGTCCGCGACGGAGGGGAAATGGCTCGGACGGGCCACTCGACGCTCCGAGGAAAGCGGGTCACCGGCAGCAGTTCGTCACCGCGCAGGAATCGAAATGCGGGTATCTTGCTCGAAGTCCTCCCACTGAAATTCCCGCTGCTTAGGACCCTATCTCTTGTCCCACAATCTGCAGAAGTTGACGTGCGCGGAGTGCCGACGAGAGATGGCCGAGGTGAAGGGGGAGTCGCTGAGCCGGATCGCGTGCGCGAACTGCGAGCATGCGCAGGAGTTGGCGATCACCCCAGAACCGGTAGAAATGAAGCGGACCATCTTCGGACCATTCCGTTGCCCAGAGTGCCGCAAATCTTGTTGGACACGAATTACGCTGGCGATGCACCGGCGCGCTCATTGGTTTTGGCAGCGGAGCTGACCTCGCGCACAATCGTGGCAGAAGACAGGCCCCGCTCGGGGAAGGCGGGGCCTAACTCTTCGCGCTTAGCTAGCCCACTGCTCGTCTGCTGAAGGGCCGTAGATGGCCGGAACCGGGATGTTGTTGAGGCGCAGGTAGAGCCCGAGTTGCGCACGGTGATGCACGTTGTGATTCAGCACCCAGGTGCGCAGGCACTCAATTTTCGGCATGGTGAAGAACGCTTTGCCATTGGACAACAGGGTCCAAGGGGTGTGCAGGTGGGCGTCGCTGGCGCCAACGAGGGCCTTGCGCGCGGCAACGCGGTTCTTGTCGAAGACCTCCAGCAGTTCCTTGCTGGTTTTCGGTACGGGTGGCGGCGCCATCTGTACGCCGTTCGGCGCCATGTCCAGCGAGTCCTGCTGAATGGTATACACGGCCCATTCCGGCAAGTTGGAGAGGTGAGAGGCGAGCCAGATCATGGTGCCAGATTTCTCGTGGGGCTTCCAGGAAAACTTGGCTTCGGGAACGCGCGCAAGGGTCTTGCGGGTGCCGTCCATTTCGCGGTCGAATTCGGGGAGAAGCATTTCGCTGAGTGACATAGGTTGCCTCGGCTGGGTGAAGTGATGTTGCGGGAGAAGATTATAGGCGAACAAAAGGCGAATATCAAGGGGCCCCTCGGCAAAGCCCGCCGACTGGAAGGCGAGGATGTGGAGACGGGCTGAGACGCGCTAACTCTGGGCGATCAGGGCGCCGTCGACGACGCTCTCGACTTGCGCGCGGACCCATTGGTTCGGGGGGTGATTGCCCACCACGCGGAGCTTTAGATAGTTGTCGGTGAGGGCTTCAGTGAAGGGGGCTCCTCCGGGTTTGCAGTCAGGAGCTTCCGCGCCACACGACAGGGTGATGGCTTGGACGGTGTGGCCGATGAAGCTGCGCTGGAAAGCCAGTTTTTTTTGCTCCCCGAGTTCGCGCAGGATGCGGTTGCGTTCGCGGGCAACCTGGACGGGCACGTGGCGGGGCAATTCGGCAGCGGGCGTGCCCGGGCGCGCCGAGTAAGTAAAGACGTGCAGGTAGGTGAAAGGCAACTCTTCGATCATGCGCCGCGTCTCTTCGAATTCGGAATCGGTTTCGCCGGGGAAGCCCACCATGACGTCGGCGCCGAGTGCGGCTGCCGGCATGGCGGCACTGATTCTCGCGATCTTTTCGCGGTAATGCCACGGGCGGTACTTGCGATGCATGCGGCGGAGCACTGCGTCACTGCCAGACTGCATGGGCACGTGGGCGTGCTTTGCGATCCGCGCAGAAGAAGCGACCAGGGAGATGAGTTCGTCAGTCCAGTCCATGGGTTCGACGGAACTGATGCGGAGTTTTTCGAGAGAAGTGCAGTCGAGGATGGCGTGGATGAGGGAAGTGAGTCGCCAGTCGCCAGTCGTCGGTCGTCGGCTAATCTCGACAAAATCCGCAAAGCCTTCGGTTGCGGCCGGAGAGAATTGTGCCGGGTCCAAGTCACGGCCCCATCTTCCGAGGTTGATTCCTGAGATCACCAGTTCGCGGTAGCCTGCCGCCACCAGCGAGTTCACTTCACGGAGGACCTGGTCGAGTTTCAGGGAGCGGCTTTGTCCGCGGACGTAGGGGATCACACAGAACGAACAGCGATTGTCGCAGCCGTCTTGCACCTTGAGGTTAGGGCGAGTTCGCTTGTTGGGGGCGTCGAAGACCGGAGCAGCAAGAAGTTCGGTATGGGCGAAGATGTCAGAGACGAAAATCGGTCGTTGGTCGTTGGTCGACGGTCGTCGGCTTGAACTTGCCGGTGCAGCCAGTGTGCGCAAGGGGACAAATGCCGAAGAATGCGGAGGTGCTGGGGCTGGCCGAAGCAGAGAATCGCGGACCGCGATCTCGGCGAGTTGGTGCTTGTGGGAGTTGCCGATGACCTGGGCGACTCCGGGAAGCGTGGCCAATTCTTCGGGGGAGCGTTGGGCGTAGCATCCGGTGACGACGATTTGCGCGGCTGGATTTTCACGGTGGGTTCGGCGGATGGCAGAACGAGCATCCTGATCGGCGGCGGCGGTGACGGTGCAGGTATTGAGGACAACAATACTCGCCTTGGAAATCGAATCGGCACGAGTGAGCCCTTGCTCCTCGAACTGGTGCTCGATAGCGGCGCCGTCGGCCTGGGTTGCGCGACAACCGAAGTTCTGTACGAAGAAACTGGGCACAGAGTTATCTTAGCAGCGCATTGGGAACGCCGTGGCACCGGAGGATCGCGGCCCGCGGTTGATCATGGGGGCCGGTTGCGCTGAAAAACCTGTAACTCGCTATTGCCGGGAACCCTGGAAGATTATTAGCGCGGAGAGAACGGACTAATGTGCCAGTGGGAGGTTGGAAGGATATTCCAGGAACCAGAGGGGAAGGAAACGTTCCTGGAATGATCCGGTCGAGTTAAGGCGCCTCGAGCCTAGCGCGGGTCACCCAACTTGTCGGCCTCAGGCGGTGGCAGCCTGCTGTTGCCGCTTTTGCTGAAAGCACTCCCGACAAAAGACGGGCCTCCCTTGGGTGGGCTTAAAGGGCACCGTGGTTTCTTTTCCACACTGAGAGCAAGTGGTCCTGGTTTCGGTCCGATTCGGAACCTGTCCCGGAGTTGTCGCACCAAGCACGGAAATCCGCTTCGCTTTACACGCCTTGCACCGCTTTGGTTCGTTCTTGAACTGCTTATCGTGAAAGAACAACTGTTCGCCTGCGGTAAAAACAAAATCGGAACCGCAGTCGATACACTTGAGTACCTTGTCCTGGAAGTCCATCCCTCACCCCATTCCCCGGTCGCATGCGCAGGAGGAAAGCTGTGCCTTCCGCACGCGCGCTCTGCGCGCAGAATCTTTACGCACCCCCCTCAAAATTTACCCTTGGATTCGGCCCACCTGCGGGTCACGCAGGTCACAGCGGAAGAAAAGATGCCGTGTGTGACGGCTTCCGGCACTTATGTAACGAAACGGTGGGGGAAAGGAACGGGCCGTAGCGCCGCGAGGGCGGCGGCTCGCTGTGTCTTCAATCCTGTTCCTTACGGGCTTTTTTGCGGCTGCGTTTGCGAGCGAGCGCTTCTTTGACGCGCTTCTTTTCGCCGGGCTTCAGGTAAAAGGAGTGCCGCTTAACCTCCTTGATGATGTCTTCCTGTTGCACCTTGCGCTTAAAACGCCGCAGTGCATTCTCGAGGGATTCGCCCTCTTGAAGTCTGACTTCCGCCAACCAACCACACCCCCAAACTCGTCCCGTTGGACCCGATAGTTATTGCAAGGTTCCGCAGGCAAGTCAAGGGAGAAGTCAAAGAGTTTGCCGCTCGCCGCCATATCGTCACGCGCGCTTCAGTACTGGACTCGTAGATCAGTTTCAAGCCGAACTGTAATTGCCGGGGCGCGTAGGCGCAGGCGGCTTTCACCTGGTTGGCGGGCCGCTCAGTGCAAGCAGGGAAGTGCTTGATTCCAATTGTCTTATCTGCCTGCACGAAGTCTGTTGCCATACTGTTAGAGCCGTCGTCGGTAATGGCGAAACGTGATTGTCGCGATTGAGAGCATGGAAGGCTTCCACGGCAGCAAGCTCGAGACGGTAGTGCGAGCGCAGATAGAGGCGGCGGGTGAGGCGAATGCGGCGGTGGCGTCTCGGTGGTGGCGGAGCGCGCGGCGCCTGTGTCCGCGCTGACGACTGCGACAGTAGCATTCGGCACGGGTCGAGAGTCAGGGTCAAGAACGATTCCGCCAATGCCGGTTGAGGTGTCCGGTGCGAAAACGGCTAAAACGAGAACGAAGAAGGCGATCAGCGTCGGGGGGCAAAAACGGAACAGTTGTCGCATTGGGAGCGAATCGGCAGATGTGTTGGAGCGCACAAAGGGGAGTGCGCTTTATCGCGCTAGTGCCGGAAGGGGAATGTAGAGGTGCAGGAGCTGTGGATCCACTAAGGTTTGTTGCGTCTTCATTTGATGGGGGGAGGACGGAATCCGCCGCATTCGCGCTCAACCTCCTTCGCGACCGCCAATACGAGTTGTTCCTCCCAGGGACGGCCGACAATCTGCACGCCGATAGGCAAGCCTTCCCACGACTGGCCGACGGGCACGACGGCGGCCGGGTTGCCGAGCAAGTTGAACCACTCGGTGTAGCTCCAGGAGTCGAGATATTTCACGGTTTTGCCTTCGATGATCCAACTGCGCTCGCCGTGGCGGAAGGTGGGGATGGCGGCAGCAGGGCAGAGGAGAATCGGGAAGACCTGCATCTGCGACAAAATCTGGGAGCGGAGTTCATCGCGTTGCAACCACGTGTAGAGCAAGGTCTGACCTGAGTGCGGAGGCTCGGCGGCGGCCCATTCCTGAAATTCCAGGAGTATAGGAGACAGTTCAGCTTCGTGTCCTTTGGTGAAGGGTCCGAGAACCATGCCGCCGGCGATCCCGAACAGTTTCCACCACAGCTGCCGGGCTTCCTCCAGGCCCTCGGGGCGGAAGGGAACTACCTCAAGGCCTGCCCGCGTAAGCGCCCGGGCGGCGGTTCGCACGGCGGCGCGGGTCTCAGCAGTCACGGGCGTGCGGCCGTCGTCTTCGAAGTAGCCGATGCGGATCTTCTTCAATTCTTCGTGATCAATTCGGGGGAGCGGCACCGGTGCGGAGGACGGGTCGCCATCATCCGGGCCAGCCATCGTTTCGAAAAGCAGTCGAAGATCGGCCACGGTGCGTGCCATGGGCCCGACCACGCCCAGCAACGCGAAAGGCCCCGCCGAGACGGGGAAGTGGCCGGTCGCGGGAATGCGACCCGGGGTGGGTTTGAGACCGCAGATGCCGCAAAAGTGTGCGGGGACGCGGATGGAACCCCCTCCGTCGCTGCCGACTCCGCCAGCCGACATTGCCGACGCGATGGCGGCCGCCTCACCTCCACTGGAGCCCCCGGCGGTGCGGGTAAGGTCCCAGGGATTGTTGGTGCGGCCATAAAGAAGGTTGTCGGTTTCCCAGGCCATGAGGAGTTCGGGGGTATTCGTGACGCCCAGCACGATCACGCCGGCATGGCGGAGACGGGAGACCAGGACGGCATCTTTGGCGGCGATGGTTCCTGCACGAAGCCTGCTGCCGGCTTCCCAGGGCAGGCCCGCAGTCTCGATAGAGCTTTTGATGCTGATGGGCGTTCCGTGAAGTGGGCCACGGGAATGGCCTCGTACAATCTCCTTTTCGAGTGCTTTGGCATCGCGACGAGCGCGTTCTTCGTTGAGCGCGATGTAAGCGTTGAGACGCGGGTTCAACCGCGCAATGCGCGCGAGGTGAGCTTCGACAAGTTCAACGGGAGAGATCTTTTTCTGGCGGACTAGCTCTGCCATGGCCTGTGCAGAGAGGAGTGTCGGATCGGTCATGCAGGATCGCCCGGGTGAAGGGCGAGTCTAGCATGCGAACGGGGGCATGTTTCCGGGTGGCTGCGATAAGGGAACTGCGCGCGCGATTAGTGCGAAGGATGCGAAGCGCGCTGCGCAGCGGCTTGCCGGGGAACGAGCCGGGAGCGTGTTTTTTTGCGCTTATCATTCTTGTTCATCCAGGCTTTGAGCTGGCGGCGCGCGCCCGGCGTGAGCTTGCTGAAGAAGATGCCGGCGCGGCCATTGTCGTCAGCCCAGGTAACCTCGCCGGTGCCTTCGATGACGTGGTTGGTACCCGGCAAAATAAAGCGTAAGGGCAACTCGAAGACCGGCAAAGGCTCCGACGCCAGCACTGACAGGCCATCTTCGCTGATCTCCGTGACCAGGGCTGGCACGGGGCAGACATCCCCGAAGCGCAAGTAGACAAGCGACGCCGTTTTGCGGCGCGGAGAGCGGCGCCGATCCGCCTGCATGAAGACCCGTCCGGCCCGCAGGGAGCGCAGGACCTGATCCCACACCAGCGGCTTGTACAGAACGAAATTCGCGCCAGCCTGGAACGCGCTGCCCACATCCGTGAGGGCATCAATCATTGCGAACACGACAGGCCGGCGTTGCGCAGGGGCCAGCCGCGCCATGCGAGCGACTTGCACGGTGCCGGCGAGATTGAAATCCACGATGAGAGCTGAATAATGCCCCAGGGCGAGAAGTTCCAGGGCTCCTTCTTCAGAGACGCAAACTTCTTCTTCGATGCCGAGCTCGTCGAGCGCACTGACCAGCATTCGCAGCGACTCGTGATTTCGGCACATCAGGAGCGCATTCAGCTTCATGGAGGCAGCTTATTCCCGCGTCGAAGGTGGGTAAAGTAACCCCAGTAATGTGAGGTTCTTACCAAAGATGAAGGCAAATCCAGGCAGGAGTAGGAGTTCTAGGTTTCGACCAGCTTCTCCAATGCCGGCTTGTTGAGGATTAGTAGCGTTGAGCCCTGTAACTGGGCCAATTTCCTTTGCCGGAATTCGCCGAGGACGCGAGTCACGGTTTCGCGCGAGGTTCCGATGAGCTGTGCCATTTCTTCGTGGGTGAGGGAGACCTTGATACGAATGCTTCCTTCTTTGGTCGTTTCGCCATCGCTGGACCACTCGAGCAAAAGGCGCGCCATTTTCTCGGAGACGGAGTGCGACAGGCCCAGGGAGCGGATCATTTCATAAGCACTCTGGCAATTCTGGCTAAGGTGCTGGGCGGCATTCAGGCAGGCGTCGACGTGGTTTTGCAGAAAACGGAGAAAGTCGTCGCGGCGGATGAAATCAAGCTGGCATGGCTGCAGCGTCTCACCCGTTAATTCGTAGGGTTTTCCGGAAACGGTCGCGTGCAATCCGAGCACTTCGCCGGGCTGCGCGATGCGCAAGATCAGGGTCTTGCCATCCCGCGAGGTCGTGGATAGCTTCACGCGTCCGCTGCAGATCAAATACACGCCACGCGGCGCTTGGCCTTCGACAAACAAAACGGCACCCTGTGGGTAGGCGCTGGCATACTTCACCTTTTCGAGTTCTTCGAGAGATGCCTTGGGCAAGTTGCAGAAATAGCCGTCCTGGCGCAGCTTGCACAGCACGCAGTTTTCGGTGATCTGAATGCCGTAGGGTGTGCTCATGATCCGTTCTCGAGCGGACTATAGCACGGGTATAGCACGGGTCGATCACTCAAAGTTGTGATGTAGATCACAATGAGAGACAGCCTGGAATCCGCTAGGGACGGGTGAAGGGTTGGAGGATGGTAACCTGCGAAGAAGGGGTGCGTTTTTCTACAGGTGAAAAGAGAAATCGTGAGTTGAGGAAGACACCTCAGGAGACGGCCCGGACCTCTTCTTCGTGGTAGAACTCATCCATGGGATACCCACGGTCTTCCCAGGCCTTGAGGCCGCCGGCGAGAGGCCGCACGCGCGAAATGCCGATTTTTTTCAGTTCCATCGCCACCTTGGCGCTGGTGGCTTCGCTCGGGCATGTGCAGTAAAGGACGACTTCGCGCTCGCGAGGGATTTCGGCGTGGCGCGAGGGCAGTTCGTCAGGCGAAATGCGGACTGCGGTGGAGACGGTCCTCGGGTTGGTGATGAATTCAAGCGGGTGCCGCAAGTCGACGATAAACGGGTGCTCGCCTTGGTCGATCGCAATCTTCAGGTCTTCGACGGTGATACGTGAAATCCAAAGCGAGCGGATGAAGCGCCGGCGCTGAATGTACTTCCAGATGATGTTGGCGACGACGGCAAGCAGCAGCGCTATGGCCAACCAGCCGGCGGCTTCTTCGAGGAGCAGATCAATCGGCAGCTTACGAGCGGGGATGAAGCCCAGCAGCGCAGATGCCGCCACCCACAAGAGGGTTCCCAGTGCGTTGACCAGCAGGAAGCGTCGCCGGGACATCCCTGCCAGGCCGGCAAGGGGCGCAGCGAGACGACCGACCCCGGGCAGCAACTTCGAATAAATCAGCGAACTCGTGGTGTGCCGGGCAAAGGCATCTTCGGACTTGCGAACGCAAGAATCAGGTTCGAGTGAGATGCGGCACAGCAGGCGCAGGACGGAAGAGCCGCGGCTGCGGCCGAGTTCGTACCAGACGGCGTCTCCCAGTTCGGCGGCCAGGGTCGCCACGACAAGGATGGCGAGCAGACTCATGTCGCCCATGCCCGCGACGGCGCCAGCGGCGATGATCACGGGAGTGACGAGCAAGGGCAGCCCGAGGCGTTCCAGAAGAGCGGCCAGAAACAGCCAGAGGTAGCCGTGATGAAGAATGTCCTTCATGACGCAGTTACTCGTTGCTGCTCACTTCACCTTACCCAGGTACTGATGGACCATCTGCACCGTGATGGAGCCTTCGCCCACGGCGGAGGCCACTCGCTTAATGGAGGAATGGCGGGTGTCTCCGGCGGCGAAGATCCCGGGAATAATACTTTCAAAAATGAAAGGATCACGCTCTTCTTTCCAACCTTTGGGCCGGTCGCCGTCACGGGGAAGCAGGGCGCCGGTGAGCAGGTAACCACGCTCGTCCATCGGAAGCAGGCCCCGCAGCCAAGCGGTGCAAGGTACGGCGCCGATAAAGATGAACAGGGCGCTGGTCGATTCGGTGCGCAGCGAATCGGTCGCGCTGTTCGCAATCGTGATCGACTCCAGGTGCCCGTCACCGTGAACCTCGACCACCTCGGACCCTGTTTGCACGCGGATGTTAGGGACCTCGCGAATCTGCTCGATCAGGTACTGGGACATGCTTTTCTCGAGCGAATCGGCGCGGACCAGCATGGTAACCGAGCGCGCGAACTGCGCGAAGTAGACGGCGGCTTGACCGGCGGAATTGGCTCCGCCGACAACAAAGACATCTTCGCCGCTGCAAAGCCGGGCTTCAGCCATGGACGACCCATAGTAGACACCCGCTTCCTGAAGGCGCTCGATGCCTGGAATGTTGAGCTTTTTCCAGGACAAGCCGCTGGCAATCAGCAGGGCGTGACAGCTGATCTCGTTGCCATCGCGCAACTTGATAAAGCGGTAAGGACCATCGACCCGGAGGCCTACCGCCTCCTGTGGCGAGAGAATTTCCGCGCCGAAGCGCTTGGCTTGATCGAAGGCGCGGCGCGCTAAATCAGCGCCCGTCAGGCCCGCAGGAAAGCCGAGATAGTTTTCAATGCGCGAGCTCATGCCGGCCTGTCCACCAGGGGCGGAGCGCTCGACGAGCAACGTCTTGAGTCCTTCTGAAGCGCCGTAGACTGCGGCTGCGAGTCCGGCCGGTCCGCCGCCGACGATCACGAAGTCGTAGAACGAGGTCTCGGCGCGGGTACGCAGGCCGATGCGGGCGGCCAGGTCGTCGACCTCGGGGTTCGACAGCACCTCTCCACCCGGCAGAACGACAAGTGGAAGGGAGGCAGATTTGAGGTCCACGTTGGGGATCAACTGCTGCACGTCCGGATCCGGAGCGGCGATCTCAACATCGGTCCACTGATAGGGGACCTGGTTGCTTCCGAGGAATTCTTTCAGTTGGTGGCTGGCAGGCGACCAACGGGAACCGAGCACGCGCACTCCGTTGTAGGGGGCCTTGTAACCGGCTTGCCAATCATAGAGCAGGTCGTCGAGCACCGGGTAGAGCTTCTCCTCGGGCGGATCCCACGGCTTTAAGAGGTAGTAGTCGATCTTGGCCGTGTTGATGGCGGCAATAGCGGCATTGGTATCGGCGTAAGCGGTGAGCAGGGTGCGCTTGGCCCGGGGGAACAACTGCATGGACTGGCTCAGCACGTCGAGCCCCGACAGCTGCGGCATGCGCTGATCAGCTACGGTCAGCGCGAGGCTATCGCCGCGGGTTTTGAGCTGTTGCAGAAGTTCGATGGCGCTGCTGCCCGAGCTTGCGCCGAGGATCCGATAATCCCTACCGTACTTGCGTCGAAGATCCCGCTCCACCGCACGCAGCACTTCGGGTTCGTCGTCGACCGTTAAGATTGCTGGCACTGCCATGGATTCGTCCCTTGGAACCAAATTCTTTGGGTTGAAGCTGAGTGGACTTTTCTCCCGCTCGCAGCTTTAGACGATGAAAACCACGGATTGGATTCGGGATCTGCGAGAACAAGGTCTTCAGGCCTCATAATCCTACGCGGCAGAGGAGTATTTTGCATCAGAACTTGCGACATTCGGGCGCTCGGTTGAAGCACGGGCCCGCACCGGTCGGATAAAATATTTGTTCGCGGTCGCCCGTCGATTCCGAGGAGGCTTCCATGGCCGTACAACATCCACCGCGCTTTCTGAAGATCGTGGACGACGCAAAGACCCGTGTGCGAGAAACAACGGTGGATGAAATCAAGTCACGCATGGATCGCGGAGAAAAATTCGTGCTGGTCGACGTGAGAGAGGAAAGCGAATTTCAAAAAGATCACTTGCCGGGTGCGGTTCACATGGGCAAAGGGGTGATTGAACGGGACATTGAGGTCAAAATCCCGGACGTGAACACGCCTCTGGTGTTGTATTGCGGGGGCGGCTTCCGCTCGGCGCTGGCCGCTGACAATCTGCAGAAGATGGGCTACGCCAACGTGATCTCGATGGATGGCGGTGTACGGGGATGGCGGGAGAAGGGGTACCCGTTCGTAAAGGACTAGCCTGTGTGGATTGAGTGTAAGTCAAAACCCAGCGCCTAAAGGCGCGTGGCTGCTTAACTGTTCTTACGGCGCGCATAAATGCGGGCCCTGATACGAAGCTTGTCTGATAGCAGGCCACTCTAGGAGTGGTCCAGCCATTTCTTTTCTTCGACCGTAAGCGGACGAACCTCGCCTTTGGGAAGTTCACCCAGCTGCAAGTCTCCGATTGCGATCCGCAGCAGGCGGAGGACTTCGATCCCGAGTGCTTCAAAGATCCGCCGGATCTGACGGTTCTTGCCCTCGTCGAGAACCACTTCCACCCAGGAATTCTTAGAACCCTCCCGCACGCGGGCGATTCGCTTTGCGGCGAGCCAATCTCCTGATTCTGTGCGGACTCCTCGGGTCAGCCGATGGATCAGGTTATCGTCCGCTTTGGCTTGAATCTGAACCTGGTAGGTCTTGTGCAGGTGTGTCTCAGGAGCCAGGATTCGCGCACCCCATTCCGAGTCGTTGGTGAGAAGGAGCAAGCCCTCGCTGGCCTTGTCGAGACGCCCGACCGGGCTTACCCAGGACAGACCGGAAGGCAGGAGCGAATAGACGGTGTCGCGGCCTTTCTCATCCGCGGCTGTGGTCACAATACCGCGCGGCTTGTTCATCATCAGGTAGATCATCTCGGGGCGGCGTACCGGGACTTGGTCCACGTCAATCCGATCACGTTCCAGATGGACTGCCGCCTCAGGATTGCGGGTGACCGAGCCGTTCAGGCGAACCCGCCCGCTGCGAACCAGCGCGAAGCCCTGCGTTCGCGAACAATAGCCGAGTTTGGAGAGTGCCCGAGCCAACCCAACGCGGCGTGAGGTCGGTTGTAGCGGCATCGAATGATCCTAAACCACTGAAAAGAATTCACTCACAGGTAGATGACCAAAAGGGACCGGGGCGTCCGATTCGTGTCGTCTATAATGACGCTTCGAGCACGTTTCAGCTGCAAGGCTCGTAGAAGTCTTCCGACCCAACGGTCGGACTTGCTGCCGTTCTTTGTTCTTATGAAGCTACGTCCTAAGACCCCTGCCATCGCTTATTTCTCCATGGAGGTCGCGCTCGATCCCAACATGCCCACCTACAGTGGCGGCTTGGGGATGCTGGCCGGCGACACTCTTCGCTCGGCAGCCGATCTGGGTGCTCCGCTGGTTGCAGTCAGCCTGGTGTATCGAAGCGGATATTTCCGGCAGCATCTGGACGCTTCGGGGCAGCAGAGCGAACAACCGCAGCAATGGGAGCCCGAGCGGCTGATCAAGCCGGTCGAGGGCCGGGTTAGCGTGGAGATCGAGGGGCGCCAGGTCTGGATCCGTGCCTGGCAGTATGACGTTCAGGGAGTCGACGGCGACACGGTTGCCGTTTTCCTGCTGGATACCAACCTTCCAGAGAACTCGGAGGGAGATCGGCGGCTGACGGAGTTCCTTTACGGCGGAGATGAGCGTTATCGCCTGTCACAGGAAATCATTCTCGGCCTCGGCGGGCTGAAACTTCTGCAGAAACTTGGATACGACAAGATTCAGGCCTACCACATGAATGAGGGCCACTCTGCGCTGCTGGCCCTGGGACTGCTCGAGCGGCGGCTCGACCAGAGCTTTGCCGGACGTGTGAAACAACTCGATATCGACGGCATACGGCGTATGTGCATCTTTACCACCCATACACCGGTTCCCGCTGGACACGACCAGTTTCCCAAGCCGCTGGTGCGGCAGTTATTGGGCGAAGACCGCGTGAAACTGCTGGAAGACACGCAGGCACTGCACCATGACGCATTGAACATGACATACCTGGCGCTGCGCTTTTCCGGTTATGTGAACGGAGTGGCCATGCGCCATGGAGAAGTGTCGCGCGGCATGTTTCCGAATTACGCGATCAGCGCGATCACGAACGGCGTGCATGCGCTTACCTGGACGTCGCCAGGGTTCCGCGAACTGTTCGATCACTACATTCCCGGCTGGCGCACCGACAACAACTATCTGCGCTACGCCATCAGTATTCCGCTGGAAGACATTCGAGTGGCGCATGGCACGGCGAAAGAAGCCTTGTTTGCGGAGATCCAGCACCGCACGGCGGTGAATCTCGATCCCAAGGTGTTTACCATCGGGTTCGCACGGCGCGCCAGCACCTACAAGAGAGCGGATCTGCTCTTCCAGGATCGCGACCGCTTGCGCCGGATTGCGCGGGATGTGGGGCCGATGCAATTGGTTTATGCCGGGAAGGCCCATCCTCGCGATGACGGCGGAAAAAAAATCATCCGCCAGGTATTTGAAGGGGCAGCGTCTCTATCTGACGTCATTCGCTCGGTGTACGTAGAAAACTACGACATGAACTGGGGGCGGCTGATTACCAGTGGCGTGGACGTCTGGCTGAACACCCCCATGCGCCCGCAGGAGGCGTCGGGCACCAGCGGAATGAAGGCCGCACTGAACGGGGTGCCGAGCTTCAGCGTGATTGACGGCTGGTGGGCGGAAGGATGGATTGAAGGCATTACGGGATGGGCGATCGGCAATACGGATATCGTGGAAGATCCGGCGTCGGAGGTGGCAACGCTTTACGACAAGCTGGAACACCAGATTCTACCGACGTTCTACAAGACACCCCATCGTTACACGGAAGTGATGCGGTCGGCGATCGCCCTGAACGGATCGTTCTTCAACACGCAGCGCATGGTGCAGCAATACCTAGCCAATGCGTACATGCTGCGCGAGGTGGCGGCACCGACCCCGCTGCCGAAGCAAGCGGTGACCGCAGTCGCGAGCGAGTAGAGAGATCGGG
>Ga0306926_10001567_pt1 | contig 22856 bp, 15 predicted proteins | sample flu12Cox44000178_FD_203759 | JGI IMG/M metagenome (GOLD analysis project Ga0306926, IMG submission 203759) | Lab enrichment of tropical soil microbial communities from Luquillo Experimental Forest, Puerto Rico - flux8day.12C.oxic.44.000.178 (v2)... | ecosystem: Environmental > Terrestrial >...
AAGCCGGACATTAGGTCGAAGCAAGTACTCGGCGGCCTCCAGCACTTCCCGCTCACGACCGATGAGCGAAGTACGCGGAGTTGGCAGGTCGATCAGCTTTCTGGCGAGCCTGGCAGTATCGGGTCTTGCGCCGCTTGGTAAATCCATTCGGTCAACGGGAGTCCCGGCGGGAATCTCGGCTTCCGGCATGGATTGCCTTACGTCTGCGGTAAATATGTATCCCCTCCGCGGTACAGTCTTGAGCAACTGCTGCTTCTCATCAGCAAGAGCCCTCCGTAGCTCAACGGCGCACTGCACCAGTGAATCGTCTGTCACAAACGCGTCCGGCCACACCGCCTGGATCAGTTCCTGCTTGCCGATCAACCTGCCAGGATGCTCTACGAGGTATTTCAGAGCTTCATATACCTTCGGACGTAGCTTGATCTCCACCCCGTCCTTCAACACACACCCGCGTGCTACATCGAGGGTGAACTTGCCGAATTGATACGTTGGGGTACTCAATTACCCTAGTACTCCCTCCTGCCAGGTCCAAGCCAGTAGTTTATCCATTTTCGGCATTTCTTTGGCGTTCCTTCGTTACTTCGGACGGTCCGACCGGTTACTTTGCGCCAGTATTCTGATAGGTCGATCTGAATAAGGAGATACGAAATGAGTACCGCGCAGCAGCAACCCGCTCTGGATATGAACAAACTGAATGCTTTTATTGGTCAGTTCGTGACCGATCTCGGAGCCTCGGTCCACGCAGGCATGGTCGTGATCGGCGAGAAACTGGGGCTTTACAAAGCTCTCGCTACCGGACCCGTCACTTCGGCAGAACTGGCTGCGAAAACCTGCACCGATGAGCGCTATGTCCGTGAGTGGTTGGCTTCACAGGCGGCGGGAGGCTACATCACCTACGACCAGGGAACCAACAAATTCACGCTGACCGAGGAACAGGCTTTTACACTTGCTCATGAGGACAGCCCCGCTTATCTGCCCGGTGCATTTGAGCTTGCACTCGGCTCTCTCGCTGCGGTTCCGCGCATTGCCGAGTCGTTCCGCACAGGCAAAGGCATGGGTTGGCACGAGCACGAGGATGGCGTTTTTCATGGCTGTGAGAAATTCTTTCGTCCCGGTTACGCCGCGAACCTTGTGAGTTCGTGGATCCCCTCGCTCAGCGAAGTGAAGCAGAAGCTCGAGGCGGGAGCGCGCGTGGCCGATGTCGGTTGCGGTAAAGGCGTATCGACGGTCCTCATGGCAACGGCCTTCCCTAACTCGCGGTTCTTCGGTTTCGATTATCATGACAAATCGATTGAAGCGGCACGCGAATCTGCCAAACGGGCAGGCATCGCCGATCGCGTTACCTTTGAGGTATCGAAGGCCAAGGATTTCCCGGGCAAAGACTACGATTTCGTCGCGGTCTTCGATTGTCTCCATGACATGGGTGATCCCGTCGGGGCCTCGGCCCACGTTCGGCGCTCACTCGCGAAAGACGGAACTTGGATGATCGTTGAGCCCTTCGCGAATGATGAGTTGAAAGACAACCTGAATCCCCTAGGGCGCGTTTACTACTCCTTTTCGACTCTCCTGTGTACGCCTTGTTCGCGATCCCAGGAAGTTGCCCTCTGCCTGGGTGCGCAGGCTGGCGAAAAACGTATTCGCGACGTCGTGACCACGGCCGGCTTTACTCGTTTTCGGCGAGCGACGGAAACACCTTTCAACATTGTGTACGAAGCGCGGCCCTAAGCCACGAGGCAGGCGGCTGAGCGGTTCGCTCAAGGTGTGCCCGCTCAGCCGACGCGGCCCTGTATAATAGCTCGAAATTCCGAACTCCAAATGCGAGGAGTAAGTCATGGCCACAAGACCTGAAGCCCCTCCTTCCAGACAATCAAACGAAGCTGGCGGCCCCTCAAAAACAGCAAACGCCAAAAGCGCAGGGTACGCCAGCGCTCTCACCGAGGACCTGCTGGCGCGTTTTGACTCCCGTGCTGCCCATTATGACCGCGAGAATCGCTTCTTCGACCAGGATTTCGAGGAACTTCGCGTCGCCAAGTATCTGCTGATGCCGGTTCCAGAGAAATTCGGTGGGCCCGGTTTGAGTCTCGCCGAAGTCTGCGCCGAGCAACGCCGTCTGGCCTACTATGCGCCTGCGACTGCCCTTGCCGTGAACATGCATCTCTATTGGGTAGGGGTTGCCGCCGATCTTTGGCGGGGCGGTGATACTTCGCTCGAATGGCTGTTGCGCGATGCTGCCGCAGGAGAAATCTTTGCAGCGGGCCACGCCGAAAGCGGAAACGATATACCGGTGCTGCTTTCGACAGCAAAAGCGGAACGAGTCGCGGGCGGTTATCGCTTCACTGGCCGCAAGCAGTTTGGAAGCCTGACACCCGTCTGGACTCGTTTCGGGATGCATGGCATGGATACCAGCGATCCCGGCCATCCGAAGATAGTCCACGCGTTTATGCCGCGCGATTCGAGCGGCTACGTTATTAAAGAAACTTGGGATGTCCTCGGCATGCGTGCCACGCGCAGCGATGACACGCTTGTTGAGAATGCCTTCATCCCGGACAAGTATGTCGCCCGTGTCGTGCCAGCCGGCGGCGCGGGGATAGATGCCTTCATCCTGTCCGTATTTGCCTGGGCGCTGATGGGCTTTGCCAACGTCTATTACGGGTTAGCGAAGCGCACGTTGGACAAGAGCATTGCCGCCGCAAAGAGCAAGACCTCGCTCGCGCTTTCTCGGTCCATGGCATACCATCCTGAGATCCAACACGCCATTGCGCAGATGGTGATCGAGCTGGAATCGATCGGGCCGCACGTCGATCGCGTCGCTGAGGACTGGTCAAAGGGCGTAGATCACGGTGCCGCCTGGCCGTCGAAGATTTTCGCCGCCAAATACCATGCCGTCGAGGGCGCTTGGCGCGTCGTCGATCTCGGCCTGGATGTGGCGGGTGGCCATGGCATTTTTCGATCCGCCGGGTACGAGCGCTTGCTGCGCGATGCGCGCCTCGGCAGGATTCATCCCGCCAATGCCTTTCTGGCGCACGAAGTGATCGGCAAGACCGCGCTCGGTATCAGCCTCGATGAGCAACCACGCTGGGGCTAGTCTGCGCTGTGCGCAGCTTACCGAAGACTTGAACGTGGCCGCCCGGGTTTTTGCGGCGGATGCGTGCCGCCATGGAAATTCAATGCCGGGAAGAAGTGGGGCGCATATGTGCCAAGACTCTTCCGCGGATCTTGCAGTCACAACTTTTGTTTTGAGCGTACAGCTTGTGGTCCTGCCGCGGTAGCGCTGGCGGGATGATACGCAAGCGCGCAGGTTGTCCAGCTTGGTTAGCTTGGTCCAGCCGATTGCGGGCCGACCGGTCCTGTGTTAGTGTTCAACTCGTTGCCGAGCCCAACATTTACGACAAACAGGTTGGGAATGTCCCACGGCAGCTTATTCCATCTCTCGGTCCTTAACGCGGCCGCCGCGTGTGAAGACGCTCTTAGAAAGTATACTGGCGGATTGCTGGCGATTCTGTTTGTCACACTCCTTCTGGCGCCGGTTTTACGGGCGCAATCTCAACTTCCTCCCGAGACCACGTCTGCATCAAAGGCCAGAACGGAGTCCTCGCAAGAAGCGCCATCTACACCAGCCACCACCGGACCTGCAGATCGTGCGATTCCTCTTCCGCAGATTGCCGATCGCGCGGAGGAGCTCGACCGCTGGCTGGGGGAGGTCAGCGATCGACTGACTCCCGAAGCGGATCTGCTCAAAGCCGAGGAGCAGGTGAAGAGCCAGTCTGAGGAACTGCGCAAGCGTGTCATCCAGGTGGATGAACTTTTGGCCAGTCAGCCTACAACACTTGAGCGTCAGAGCGAACAGAGATCTTGGCGTGTTCTCAGTCAAGAATATGCTGCGGAGAGTGCATCCTTGACTTTACGCGCAGCGGAGCTCGAGAAAGAGATCCGAATTCTGGACCAACAACAACTAGATTGGGAGGCCACCTGGGATCAGATCCACCAACGGAGTGAAATCGAGACCGTAGTCGAACGCACCAGCCAGGAACTGATTGCTATCCGAAAGGCGCGCGCTGCCTTGGAAAAGCAGTTGAACCTTGTCCTCACCATGCAGAATCAAGTGTCACAAATGGACCTCCAGACGTCGGATGTTGTGTTGAAGATTCAGGAAGCCGAAGACTGGTCACGGAGCCGCCTATTCGAGCAGGACAGCCGTCCCCTCTGGGAGGTCCATGAATTTCGCAGTCTGAACCAAGCCGTGAAAGGCGCAATTCGGAGCTCTTTCGACCGATCGTCCAAGATTGCCGTGGAATTTCTGCGGGTACGCAAGCTTGGTATCACCTGCCTGGTAATGTTTTACTTCCTGGTCCTATTGGGAGCATTCAAGCTCCGGCGAAAACTCGAGGGTGGAGCAGGTGCGGGAGTTTCCGAGATGGCTTTAAGGGCCTTGGATTCTCCGTTTTCGATTGCTCTCTTTGTGGTCCTGGTCGGATCGAGTGCTTATATTCGCTCCGCCCCTCTCGAGATGGCAGTCATCTTTTGCCTCCTTTACTTGATCCCGGTGCTGCGATTGCTTCCTCCTCTGCTTGAACCCCCTGTGCGGAAGCTTCTTCATGTGCTGGCAGTTTTTTACCTGCTCGAGGGAGTGTATTTATTATTCCGTTTTCCGCCGCTGGTCAGGCGCGAAGTGCACGCGCTAATCGTTTTCGCCGCTTTGCTTTGCTTCGGCTGGCTAGCTCGCCCCTCCCGATGGCGTGAACTGACAACGCCCGGAGGAAAACTCCGCATTTTGAGGATCGGGATACCCCTGGGCCTCATCCTTTTGGCATTCTCCCTGGCAGCAAATATTTTTGGATTCAACTCGCTGGCGCAAATCCTCAGTCTAACCACCCTGGTTGGCGCGTTCGCCGGTACGGCTTGGTATTGCGCAACTCGCATTCTGATGCTCGTTCTGAGTACGGTCCTGCGGAGCAGCTGGGCGCAACCAGTCCTCGAGGAACGTACCGAGCAGATACCGCAGGCGGAGCGTTGGGTTTGGCGAGTTATAGTTCCACTCTCCTTCTTCCTATGGCTTGATGCCATGGCCCGGTTGTTGACGGTCTATGACACCGTGGCGGGCTACCTGACCCGGGCACTTGCGTACCCCATTGGTTTCCAGAGAGTGCATATCACGCTGGGGAATATTCTCAGCTTCCTGTTCATTCTAATCGTGGGCTACGCTCTCGCGAATTTGCTTGCTTTCGCGCTCAGGAAGTTACTGCTTTCGCGATTCCCACGACAGCGCGGACTGCCATTCACAATTTCAAAGATTACTTACTATGTCCTGCTGGTATTGGTCTTTTTGGCTGCCTTGGCCAACGCTGGACTGGAGCTCAGTAAATTTACGTTGATTACTGGAGCATTAGGCGTTGGCGTGGGTTTCGGATTGCAGAATATTGTCAACAACTTCGCTTCCGGATTAATCCTTCTGTTCGAGCGTCCCATCCGCGTCGGCGATATTGTGGAGACGAAGGGGCTGGCCGGTATCGTCAAGCGAATCGGAGCACGCTCGAGCACAATCCAAACGGGCGAGGATGCAGAAGTGATCGTTCCCAACAGCAACCTGGTTTCAAACGAAGTCATCAACTGGACGTTGTCTTCCGTGCGACGCCGTGTCGCGATTCCGGTAGGTGTTGCCTATGGCACGGAGCCGGAGCGTGTCCTTTCGTTGCTGATCGAAGTGGCCGCGGCACATTCGGAAGTGACAAGAAATCCCAAACCGGAGGCCTACTTCGTGGGTTTTGGCGATAGTGCGCTCAACTTTGAGCTTCGTTTCTGGACTTATCAAGAAGATTGGTTCCGGCTCAAAAGCGACGTAACCGTGTGCCTCGCGAAGGCGTTGCGGGAGGCGAACATAGAGGTTCCATTCCCGCAGCGCGATTTGCACATTCGCAGTGTCGGTGGGACGACGGGAGAATCTGTCTCCATCGATGAGTGGCCGATCTCCGATTTGAAGAAAAGGGCGCGGTCATGAAACGCACGTCAAGAACTTCGCGTTGCTTTTGCTTGCCGGAAATCTTTAACCGATGTCGGCGAGTCAAATCCTTTCTGAAGCAGAGCCCTGGAGCAGGATATCCATTCAAGTTTATGGTGTCCAACAGCACACCATTTCCGGTACCGCTCCTTTCGGGCTCCTGTTCCTAAACTGACCCTCTGTACAGATGACACCTAGCCGCATCAAGGCTAGCCTGCCCTCATGGGGGATTCTTCAAGGTATAGAACCCGCAGCCATTATGCGCAGCCTGGCGAGATCGACCTTTCTCTCGTCGAATCGGAAGCGCAGAGGCCCCGCCGTGCTGCGGAACCGAACTTGAAACGTCCAACCCCTGCCCCGCTCCCAAGCATTCCCGAACCGAGGCGCGCCGCCACTAGGCCCGTCGCCGAGTGGGAACGTAAGAGTCCTGGATCAGAGCAAACCAAGGGCCTCGCCTCCGCGCCGGGACTTGTCGAACGAAAACCAGCTGCGTTTCGCATGAACGCCAATCCGGGTTTGAGCCACGGGAACCCGGCGCCACAAAGAGGCTTGCCACCACCACCCGAAATCGCCTCAACACCTTCGGTCCCACTACGGCCGGTCTATACCCGCACTACGATCTTCGAAGAAAAACATCCTCCGGCGCCTCCCCCGCGCCCGTGGTTGAAAGTGGTCAGCGAAAATCCGGAGCCACGGAAAACCGCCACGTTCTCTCCGCCCCGGAGTCCGCTCGTGCGGCACGGCGTTTCTGCTCGCTTCGAGCTTTTGCCCGACGTCAAGCTGCGCTGGAACAAGGTCGGCTTGAGCGCCGCGGGTCAATTGGTGATCTTGGGCCTCGCGCTTCTTAGTCCGATAATCTTTCCGCAGGCAATGAAAACGGCGCTCAAATTTGATGTGATCGAGCTGATGCAGCCGGTGACCGAAATTCCTTTGGCGCCTCGACCGCCGAAGGCAAGACCCAAACCCAAACTCAAACCCAAAGTCGAGCCCAAGGCGCCGGAGCTTAAGGTGGAAGTGCCCGAACCTCCTCCCTTAGTGCCGCAGCTGACTCCCAAGCAGCCGCACGTCTTTCTGAATCTCAAACCGCTCGTGCCCAAGGAGCACATGGCGGAGGAGAAGCCACCCGAGCTGAAGCAAAATCTGAAGCAACCCGAGATTGTGATGTCGTCGAACGGTCCCCAAGCTCCCAAAGAAGAAGTGAAGCCCAATCCCGGTGCTGGCAACCCTGCGCCGGGCACAGTGAATGCCGCATTGAGCAAAGTGCAGACTGGCGGCTTTGGAGACCCGAACGGAATTGCGGGACCTGGAAATCCGAACCGCCGCGGCAACATCAGCCATGCCGGCTCGCTCGGTTTGCCCGGTGGTCCCGGCTATGGCAACGGCACCGGAGGCGCGCAAGGCCTGCGCGGCACGGTGGCTTCGGATGGCTCCGGGCGTGGCGGCGGCTCAGCCGAAGGCGCTGGGGCGGATGTGACGATTCTGTACAAGCCAAATCCCGCCTATTCCGCCGAAGGGCGTGAGCACAAAATCCAGGGCGACGTGGTGCTAGAGGTGATCTTCCTGGCCTCAGGCCAGATTAAAGTGACCCGCGTGATAAGCGGTCTCGGCTTAGGTATGGACGAGGAAGCGATTCATGCCGCACAGCGGATTCGGTTCACCCCCGCAATGCGGGATGGAAAGGCCGTCGATGTTTCCGCCCGCATTCGCATCGAGTTCCGCCTCGTTGGCAGACTAGGTTAATTTGTCCCGAGCACTCGAGATGATCTGACAGCTCACGGGTATAGCCGCAACCCGAACCGCCGCGGTTTCGGGGAAGGCCGAAGTTGATGGAATGATACGAGCGAAAAAGATTTCATCAGTCCTGCCGGGGTATTGGCGACGGCATGCCAGCCAAAGGGACCATACGTAACACGGGGAGTTCGAGCGGTGATCGGCTTGCGGATCACCTGCAGCTCGTGAGAGAAAAGCCGGGCCGACTAAGCCGCACGAGAAGGGGTCTGGTCAGAGAAAACGGACGCGACCGGAACTAATCTCGAAGACCGCCCCCACCAACTTCTTACGTCCTTCACGAGCACCCTGTCGTCCTTCGGGCGTCTCCAGCAACTGCTTCATTGACCATCGAACATTGGCTTCGATGGCCTGCGCCAGATGGTCCTCACCCGAAAGAGCAGAACTATCTAGTCCTGATAAGCCGGGAACAATATTGTTCACGAGAACCTGTATGCGGGAAAGATGTGTCGCTCCATTTGATTTGCTCTCTACCGCAGCTTTCACAGCGCCGCATCCTTCATGACCCAAGACCAAGAACAGTGGAGTGTGTAAGTGAGAACCGGCGTACTGGATGCTCCCCATTACTTCAGGTGAAATTACGTTCCCCGCAACCCGGATGATGAAAAGCTCTCCGAAATTTGCGTCGAAGACCAACTCAGGTGGAACTCGGGAGTCGGCACAACCTAATATCGTAGCGAACGGCTGCTGACCCTTGGCGAGAGCAGCCAAGGTTTCTTTGCAAACCGTGGGAAAGCGTGCCTTGCCCGCTACGAATCGCTTATTACCTTCAATCAACCTCTGCAAACCTTGTTCCGCCGACAACATATATTCTCCAAGGCTTACCGAAACTAGGCCCTTATCCCATTATTTCGCAAAGGCAACCGGAGGCCCGCTTACTCGTACTGCCTTGAGCGTAACGGTTACCTCGATACGATCGGCAATCCCTTTTTTTTTGGGTTGCAACACATCCGTGCGAGCTCACCACGCGAATGACTCCTCAACCAGGACTGTCTATACCAGGGGTTAGGAAGAATGAGATGGCCGGGGCAATAGGCAGGATCAAAAGCATTTCTGCTTTGTTCAAACAACCGAGGCTGTTTGAAAGCCCCTTTGCATATGCTTCGGCTCTCTCCTTTCCATGTTCGATGTCATCACCAGATTCGCAAGGTGCGACTCCAGGATGGTTTACCGTTAATCCTCAGTCGCCGAAAAAACCAACTAACGTAATCTTGACCAATGCAAAAGTACGGATTAGCGTTGCAGGCCTGCCGCCCAAAGACGGAAATGTGAGAGAGGTTCACATGAAAGTTCCGCGCTTTGATATCTTTTGCGGTACCGACAAAAACGCTCAATGGATTGAGGTAGTGGAGGGGCTGGACACCGCCTCCAGGCGAATGGAGTTCTACGCCGCAAAATGTCCCGGTAAGTACTTCGTCTTTAATTGTTTAGAACATTCGATAGCTGACAGTATTGATACTTCCTCGCCACGCGGTCCCACGATTCAGCATGTGAGGGGCTGGCAGGGGAACTCTCCCGCCTAGTGGCCTCGGCTGCGACCTGGCTTGCACTGGTGCTTGAGCATCGCGAGATGGAGCAGCTTTTCTCAGGGCATACCGCCTGTTACGTTGCCTGTTCTGAGGCTGGTCATCCGAGTGCTTCTTAGCGTTGGGAGAAGCGGGATGATGTGATGTCCGACACCCCGGAACGTGACGCGACTCCTAGCGACTGCCGGCTCGCGGCGGTAAAACAGGGACGAGGAGAAGCGAGCGCTGAGGCGCATTTGCAAATTGTTAGCACTCCTTTGCACGCGCTCTCCGGGAGGCGGCAAATGCTTTCCATGGCTTTGATTAAGCTGATCGAGACCCACGCGGAATCCTTGACACGCGAAGTTGTCGAGGATCTCGTAACCAACGAACATACGCCCACCTTGCATGGCCTTTCCAAAGCGGAGCTGGAACCTCGGATTTTTCTCCTGTGCCACACTTTGGGGGATTGGCTCACGGGCCCCAACCATCAGCGTATACGCGCCGAATACGAGGACTGGGGGAGAACTCGTCACCGACAGAAAGTCCCGGTGAGCGAAATCGTCTACTCCATGATTCTGATAAAACAACATTTGCGCCGCTATATTCGCGAGCACGGGCCCGCCATCTTTTCAGGTGAGCCGATTCGTCGGGGCGAAGTGCTTCCGCTCGAGCTGTACAGCATTCAGGAGCTCAATTATGCAGTTGGGGATTTCTTCGACCAGTCGTTGTATTACCTCACTCGAGGATTTGAGGCGCACGCGAAAGAAGAAGAGGAGCACACATTTAGTCATGATCGAGCGCCCAGACGACGGCTCGCTACGGCGTGAGTGTGTCGGACGGGGAAGCGTCTGGGTCACGGAGTGAAACGCCCGCAGGATCAATCGCGAAACAGAGGCTGCAAGACACTGTGAGTGGCATCGTTGCGGTGCATGTGACGGTTCCTGCGAAGCTGGCTCGGAACGGATGCGCTATTAAACTTGGCCTAGCGGTTGATGACTGAGACAGCTCCCTGAGCGATTCAACAAATTTCTGCGCATCTACGCAGCACTTGCTTCATTAAAAGGCGTAGCGAATCGACAGAGTCACCAGATTCGCGTGGAAATTCCTCGGCGCAAACAGGTCCTGATAGGAGCCGTCCGAAGCTTCGTGGTAACTGTAGTAATCGTAGCGGACCCGCCCCGTCCAATCCTTGGCAAAGTGATAGGAGACCACCGCATACGGCTGATACCACGTCGAGTTCAGCGGTCCGGTCGGCAACGTGGCAATCGGGCTGAGCGGATTTAGATTGAGTTCTGATCCCGTAGCGGCGGAAAGATTCGCGCCGACTTCTAGGTTCAGCCGCGGCAGCGGATTAAACAATAAATCGAGGAAGCCGGTGTTGATTCTGCTGCTGTAGGTGGATTGCTGCTGCACCAGGCCCGACACGTCGGGGCACCCTGGCAGTCCTGGCTGGGCCTGGCTGCTCGTGTAGCAAATCAGCGTGCTCGAATAAATGTTGTCGTAATTGTAGCCCAGCTGCGCGGAGAACTTCTCGGACGGCGTAAGAGAAAGGGTAGAGCCGACATTCAAGTTGTGCTGTGTTCCGTTGACCGTTACCAAGGGATTCTGGCCATTCGTGGTCAAGAAATATGCGGTCAAATTCATCCTCGAAGATACCCGGTATTTTGCGCGCGCCCGGAGCAGCTGATAATTCCGCGCACCAAGATTAGTGAACGTTTTGTCCGCGCTCCCGATATCAGCGTCGAAGTTCAGGTTCCAATTAGGAGTCGGCTTCGCCCACAGACCGAGAACCGCGCTGTTGGTATTAATGTCGGTAATCCCCGGAGGACCGAAAGACGCACCCGGAGTCACGAAGGAGACGGAACCGTCCGGATTCTGCGTGCAACCGTCCGGCAAGACTCCTCCAGAGAGCGCGCAATTTCCACGAGCCGCATTGCTCGGAAAGTAGATGGCATTTTCCGTGTTGAAGAAATTGTCGGCAATCACCCGGTGGGTATACCGGTATCCGAAATAAGCGCCGGCCTTCGGTGATATTTGCACCTGCCCTTCGATCAAGTTCGTGGTGATCTGTTGCTTCAGGAAATTGCTGTCGGTATTGACCAGGATGTCCGGCGCTGATCCGGAAGCGTGATTGGGTGTGCCGAGAGGCAATCCGGCGGGTGTGCTGCATGAAGTGCTGGGAAGAGCGGCAGTGGGCGTGAAAACGTTTGGCAGTACAACCAAGCTGTTGCTAAAGAACGAGCATTGCGTGGAGACATACTGCGCCGGATCCTGCCAGTTGCCGTAATGGAAAGAGTCGACGAGGCTGAACTCGCGCGTGATCTGCCACGTCGCTCCAATATCGGTATAGGTCGTAACGTGCCGCCCGTTGATCGGTCCGAACTCCGAGTAATTCGACAGAAATGATCGCGACACAAGCCCGCTGAATGCCTGCTGATAATCGTTAACATTCAGATCGCTGCCGGTATACATGAACCGTCCGGAAACCTGCAACGACGGGAGGAAGTTGGACTGCACACTGACCTGCTCGGTCGGTGCATTCCATCGCGTTCTGCGATGCGTCGAGTAGTTATAAAAGGAGTTGCAGTTGGAGCTGACCAACCCGCTCGGTTGAAAGGCAGGATTGCACGGCGGACCATTCCAGGACACGCCGAGATCTACCGGCGAGAATCCGTTTCCCGGCGAAAATTGCTGATTCTGGTCGATCGCTCCCGGGTCGGTTTTGTAGTAGCTCCAGGTTTGGTCGTAGCTGATGTTGGTGCGCGGCAGAAAGCGAAAATCGACGCCGACGCGATACTGATTCATGGTCGCGGAAAGGTTTTCGAACAGGAACTGTTCCGTTCCCTCATGAATCGTGCTGTAGGTAGGACCGTGATTCGAGTTGTAGTTGTATCCGAGCCGAAAGCGTATCTTGGCATCCGGAAGAATGGTCACTCCGTAATTCTGCATATCGCGCCGCGTGTTGAAGTAGTGCGGGCTTATCCCGATGATCGCGGTGTTCACGAGATTGGGTGGGGTGTTTACGATGGGGTTGAAATTTGCGGGGGCATTGGCCTGCGGGGTAGGGGGGTTAAACGGATTGGCCATCAGCGAATAATCCCAGAAGTTTTCATCGTGACGGAACATCCCGTCAAACATGTACCACTTGTTCTTGCTAACCCGCAGAGTGGTCACCACATTCGGATCGCCGCCGTAGCCAAAGTTGCTGAAGTAAAAGCGGTCGAAAAACGTTCCCCGATGGTCGAGCGAGCGCATCTCGGTTGTGAAATTCAGGAGTCGCGGCCCGGTTTGCAGATTCACCATGGTGTCGTAACTTTGCTCGTCGCCGGAAACACTGGTTATGCGTCCGCCAAACTCGATGGCTTGCTTGATGTTGTAATTCCCTTGGTCGATCCCCTTTTGCTCGTCCGTTTGTTGCGCGAAAGCGACGATAGCGGTGGAAAGAATCCCCAGGGTTAGAACCGCGAGCAGCCCCAGTGCCTTGCTGGGAAAGGACCTGAACCTGCCGGGAATACGCGCGCCGTAATGGTTCTTCATCGTCAATCTCCTATGGCGTGAAGAACACGCTACTCGTGTTCGAACCGTGGATGGCCGTGTGACAGAGAGTACAGGATTGGTATTTGGTGGACTGATTGTGAAACGTGGGTGTTGCCGGTGGGCCAACTTCGGCCGGCAGGGTGTGGCAACTCAGGCACAACAGGTTCACCTGGTTTTGCACCAGCATGCGTTGGTTTGTCGAGCCATGTGGCGAATGGCAAATCACGCACCCTTCGATCAACGCCTCGTGCTGATACACGTACGGCCCTTGCTTTTCTGTGTGGCACTTGTAGCAAACCGCATCCCCCGCAGCATTGGTCCGTAATTGGTCCGGTCGGAAGGAGCCGTGCGGATTGTGGCAGTCGTTGCACGTCATGAGCCCTTCGTTCACGCGGTGGTGAAAAGGCCGGGCAAACTGTGCGCGCACATCACCGTGACAGCCGTAGCAGAGTCCGGGCGACTTCGCCTTGAGCAAGAACTCACTTTCTTTGGCGTGATGCGGATCGTGGCAATCGAGGCAACCCACTCCATTCATGAAATGCGCAGACCGCTCGAAGTTCCCGTGCTCTTCCGTGTATTGATGGCAGCCCAGGCATCGCGCGCTGGTTTCCTGGGGTGAAGCGTCCTTGAAGGTAAAGATCTTGGTCTTGTCCCCACCGCCATCGACGTGCTCTTTGCCTGGTCCGTGACAGGCTTCGCATCCATGCCACTCCGGCCCTTTGTGGGCCTCGAGCTTGCCCTCCATGGTGGTGGCGTAGTGTGGTGTGGTTTCAAATTGATTGTAGATTTCCTCGTGGCAGGTTTTGCAGGTATCGGACCCGACGTACAGCGCCGGATCGGTTGGACGCACATATTTCTGTCGTAGATCCGATTGGTTTTTTGTCTGATCGGCTTTCTCTTTCTGCTCGTGTGGGCCCGCAGCAAGCACCAGCAGCGAAAAAAGGATCGAGGCAGGCGCCAAGCACAGATGCCGGAATTTCCAAGGACACATCAAGAGAGGCCCCCCTCCGGCCTGTCCGGCGAAATAAATTGACTTTCTAGGCGTACCCGTTCGCTGAGGCCGAATATATAGGTTAATCAGAGGCAGCATACAACTAGCAAAACTCACAGGTCGGGGGCGTAAGCCAGAAATTTTACGTCTCGGGAAGACAACGGCACGGCACCCCCGATACCTGCCAAGCTACTGAATTTACAAGTGTTAGCAAGCTAGGCATCCGAGACTCTCCCGAGCAGCGATGGCTTGCGCAAAAGGGATATCGACAGAAACGCTCCCACCCACGAACCTGCTGCTGCAAACCCAACATAGGCCCAGTTTTTCGTATAGCTGATCACGGCAAACGCGGACAACAAATACCATACGCTGCTCCACGTCGCTGCGGGAACGCGTCTTTTCGCCGAAACGGCCGCATTGAACATCACATACACCGCATCCGTGGCTGCGGTAGAAACAAACACTCCCAGTGACAACCAGGGATCGATGCTCCACACAATTTCACCTCGATTCCGTAAAGCGCGACGATCTTAGCTCGTCATCCAATCGAGCAAACCTCGATCAATGCTAATCTTGGCTGCGGTTTGTTGCACCGACGCCTGGATGCGCTGAAATTCCGTCATCTCTTTTGCAGCGTAGCTCCGTTTTTCCTTGCTTCCGATGCAAATTTGCTCGACCCAAGTCCGTCCAGTATGCTGTGTTCGAGACGGGATCGGCAGGGGTGGTGCCGTCGCTACCAGGGAATTTCTCGTCGATCCGAGGCGCTCGAACGAGATCCCAAACTGCGCTCCGAGGGACTGGGACCGCAAAAACATCGAAATTATTCTGGGGACGCAAGTTATTCAAAGCCGTTTCCGGGCCGTCGCGCGTTCTCGCCGTCCAGGTGGGTTGCTGCCTTGTTAGATGGCTTCTACCGCTACCGCCCCGCTCATCCGCTCGTCCTTAATATGTAAGATGTGAGATACATTGCGCGAGACACAGGCCGGCACGTACCTTCCCAATTCACTCTTTGCGCATGCTTCTTTTCAGCGCTTACCTTGTTGTGCCATCATTTGATCAGACGCAGAGCTGCAGCCAGGTAACTGCACAGACAACCCTGGCGTTTCGGTCTCAAAGGACAGCACACATCTTGCGGTTGGCTACGGTCCGCGCCGAGGTAATCCGGCTATGCAACCTTGCTATCGAATAGCCCTGCTGTCGGCTTGTTTCAAGAGGAGATAAATGCCCGCTGCAGTGCCTGGCACGAAGGACAAGCACCGCAACAAATCTTCTGTATTGCGAACTGCCGTGCTCTGCTCGCTGGCGGCCTGCTGGCTATTGCTTGCGGGACTGCAGTACAAATGGGCCACGGAACTACGCAATTCCACCGAGGCACGGCTGCGTAACACCCTGGAAGTCTCTTTGGCCGACTGGCAGCGCGACTTGTACGACGAATTATCAGTCCCTGGATCTCTCGATTCGGGCACGCTTCAGAACCAGGTATTTCCCAAACTCACCAGGCGTCATTTTCAGACTCACGATGCACTCGACTACCGCGTCGCAATTGTGGCAATGGGAGCAACTCCGACGATCATATATTCGTCAGATGTAACGCTCACGGTTCAGGAGTTGCAGCGCTTCGATTCAAAACTTAGTCTTTTCAATGCAGGGTCAGGCAGTTCTCAAAATCGCCAGTGGGTGCTATTTGCCAGTTATCGCGCTGGCCCCGTGGCGTCTATCGCCAACGCCCTTTGCTATCGCCAGCTGATTCTCGGCGCGGTGCCGCTCTTGGTGCTCGCGAGTGGTATAGCTCTGCTGTCGACTCTCAGTCAGCGCGAGCAAAAGCTCGCTCGTCTGCAAATGGAATTTGTGGCTTCTGTCTCCCACGAACTCCGCACACCACTCTCCGCAATCTTCTCCGCCGCCGAAAACATCAGAGATGGTTACATTGACGGACAAAAAGACCTCAAGTTTTACGGCTCCATTCTCGCCAGCCAGTCCCGCCGCTTAATCGATCTCCTCGACCGCATCTTGTTGTTTGCCTCCACCCGCTCGGACAAAGAGAAATACTCGCTGGCCCGCGTTCCGGTTCCTGACATCTTGGCAGCCGTGCATAGAAACATAAGAGACGAACTGGCGGACGAAGGGTGCACTCTGGAGCAACACATCGATCCGTCGCTCCCGGACGTGTGGGGCGATTTGTCGGGTATTTGTGTCTGCTTGCAGAACCTGATCGGCAACGCTACCAAATATGGCGGCTCCGATCGGTGGGTTTGTCTCTCTGCCGTGTTCCAGCAAACCGATGCTGGCTCCGAGGTTGCCTTCCGGATCCAGGATCACGGGCGCGGGATCCGGCCTTCGGAATTCCAGCGCATTTTCGACCCCTTCTATCGCAGTCCGGACGTGCTCGCCGCTAAAATACGAGGCACCGGCTTGGGGCTCGCGCTCTCGCAGAAAATTGCAAAATCTCTCGGCGGTAGAATTTCCGTCGTGAGTCAGGTTGGCGTTGGAAGTACATTCACGTTGCATCTTCGCGCCGCACACCCGCAAAGGGTCGCCGATCAACCGATCTCCGCAGGTTCGGAAATTCTCAAAAATGAATGAAAGCATCCTCATCGTCGAAGACGAAGCTGCTCTTCGTGCTACCCTCAGCGATCGATTGCGTGGCGAAGGCTACGTAGTCGAGACCGCTGCAGACGGTCACGAAGCCGTGGAGAAGGCCAGCAACCTGCCATTCGATCTCATTATTCTCGACCTGATGCTTCCTTCGCGCAGCGGCCTCGACGTTTGCCGCGATATTCGCCAAGCTGGCATGGCCACCCCGATTCTCATGCTCACCGCTCGCCACGAGACCACCGACAAAGTTGTTGGACTGAAACTCGGGGCAGACGATTATGTCACCAAGCCGTTCGAGTCCGCAGAACTCCTAGCGCGTATCGAAGTCCTGTTGCGCCGCGTGCCCATCCAGATCGGGCAGGGCATTCACGAATTCGGCTCAATCCGCGTCGACGTCAAACGAGCTAAAGTCACGCGGGAAGGGAAACCGGTCTACCTGACAGGGCGCGAGTTTCAATTGCTACGTTATTTCATTGAGCGCCCCGGCACGACGATTCCACGTAGAGAATTGCTGCAATCCGTTTGGGGTTATGTCGCCGATGCTCTCACGCGAACCGTGGACACGCACGTGGCTAGTCTTCGCCAGAAGTTGGAAGCGAATCCGAAGCGCCCCGAACTAATCGTCACCGTCTCGGGCACTGGCTATAAGTTTGTCACTCCTCAGCATGGTTAGTCGCGGTTACCACCTCTCACCCCTAAGGCGACTTTTTCTCCACCCTCCTCATTCGTTGCAAACTGCCTTTACACCCTGAAGCAACTTATCCGAGCCGCCTTTCGCGCAGGAAGGGTGATTTATGAAACTCCGCTCTAGATTATAAAGCAAGGGAAGTAGTTGTAATATCTCATTACAACTACAAGCACCCCGTTGAACGCCGCTAATATTGTTAAATCTCGCTGTATCCGCGCCTTACGCCAGTCTTGTTTGATAACCGTCAAGAACAACTTTGCCTTTGCCCCATAATCTCCCAACACTGCGCCGGCCAAATACCGGCTGAAAAGCTTCGAAGTACGTGCACAAAACGAGGCCACAATGAAAAAGTTGCAGCACTTTGTACTACCCGCCCTTCTTGGCTGTCTGGCACCGCTCGCCGCGAATGCCCAGTCGTTCCGAGTGCAATGCCCAACCAGCACAATCACTCATCCTGATCCGACCAACGCCGGAGCCAACAATTCGGAACCCGCGTACAACGGACCGACGCAGTTTACGACCCCTACGACCGGTCCAGCACAGTGGGGAGTGCCCACTGCAGGAACCGTGAACGGCGCGATCAAGTGCCAACAGGTTTCGGGCGGCGATGGACTTATGACGGAGGCCGACGGCACGCAAACGTTCATGTTCTCCTTCGGGCCGCTTTCCGGGCTGGCGGAGATTGCGAACGGTCACCCGGGCACGCAGTTCCCGAGCGGTTTCAACGTCCCGTACCCAGGCATACTATTGCCCGGTGATCCGGCCACGAGCGACGGGGCTATAAGCGGTGCTTCTCCCGGGTCTGGTGGCACTGCAGCAGCCCCGTTTAACTGGAACGGCGCCGTCGGTATTGCCCCTGATGTGGTGCAAACGGTAGCCCTCTCAGACCTGGTCGTGGGCCCTCTCACTTCCGCTCCGCCAGCCACCGCACCCCACTGCCCGGCTCCGACGGCGAACACCGTGACCGGTTATACGTTTGAGCCGCTCGGCATTCCCGTGGGTGCGAAGGTGATGATCAACCAGGCCCCCAATAGCCCGGGCACTACTACCCCAATCATCGGCACTACCCCAATTCCGTCGAGCTTTGTCGGGACTTTCACCGTGACCTGCGTGGACAACGGGAACCCATCTGCGGCATTTCCGGCCCCAGGCAACGTCATCTCTCCATCGGGAGACACCCAATTTGCCTTCCAGTTCACGGATGCAGCAGCCGCAGGGCAGGGTGAGCAGACCGCCTTGGTCGGCCCGACTGCGTCGACCCCCTCAGTGATTGATGGGCACGTTGATCCCCGCCAGATCATCGACATCGGTGTGATGAATGGCAACATCCCCGCACCCCTGGTGCAATTCGACGAGGACGACGAACTGTTCCTCACCTTAACCAACGTGGGCATGATCATGCGGCCGGACTTGTTCGAGCAGCACACCATCCACTTCCACGGCTACCCCAACGCTTCCAGCTTCTACGATGGCGTGCCGGACGCTTCGGTGGCTATCAACATCGGCGCCAGCTTCACCTATTACTATCTAGCGCCCGACGCCGGGACCTATTTTTGGCACTGCCACATCACCCCTCCCGAGCACTTGCAGATGGGCATGGTCGGACAACTTCATGTGCGCCCGCGGCAGGACCGCGTGCCGACCGGCACCGGGGCTTTTCCTACCGGCGGCGGGGCCAACTTGTACACGTATCTGGGATACCAGAATGGGATCGGCGTGACCACTCCGGACCTGCGCACGGTTTGCAAACCAGCTGCCGATATTTTGTGTTCCGCCACCATGCCATTCACCGGGGACACCGGCGCCACCCAAGGCTTGGACAAGTTAGGCAACCCGCAACGGTACACCTACAATGACGGCGACGGAACCACCGCTTACGATGTCGAGTATCCCCTCCAGATGCACGGGTTCGACCCCAATTTTCACTTCGTGGGCATGACCTTCAACCCGGAATTGTTTGTGGACATGAAGGACAAGTACTTCCTGCTCAATGGGCGGAGCTACCCCGACACGGTCAGCCCCGGTCCACAGGCCACGGTGACGACTGATGGACAGATGCACTACTCGCAGCCAATGCCCGCCATCATCAACATTCCGGTCGGCGGGAAAGCGCTCCTGCGCCTGGTGAACCTGTCGGTATCGGAATATCACACTTTGCAGTCGCTGGGGATTCCGATGAAAGAGGTGGGGTTCAACGCCAAGCTCTTGCGCGACCAGTCGGGAATGAACACCGAATTCTACACCAACTCGATCACGCTGGGCGGTGGCGAGTCGCTGGACGTGGTTCTGGATGCCAGCGACGCCAGCTGTGGCTCCACCGGCTGCGCGGCAGCGCTTTATAAACCGGGGAGTATCTTCTATCTCTACACTCCGCAACTCGACCACCTTTCGAACGACGCCGAAAATTTCGGTGGGCTGATGACCGAGGTCCACATCTGCAATAGCGTGGTGCCAACCACGTTACCAACGGGAAAAACCGCGGCTGACTACAACACGTTCGGGAATGTTTGCAACTAGGAAAGCGGTAATGAGGGAAACGACAATGAAAAGAGCGATCTCGAAGAGCGTACGATTTCTGGCCCCGATGGCGTTGGTGATATGGCTCGCGCCGGCGGCTTTTGCCGCTACTCCCGGCATCACTGGGCCGACGTTTAACTTGACGGCGCAACAAGCGTTTCTCAACCAGCCGGATGGAGAAGCGGTTTACTCCTGGGGCTACGGGTGCAACGGCGCGCCGACGGGCTTCGCCCCGACCATGCCCAACCAGAATTGCCCCACGATGCAGGTGCCCGGCCCCACGATGATCGTCACCGAAGGACAAACGGTTACGGTGAACCTGCTGAATGGTCTTCCCACTGCCGCCGGAAACACCTCGATTTTGTTTCCCGGCTTTACCGTAACTCCGACTGGCGGAGTTGCAGGCCTCCTGACTCAGGAAGCGGCGCCTGGCGCGACGGTGACGTACACGTTCACTGCCTCAGCACCGGGCACCCACCCTTATTACAGCGGGACGCAAGGCGACCTTCAGATCGAGATGGGCCTGTACGGGGCCATCATTGTCCTTCCCGCGAACGTGCCGGGCAACTGCGAGAGCGGCTACCACGCCTTGAACGCGACGGCTCGAGGGGCCCATGGCGAGACCGATTTTAGACTGGCGCACGCGGCCTACGACCATCCCGGGAGCTGCTACGACCGCGAATACCTGTTCCAGTGGGCCGAGATGGATTCGAGGATTCACAGGCAGGCGCTGGCACAGGTCACAGCACTGGCCGGCTGCACTGCCGGCACAATGGGATGCAGTCTCAACGTACAAACCGAACCTTACCATCCCGCCTACTTCCTGATCAACGGGCGCTCCATGCCCGACCTGATGGATCCCAACTTCGCGGGCGAATATCCGCACCAGCCCTACAACGCAAACCCGCATATGCATATGGGCGAGCTGACACTCGTCCGCACTATCGGCCAGGGCCGGTGGCAACACCCCTTCCACGAGCACGCCAACCACGTGCGCATTCTGGCGCGCGACGGGAACCTGGAACTTAGCGGCTCCACCACTAGCGTCACGTATACGTCAGGTTTGACTGGAGACGCCGGGGCACCCGGACGGGGGCTGGCCGGTCTCCTCATGTTCAACACCGACACGACGCCCGGAGAGTCTTTCGACGGGATCTTCTACTTCACTGGTCGGGGATTGAACTGGGATCCCTATGGTCACCACCCGGGCGATACGGCGGACCCTCTCGCCTCGCTTTCCTGCACTCCCGACGGGAACGGTTATAACTCGAGCGCGACGGCGGCGATTAACTTTATGGAGTGGTGCCAGGATCACAACAAGCCCGTACAAGTGAACCCGTTCGGCGATGTGCCGGCTGGCGGCCCGGCTACTCTGCCCGATCCCAATGTCTTTACCAACGGCCCCTGGTACAGCGGTTCACCGTACTTCGGTCCTGACGCGAACTTGCGGGCGACAATGCCCGCCTGTACGGCTAACGCGTTGACGGGCGCCGCAACGCCCGGCACCAACTGCACCACGTTGCAACCGGCCAACCTCCAACTCAACCCCGCGAACGAGCGCGGCTGGGCCTTTATGTGGCACTCCCACAACGAGCGCGAGATTACGACGAACAACGTGTTTCCAGGCGGAATGCTCATGATGATGCTGGTGGATTCGCGGGAATTTGTGATTGACGAAAGCATGTAGGCAGAAGAGGCCAACTGGCGACGAGAGAGAGAAAACCATGCAGACGAACCATTTCAAAGCTATCCTAAAGAACGCGGCGCGGGTACTCGCGATTCTCCCCTTCGCGGCGGCGGTGGCCTTTGGCCAGACCCCGACGATTAATCTAGCCGCGAGCCCTACCACCACGACCCTGCCCGATGGCACTGTCGTGCCCATGTGGGGCTATTTCTGCGGTGCGGCAGTTACCGGTTCCACGGCGGCGTGCGCGGCGTTGAATCCGACGTCCGCAACCACCCCGACGTGGTCTCCCGTGGTAATCACCGTGCCCATTGCCTCCCCGGGGACCGCCACCAGCTTGACGATCAATCTCACGAATAATCTGTCTTTTCCCACCACTACCGCGCCGAATACGATTCCCACCTCCATCGTCATTCTGGGGCAGGTGGGCGGCGGTCTCGGCCTCAGCGCGCAGCGAACCACCACGCAAAGTCCCGACCACACCAATGCCCAGGGATGCGCCACTTGGTTTATCGCCGATCCTTCCACGCCTCCAGGCGTCCCATGTGCCGCGAACGTTTCAGGAGCTTTCCCTCCCACCCAAGGGCAGCGCGTGCAGTCGTTCAGCACGGAAGTGGCAGCGGCTGGCGCTACACTTGTGGCGCCCCAGGTTGCTTCCGGAAGTGCGCTCACGTGGACTAATCTTCGTCCCGGCACCTACCTGCTCGAGTCGGGCACGCATCCTTCGATCCAGGTCCCGATGGGGTTGATCGGCATGCTGGTGGTCACCACCGCGGCCTCGAGTACCACGCCTGGCAACGCTTATCCCGCGGTCGGCTCGGCACCGGCGGTACCGTACAATGCAGAACTGCCGCTGGAATTCAGCGAAATCGACCCGGTGCAGAATAAGGCGGTCGATCAGGCTGTCCGCACCGCGGGCTTTTCTGAGACGACGGTGTGGGGAAAAACGACCGGTGACGTTGTTGCTGTGGTAACCGTAACCAGCGGGGGCACCGGGTATACGTCGGCACCGTCAGTTAGCATCACGGGTGGCGGGGGTTCAGGTGCTACGGCTTCGGCTTCACTCTCGTTCGGTGTCGCCGCCGTCGCAATTGCGTCTGGGGGCAGCGGTTACTTAGCCAATCAAGTGTTGACTTTCACCGACGGTGATGGCACGGGAGCCACTGCGACGGTAACCAGCGTCGGCACGGGCGGCGTCATTACGGGCGTAACTGTTAGCAGTCCCGGTAGTGGTTACACGGTTGCGCCAACAACTGTAACCGGCGGCACAGGCACTGGCGCGGTCCTCACCGCAACATTGGCAACAACCGGCTCCGTTGGTTCCGTTAGCGTAACCAACGGGGGCGCAGGATATACCTCTACCGCGGCAGTCTCTCTCACGGGTGGTGGGGGCTCTGGTGCAATAGCAGTGGCGACGGTAGCTTTGCCTGGTTGCGGCATCGCGCACACCTGCTATCCACCGGCGGTGAATTACACGCCGTTCTATTACCTCATCAACGGCGTCGCGTTCAACAAGACCAACGCTCCGGCTTCAGTGTTCGCGGCATACGCTG
>Ga0306926_10001568_pt1 | contig 22855 bp, 20 predicted proteins | sample flu12Cox44000178_FD_203759 | JGI IMG/M metagenome (GOLD analysis project Ga0306926, IMG submission 203759) | Lab enrichment of tropical soil microbial communities from Luquillo Experimental Forest, Puerto Rico - flux8day.12C.oxic.44.000.178 (v2)... | ecosystem: Environmental > Terrestrial >...
GCTGCGCGGAGTGAAGTCGGTCAACATATTTGCGGAGCATAGGAGATAGGTAGGCGTCCACCACAGTCGTATGACCCCGATCGACGAATTTAACGAGCTGGCTCGTTTCATGACTTGGATAGACATGCATAAATCCAAGGTCGCGAGCGAGTTGAGCCAATATCTGCTCATGTCGCGGGTAGCGATAGCTATGCATCAGGACGATTGCGATGCAATAAATTCCAGCGGCCAGCAGTTCTTCGAACGCATTTCGGGCCGCGGCCAAATCGAGACGCTCGATTTCATCCCCTTCGGATGACATTCGCCCGGAGCATTCGATAACCCTCTCATAGAGCTGATCAGGAAGTTTGATATCCAGGTCGAAGAGTTTGGGTCGCTGCTGTGTTCCTATTCGAAGCACATCCTGAAAGCCCCGATTTGTCACCAAAGCCATGCGCTCCCCTTTTCTCTCTAGAAGCGCGTTGGTCCCGACGGTTGTACCCATTTTAACGACCGAGATTCTCTCCACCGGGAGAGAATCATGCTGGCTCAAACCGAAAATTCGACGAATACCCTCCACCGCTGCGTCTTTGTAGTGTCCCGGGTCATCCGAAAGCAGCTTCGCGGTCTGGAGGGTGCCATTGGGCTCCAAGGCAACCACGTCGGTGAAAGTGCCACCTCGATCGATCCAGAATTTCCAACCCGCTGCCGAAGTCGCCATCAACATGGCACTCTATTAATTTGCAAGGACTTGTGAACCGGTTTTATCACCCGGAAAGCAAGCGAAGCGTCCCCGCTTTGCACACTTCAAAACCGTGCAAGCCGAGACGGTTCGCCTACGCCGTAGTGCGTGGATGCCCGCCACATTTCCTGCTTAACTCCTCAAGAATTCGAGAACCTTTGCGAGCGCTCTGCCTCGATGGCTGAGGCTGTTTTTAATCTCCGGCTGCAATTCGCCAAAAGTTTCCGTATACCCTTGAGGGATAAACATGCTGTCGTAACCGAACCCTTCGGAACCGCGCTCTTCTGGGATGACCCTGCCTTCGACAGTACCCGCGAAAGAGCCCAACAATTCACCTTGAGTCGCCAGAACCATCACGCAGCTGAAGCGCGCTCTGAATTCTGTCCCCTGCAGGTTTTTCAACCGTTTAATGAGCTCCCGCCGATTTGCCGCGTCGTCCGCGTTTTTGCCGGCGAATCGAGCGGACCTGACCCCGGGAGCACCTCCGAGCGCATCCACTTGAAGCCCCGAGTCATCTGCAAGAACAAGTCCGGTAAAGACCCGAGAAATCGCAACCGCTTTCAAAATCGCATTTTCCTCAAATGTGGCTCCGGTCTCTTTTACCGTTGGGCTGTGCGGCAGGTCCAAAAGATCGCTGACGCGCCACCCGGATCCGAGGACCTGACCGATCTCGCGGGTTTTATGCGCGTTACGAGTAGCGATTAAAAGTGTTTGCATCGTCAGGTGACCACCTCAAAGTTGCCTCTTCCTTTGAGGCTGCTCTGACAAGCAGGAATCCAGGTCCGGGTATGAGCAACCTCTGGGGAGCCTGCACAATATCTTACAATGAGCGAGCGCCGAAAGCAGTTTCCATTTACCGAATTTGAGCCCAAGTGGCGGGAATACTGGGAACGAACCGGTATTTTTCATGCTCCCAATCCAGGCGAATCCAAATTCGACCCTGGAAAGCCAAAATTCTATGTGCTCGACATGTTTCCCTACCCAAGCGGCGAGGGGCTCCACGTAGGTCATCCTGAAGGATATACGGCCACCGATATTCTTGCCCGATACAAGCGTTTGAAAGGCTTCAATGTTTTGCATCCAATGGGATGGGACGCGTTCGGTTTGCCCGCGGAACAGTTTGCCATTAAAACCGGCAGCCATCCATCGATCGCGACAGTTCGAAACGTCGAACGGTTTAAAGCACAGCTGAAAAAAATCGGATTCAGCTATGATTGGTCTCGAGAAGTAAACACAACTGATCCCAACTATTACAAGTGGACTCAGTGGATCTTTCTCAAGCTCTATAACTCCTGGTTTGATCCGGGAAAGCGCGCTGCACGTCCCATTGAAGAACTGATTCGGAAACGAATGGAAGAGTTCCCTGGCGAAACAGGTAATGAACGCAGGGAGTTCATCGACAACAATCGGCTCGCATATGTCATGGAGGCCCCGGTCAACTGGTGTCCGGAACTGGGAACGGTACTGGCCAATGAAGAAGTCGTCGACGGGAAAAGCGAAATCGGCGGCTTCCCGGTCGTGCGGCGGCCGATGCGCCAATGGATGCTGCGAATTACCGCTTATGCAGATCGTTTGGTCGAGGAGCTGGAGGGCCTTGACTGGCCGGAGCCGATTAAAGCGTTACAAAGAAACTGGATCGGCAGAAGCGAAGGTGCGCAAGCGATCTTTCGTGTGGCCGGCCGGGAAGACGAAATCACCGTTTTCACGACCCGACCAGACACTTTGTTCGGAGCGACTTACGTAGTTCTCGCGCCGGAACATCCCCTGGTCGACCGCCTAACGTCCGACTCGCAACGGAGCGCTGTTGCTGATTACCGAATACTGGTCGGGTCGAAGTCCGATTTAGAGCGGACGGACCTTGGGTGTGACAAAACTGGTGTTTTTATCGGAGCGTTCGCGATCAACCCGGTGAACTTGGAGCGCGTGCCAATCTGGATTGCGGACTATGTGCTGATGAGCTACGGCACGGGCGCCATAATGGCTGTGCCAGGCCATGATGAGCGGGACTTTGAGTTTGCTAAAAAGTTTCAGCTGGAGATTCGGCTCGTAGTAGAACCGCCGTATGCCGATCGCAGCAGCGAAGAGCCAGACCCGCCCTGCTTTACAGGGGAAGGAATAGCCAAAAATTCCGGATTTCTTGACGGCATGCCCACAGCCGAAGCCAAGCGCTTCATCATCGAATGGCTGGAGCGCAACCACTCTGGAAAGAGAGCGATCAATTACAAGTTACGGGATTGGTTGTTTTCGCGACAACGTTATTGGGGCGAACCCTTTCCGATCATCTGGCGTGACGGCAAACATTTTGCCTTGGAAGAGTCGGATTTGCCTGTTGTTCCTCCGCCGCTCGACGATTACCGGCCTACCGGTACGACCGATCCCCCGCTGTCCAAGGCTAAAGAGTGGATCACATTGTCCGACGGCGCGACGCGCGAACTCAATACCATGCCGCAATGGGCCGGCTCCTGTTGGTATTATTTGCGGTTCATTTCCCCGAACGAGCCGAACCGCTTCGTCAATGAGGCGGCTGAGCGCTACTGGATGGGTAGCGGCGACGCCACCAATCCACGCCTTGGAGGAGTAGACCTATATGTAGGAGGGACCGAACACGCCGTACTTCACCTTCTGTATGCCCGATTCTGGCACAAAGTTCTGTATGACCTCGGCTATGTCTCGACGGTTGAACCGTTCCAGCGATTGGTAAACCAGGGCATGATTCTCGGACAAGACAACCAGAAGATGTCCAAGAGCCGGGGGAACGTCGTGAGCCCGGATGACATCATCGAGGACTACGGCGCAGACTCTCTGCGACTCTATGAGATGTTCATGGGCCCCCTAGAGGCCACGAAACCATGGAGCATGAGCGGAGTGGAGGGCGTGTATCGTTTTCTTGCGCGCGTTTGGCGGCTGGCAATGCAGGAGGACCAGGAAGGCAAATGGCGAATATCCAAATCTCTCGCAATCCGGGAACTGACCGACAAAGAGCGAAAAGTGCTCCATGCAACGATCAAAAAGGTTTCCGGGGATATCGAATCTCTGTCTTTCAATACTGCGATCGCGCAGATGATGATCCTCGTGAATGAGTTGACGATCGCCGAAACCCGCCCGATCGAGGCGATGGAAACTCTGTTACGGTTGCTGAATCCTTTTGCGCCGCATCTGGCTGAAGAATTGTGGCGGCAACTGGGAACGGTATTCACCGAATTTAGCGGGCTTGCCTGTACGCAACCCTGGCCGGAATGGGATGAGCGGTTCCTCGCCGAAGACGAAATTGAAATCGTCGTACAAGTGAATGGCAAGCTTCGTGATAAGATTTTGGTGAAAAAAGACACGACGAAGGAAGTACTGGAAAAAGCCGCACTCGCTCTGCCAAAGGTGCGGCAGTTAACATCGGATCGAACGGTCCGGAAGATCGTTATCGTGCCCGCCAGGCTCGTAAACATCGTAATCGAGTAGACTCCTTGAAAAGCATCGCTTATGCGCAGCTTTCGCGCTGATTACCATTTGCACACGCCTCTTTGTCGCCACGCAATCGGAGCCCCCGGAGACTATGTTCAGGCTGCCAAAGAAGCAGGCCTGACCGAAATCGGATTCGCCGATCACAACCCGATGCCCGCCTATTTCGACGATTGGCGGATGTCCATCGAGGAGCTTCCGCTCTATTTTGAAATGGTGGAGAAGGCCGGCTCACCCGACTTCCCCGTGCGTCTCGGTTGTGAATGCGATTTCATTTCAGGCAACGAAAGTTGGATCGAAGAGCTCGCGGCAAAGGTTCCCTGGGATTATCTTATCGGAAGCGTTCATTACATCGCACCGGGGTGGGACGTCGACAATCCGAAGTACATTGCGCGCTTTGATGAGCATTCGGCGGAGGCTGTCTGGGATCTGTACTGGAAGAATTACCTCCGCTGCATCGAGAGCGGTCTGTTTGATTTTGTCGCACACCCTGATTTACCAAAGAAATTTGGTCACCGCCCGGGAGGCGATCTTCGCCGGTACTACGAACCGGTGATAGAAGCGCTGAAGAGACACGACATCGCTTACGAGATGAACACGGCAGGGCTGCGCAAGGCGGCGGGCGAAATCTATCCTGCCTTTCAATTCGTCGAACTCGCACAACAAGCCGGAGTGCCAATGTTGATCAATTCCGACGCGCATGCGCCCGAAGAGGTCGGTTCCGGATTCGACGCGGCAAGAGAGCTTGCTAAGCAGGCCGGATACACCAAAGTTTCCCGCTTCGAAGCCCGACGACGATTTGAAGTCGACTTATGATCCTGTCTGCCAGGGGCAGAAAGATCAGTTTCCCGCGTCGTCCCTTGATCATGGGGATCGTAAACATCACGGATGACTCGTTTAGCGGAGACGGTTCCCTGGATATCGATTACGCGCTGGCCCTGGCGCGGAGCCACGTCGCAGCCGGCGCAGATATAATCGATGTCGGAGGCGAGAGCGCGCGAACCAACCGGCGTGAAATTGCCGAGGAGGAGGAATGTGCCCGGGTCAAGCCGTTCGTCCAGCGCTTCAGCGAAGTCCCCTGTGATCCAATAGACGGAATCCAGCTTTTCCCTCCTCTGCTCTCCATTAATACCTGGCGGCCGAAAGTAGCCGAGGGAGTGCTCGATGTCGGAGGACATTTACTGAATGATATGAGCGCCCTGCCTACGGATGAGAATGCACGGGTAGCGGCAGCACATGGAGCGGCGCTGCTCGTGATGCACTCCGTCGGGCTGCCGAAACAGAAACATACCCATATCTTTTACGAAGACGTGATCGGCACGATTGAGAGGTTCTTTGAGGAGAAGATCGACATCGCGATGGCCGCTGGAGTTGCGCGCGACGCCATCGTTCTCGATCCTGGAATCGACTTCGCCAAACAAAGATCGGATAGCCTGCGAGTCTACCAGGAGCTGAACCGATTCAAGCGTTTCGAACGGCCGATTTTATTGGCTGTCTCGAGAAAGACCGTCATCGGCGATACGCTCGGTGTTCCTGATCCGGCGGAACGCGACGCCGGCACTCTTGCATGCGTCGTTGCCGGGGCACTGCGCGGAGCTTCGATCTTCCGTGTTCATAACGTTCACGCAGTTTCGCAAGCGCTGAGGGTTATCCACCCCATTGTCGGAGAGGGACCGTCTTCGTCCGACTCCTAACCCGCATTTGTCACGCCCCGTAAGAAATGCGCACTGGGGAGGTTGTCTCGCAACATCGAATCCTGCAACGTGAGAGAAATGGAAGATTGGGCAATGCGAGACGGGGTACGGTAGTAGGGCCCAATCTCCGAACGGCCGCAGACAAAGCTTTCATCGCACAACACGGCTGCGAGGGACCGCAGCCCTCCAAGTCAATAACGGCCAGCCCTCAATTCCTTCCAACTCGCTCCGAGGACCCATCTTCTTCGGCGATCAATGGGCCCCGGCGTTTGTAAAAATCGTACCGAGCCAGGATCGCGCGGACATAGCGAGCTGTGGACGGAAAATCGATGCTTTCCTGGAAGCTATGCGCAGTAACGGGTTGACCCTTAGTCTTCCGGATTGCCGCCCGAATCCAGCGGTCGACCCTGCTTCTGCCGGCGTTGTATTCAGCAAGCGCAAACGGCACAGCATCGTCAGTTGCATTCCATCGCTGGACCGCTTTGCTGAGATACCAGGCGCCCACTTCGAGATTCGTCTCCGGAATCAGTAGTTCTTCTGAGCGAAAATTCGGATACCCCTTCGCGATCGCCCAGTCACGAGCTGCAACCTCCGATACCTGCATCAGACCGCGTTCGCCGTTTCGGCCCTTCATATCTGCCTGGAACCGGCTTTCCCTCCAGACTACGGCCTTCACCAATCGAGGATCCAGGTTGTATTCCCGGGCTACCTTGACGATCAACGAGTCAAAACGCCGGTAATCTCTCCAATCCTTTAACTCGCGCAGGACATAAACCGGATCGTGCGATCGAAGGATAAGTAAGCCAATTGCAGTAGCACACGAAAGCATGAGCACCCCGCTAACCTTAAGCAGGAACAGGCACGCCGATTTCCATCGGCTGTTCCGATTTTGACTTTGCTCCGAACCCATTAGAATACGACAACCACAATGCAGCAATATGCCCGGGTCATCATAGACGACCCCACCGATAAGGAACTCGACTACACGATCCCTGAACCATGGACAGGCAAGGTTCACGTGGGCTCTCGCGTGAAAGTTCCGCTGCGTTCACGCGAAATATTAGCAACAGTCGTAGCACTCGTCGACACGCCTTCAGTGCCGAATCCAAGATTTTTTTTGGAGCTCATCTCCGAAGGACCGATTTTGAATGAATCGCTCCTGCGCCTCGCCCGATGGATGGCCGATTACTACTGTTGTCCGATTGAAACGGCCATTCGATCCGTCCTGCCACAAGTGATCAGGAAAGCCGAAATCGGTTTCAAAAGAGAGCGGGTTTTGACGGCCAATCGCGCGATATCCCAAGATGAACTCTCAAAGCTGGAAAAAAGAGCCCCGCGTCAGGTGGAAGTGATGCGTTTGGCGATGGAAATCTCCACTCCCATGCGCTGGAGAGAATTGGTGATGCGCGCCGCGACTACTGACCGGACTATTCAACAGCTGGTCGATCGCGGCTGGTTGTACGTGGAGTTGGAAAATGCGCATCGCGATCCGTTCGCCAGCGAGCAGTTTGTTCAAAGCAGCGCCCTCACGCTGAATCCCGGCCAGCAGCAGGCTTTGGAGGTTATCACGCAATCTGTCGGAAAACGGGATGCGCAGCCTATCCTGCTTCACGGCATTACGGGCAGCGGCAAAACCGAAATCTATTTACAGGCAATTCAACATTGTCTTCAGCAGGGGCTTGGAGCCTTGATGCTGGTCCCGGAAATTTCACTTACGCCGCAAACGGTTGAACGTTTCAAGACGCGTTTTCAAACTGAGTTGATCGCTGTTCTTCACAGCCATTTGTCTGGAGGTGAACGTCATGACGAATGGCATAAGATCCGCAGCGGCAAAGCGCGCGTCGCCATTGGCGCCCGGAGCGCCGTCTTCGCTCCTGTGGATCGCCTCGGACTAATAGTTGTCGATGAAGAACACGAAACTTCATACAAACAGGAGGATCTTCCTCGCTATCATGCGCGCGATCTGGCTGTGGTTCGTGCCCATCTGGACCAATGCGCGATCGTTCTTGGGAGCGCGACCCCTTCCTTGGAGAGCTACCAGAATGCGATGAGCGGTAAGTACCAGCTTGTCCGATTATCCTCAAGGGTCGATGACCGGAGGCTCCCCCTCATCCGAATTGTCGACATGCGGCAAGAGTATCTGAAACAGAAACATCTTCCGTTGATCTCGAATGCTCTTGCGACCGCGATCGAGGCGCGCCTTGAAAGAAAAGAACAGTCGATTCTCTTTCTCAACCGGCGCGGATTTGCCAGTTCGCTGGTATGCAATCAATGCGGTTACGTGTGCGAGTGTCCGAACTGTAGCGTCGCTCTTACGTTTCATCTCGCGGAGGACCGCCTTAAATGCCATCTTTGCGGTCATGTCGCGGTTGCGCCGCGCAAATGTCCGAAGTGCGCCGATCCTTCAATCCGCTACGCTGGATTCGGGACTGAAAAAATCGAAGGCGCGGTGAAGAAACTCTTCCCTATGGCGACCTCTGCCAGAATGGACGCGGATTCGATGAGCAGAAAAGGTGCGTATCAACAAACGCTCCATGCGTTTCGAATTGGCAAAATCGATATTCTTATCGGGACGCAGATGATCGCAAAAGGACTCGATTTTCCCAACGTTACGCTGGTCGGGATCATCAACGCCGACATAGGACTGCACATGCCGGATTTTCGGGCCGGTGAACGCACCTTTCAGCTGTTGACCCAGGTTGCCGGCCGCGCCGGCCGGGGTGACACGGAAGGAGAAGTTTTTGTGCAGAGTTCCACCCCTTTCAGCCCGGCTATACAATTTGCCCGACACCACAATTTCGAAGGCTTCTGGGAGCAGGAAAGTGAATTTCGTGAGCGGTGCGAATATCCGCCTTTTGTTCATCTTTTAATGATTCACGTTCGCTCAGAACATCAGCGGCGCGCCGAATTCACCGCGGAGACGATCCATCACCGTCTAGCCGAGCAACTGAGCACCGGGACAACTCTCAACGCGGTTGTGCCAGCCCCCATCGAGCGTTCAAAAGGCTACTACAGGTTCCAGATTCTGATTCGCACAAAAACGATTCGCCAGGCGAGTCACAGCGTAAGATCGGTTCTTCAAAAACTGACGTTTTCCGATGATGTACAGGTTTCGGTCGATGTTGACCCCTATCAGGTCCTTTAAACCTGCTACGCGCGGCTATCGGTCCTCGGCCCGTCGTCGTGCTCGAATGGCGTATCTAGGCCTGCCGCGCTCTCGTGGACCCGGTATCGTTTAGGATCGAAGGGCTTAATAAGCGCCGATGCTTGCCTGTAAACGGTCGGAACCGCTATGCGCACAACGTTATCGCAGTAACCTCCGGGGGACAATTGAACCGTATTGGCAGGTAAACCGTTCCGATCCCGCGCGTCGTATAGATCTGCGCATGCCCCACCGCATACAATCCGAGGTGATAAATCTTCCCAAGTTGCGGAAGCACCAGAGCGCCGAAACCCGGAAACCGAACCTGACCTCCGTGGCTGTGCCCCGAAAGCTGTAGATCAACCGGCACCTGGGCACAAAGTTCCCGGATCGAATCGGGTTCGTGAACAAGCGCTATGCTACACAAAGCCCCTCTACGGGCCGAAAAAGCTTCCGATGGACGCGGGGTGCCGGCTAAGAAAGAATCGATGCCAGCCAGATAGATGGATTCCGAGGCTATTTGCAGTTCAATTCCACGATTGTTCAATAACTCGACTCCTCCTTTAGCCAGGGCTTCGGCGACAATCTTTGGTGCAACCCGACGATCGTGATTCCCCAGCACCGCAAATACGCCCTTTGCGGGATTAAGCTTTTCAAGCAGAGGCACAAGATCAAACGCCGCTTCCGGCGATTTATAAACGAAATCCCCCGCAAAGAGAACGAGGTCAGGTTGAACTGAATTCGTCAGGCGTATAGCCTCATTGATAAGCTCAACAGTAGTAAACGGGTAGATGTGAAGATCACTGAGAAGGACCACCTTGAATCCGTCAAAGCCTGCCGGCAAACGCGGCAAATGAATTGTCTGCCTTTCAACCAGAACGTCGTTCGGCTCTACGCCCGCCGAGTACAAAACGCCGGTCAGACCTGTCAGCCCTGTCGCAATCCCGGATCCTGCTCCCATTTTCAGAAAGTCGCGCCTGGTCATCGCATTCATCGGTAACTACGAGACTGCATTTAGCTGAGCCCCTTTAGACCGAACTGTCAAATCGCCTGCTGGTGATGCACGATGGCCCGGATGGATGTCGTTCGATAGCGGGTGAGTTTTTCGTTTCTGAAGAATGTGAACTCCATACGTCCGCCGCAGAAAAGGTGTCCGGGTTTAAACGCGTGCGAAAAGCCAAAACCACACCCCGAAATCCTGACGCTACCCGAGGGTCGGTCGGCACGCGAGCACTGCAGACGCATTTCATGATCGCTGGCAACCGTAAACAGATAGTTGGTATGCTCGGTGATGACCCGAAGTCTATCTCCAGGATTCAGCCTGCTGAGAGAAAACTCTTCGGCGTCGAGCTCCCCGTAGCGGGAAGCGAATTGCTCCCAGTCTGAAATCGCAGCTCTCATGCACTTGGAGTTAATGTCGCCAATATACTTGAAAATAAGATGAGAAGAGAAACAAAACAAAGTCAAGCTGCTCCAACCAGACCCTCGCGCCCTATTCATAACGCAACGCCTTCACCGGATCGAGCCGCGCGGCAAAATACGCAGGAATAAGGGCTGCAATCGAGCAGATCAGGAAGCCGCTTACACAGATAATTACGACGTCTCGCGGCACAATTTCAGCCGGAATCTCAGCAAATTGGTAAACTGCCGCGGGGAAAAGCTCGATGTGAAGGGTCGCAGCGAGAAAATCCCGAAACTGGTTTCTGTACTGGACGAGAGCAATGCCGCTACCAAGACCAATCAAGGTCCCGAAAAATCCGACAATCATGCCCTGCGCGAGGAAAATCCACATGATCTGGTTCACCTGGGCACCGAGCGCCTTCATCACGCCGATCTCGCGCGTTTTCTGGACGGTAGCGGTGATTAGAGTGCTCATAATGCCAAATGCGGCCACAATCACCACAAATATCAAAACAAAAAACATGGTCGTCCTTTCGATGCGGATCGCGTCAAAAAATTGACGGTTGTCGTCCATCCATGTGTAGGCCTGCACAGGTGGCTGAAGGAACTCGTTGAGCCGCTGCTTCACCTTGTCGGCGGTAAAGGCGTCTTGTGTCCTGACGGTTAATCCGTGCACTCCATCGCCCAGGTCGTAAGCCTCCTGCATGATGTGAAGCGGAACTATAATGTAATCGGAATCGTACGAGTAATGCCCGGAATAGAAAATCCCGGCAACAGTCAAATCCATTGGCAGGATGAGTTCACGGGCCTTCTTTATGTAATCCTTGTTTTCCGACTGGCCTTCAGCCTTCTCCAGATCTTTCTGGATTTCGTCCAGGTTACGCGGCGAATAGATTTCAATTGTATCGCCGACACTGACGCCGAGGCTCGCGGCGAGGTCCGACCCCATTACGCATGTATCTCCGCCAAGATCAAACTCGCCGGCTACGACGAATTGCTTCAGGTCGGCGACCTTCTGCTCTAGTTGGGGTGAGATCGCTCGAAGCCACGGCGCCAGACGCTTATTCTGGAACTGGACAATCACACGCCCTTGGGCGAAGGGAGCCGCGGCAACCACCCCGGGCGTTTTTTCCACCTCGTCCAAAATTCGATGCCAGTCGTGAATGACCTCGTTACTGCGAACCACGATGTGCGCATCGAATCCAATGATCTTCCTCTGGAGTTGTCTTTCAAAGCCCGTCATCACCGAGATAACGATAATGAGTACACTGATTCCGAGGACCACTCCGAGAATCGAGATCAAGGTAATGACGGAGAGAAAAGTCCGCTTCGGCTTCAAGTAGCGCAACGCGAGAAAGTATGCAAATGGCAGCCGGATCTTTTTAGGCACGAGCTGGAGAAGTTATTCGGAATGGGAAATTTGCCAAGGAGTATGCGAAGTCTCTGTTGCCTGCGGCTACTTTAGGTCACCGCTTTGCCGAGGCGTTAGAATCTTCAGCTTCGGGAGATAGCGCCGGAGGTAGCCGCGATCCACCGCCGCAAGCCGGTCAGATTGCCGAAGAGCGTGACTGCCGATAAGAAAATCGGGAATCATATGCGTTCGCGGCCCACCCTCCTGTCGATAGGCCTTAAAAACGCATCCAGCGTGAAAGGCGGCATCGTCGTTAAGAGGATCGAACCGGATGCCAAGGCGCTGCAGCATGTCGAGCGCCTGCGGTCGTGAATCAAAAGCCGGCGCGATCTCGGCAAACACCACGTCGCAGACCGTGAGTTCGCCCTCGCGTGACGCATCAAGTAATGTACGCGACCAATCGAGGGCGTCTGGTTCGTCGTTAAACACCGTCCAAAGCACGGATGAATCGACTGCAGTGATCATTCCCCGCGCCGAGTCGGCGGCAGTTGGACGTGCCCGCGCGTTTCATCCAGCCAGTCTTTGGTGCTCGCTGTCGGGAGGCGTTTTCTCGCGATCCCGCGCGCCTCTTTCCACGCGCTTTCGTCCACCACTTTAACTGCTTTCAAGAACGGCGCATCTTTGTCGAAGTCGAGCTGCTGCCCGGGTTTCAAGCCAAGCCGGCGACGAATTTCGATCGGAATCGTGATTTGGCCTTTACTAGTAAGAGTGGCTTTCATTACTTGTCTAGTAAGATCTTACGGTAAGACGAACTGACTGACAAGCCTGAATTGAAACTCGTCCTTGTCCTCCTGATCTAATCGGGAAGGCCCACCCCCAAAAAGATTGAGCGCGATTAGCCGTCATTCGCCCGGCTTGGGGCGCAGATGCGGAAACAGGATCACATCCCGAATGGACTCGGCTCCGGTCAGCACCATGACCAGGCGGTCTATGCCAATCCCGATTCCACCGGCCGGCGGCATCCCATATTCCAACGCCAGCAGAAAATCTTCGTCCAGGTTTTGAATCTCGCCACCAGCCTGATCCAAAAGACGTCTGCGCTGAATCGTCGGATCGTTCAGTTCCGAGTAGCCCGGCGAAATCTCCTGGCCGTTCATAATCAACTCGTACACATCCACCAGGTTCGGATTCTCGATGTTTTGCTTGGCCAAAGGCACCAATTCCACGGGCAAGTGAGTAACGAACAGCGGGTCAATCGTCTTTTCTTCGACCAATTTTTCGAAAATCTGTTGTGTCAACTCGAATTGTTCCATTTGCGGGTTCGACTCAATTCCCAATTCGCGACACCGCAGTCGCTTTTGCTCTTTGCTTCGTTCAAACCAAGTCTCATCAACCTGACGGACCAAGTCCTGATACCGGGCGCGTTTCCATGGGCGGGAGAGATCAATCGTGCGTCGTATTTCTCCTTCCTCATCCCGGTGCTTGATGCGAAGTGACCCAACCTCGGACTCGGCGAGGCTGCAGATCAGTTCCTCAACAAGGTTTGCCATCATTTCGAAATCGGCATAGGCCCAATAGGCCTCCAGCATGGTAAATTCCGGGTTGTGACGCCGCGAAATACCTTCGTTGCGAAAATTGCGGTTCAGCTCGAAGACCTTCGTGAAACCTCCCACAAGAAGGCGCTTGAGATAAAGCTCCGGCGCAATTCTCAGAAAAAGATCGACATTCAGAGCATTGTGGTGCGTCCTGAATGGTTGCGCGGCTGCTCCCCCGGCAACCGCCTGCATCATCGGCGTTTCGACCTCGAGAAATCCGCGATCCTGGAGAAATTTACGGATCTGACAAACGATGCGAATCCTGCTCACAAAAATGTTGCGCGCAGGAGGATTGGCTGCCAGGTCCAGGTAGCGCTGTCGGTAGCGGACTTCGACATCACTGACCCCATGCCATTTGTCGGGCAGGGGCCGCAACGCCTTGGACAAGATTTGAAACCGCTCTACGCGCACAGTGGGTTCACCGGTCCTCGTCAAAAAGCACTCTCCTTCGACCCCTAGGAAATCCCCAATATCAATCAGCCCGAAGATTTCCGCTTGTTCGGGTGATAAGTTTTTGAGGCTGACAAAAATTTGAAGGCGGCCGCCAATGTCACTCAAATCAAGAAACTGGCTCTTGCCCATGTTTCGGTGAGCCGTAATCCGCCCGGCAATCCGCACCTTTTTTCCTTCGACGAAATTGGCGCGCAGAACGCCAATCGAATCGCTTACATCGAATCGGCCGCCAAAAGGCGCCGCATTGCGCTCGCGCAGTTGATTGAGCTTTTGACGGCGGATTGCCAGAAGATCGTTTTCTTCCATGGGAGGTGGAACTAAATCCGAAAATTCTGCCCAGTCCAGGGTCTTCGATTTCCGACGGCTGGCGCGTTCGATGTCGCGGCAGAGCAATGGTACCTTGCTCGAGTCCATCCGATGATAATCGCCGCGGCTGGCGCGCCAGAAGTGTTGGTGGCTGTCGACGATCATTGGTTGTTCCCCAGGATAGAGCTGTGGATCGGTGTGAGGTCAGAGTGATTTCCTTGCGTTTTCCAAGTTAACGATTACCCCTGAGCGGTTCTTCCACCGAATTTACTCCTGCCTCGGATGATAAATCTGCACTGGCGAGAGCTACTTTGACTCTCCTACGTTTTACTTCGCTCTTCAGGGATTCTAAGCTGCTGCGATCCAAGTTGAGCAACGCCAGAGATAGGACGCCAGTGATTTTTCGTACATCTGTTCGTTTTGCGAACCATCCTTCATCTTTGATTTCAATCATATGCAACCCTCAGAATTTTCCTCCCCTCATAAGACCACGGCCGCAGACATCACCCAGGCTACACTCCGGTCCTTCGAAAATACACCCAACCCGCGCACTAAAGAACTGTTGATTGCAGCTGTTAAGCACCTCCACGCCTTCGCGGCTGAGGTAAAGCTCACCACCAGTGAGCTCATTCGCCTTGCCGAAATTCTGACCGAAGCTGGACAAATATCCGACAGAAGTCGGCACGAATTTCTCCTGATGAGCGATGTGATGGGGTTCACGATGGTTGTCGACTACAATACCAATGTAAAGCCCGATGGCGCCTTTGAGAGCAGTGTTCTTGGACCGTTCTATCGGGAAAATTCACCTTGGATCGAACTGGGTGGCAACATCTGCCGACAAGCCGATTCTGGCGTCCCCGCTCGCATTTCGGGTCGGGTCCTTTCGATCGACGGAAAGCCGATCCAAGGGGCCATACTCGATATATGGCAAGTCGCCTCCAACGGAATGTACGAAAATACCGATCCCACACAGATAGACTTCAATCTCCGCGGCCGCCTTTGTGCGGCCGAAGATGGAAGGTACCATTTCTGGACTGTGAAACCTGTTCCTTATCCTATCCCAAAAGACGGACCAGCAGGCTTGATTCTTAACGGGGCGGCCCGTCATAACATGCGTGCTGCACATATTCACATCATCGCAGAAGCTCCGGGCTATCAGAAAGTCATCAGCGAACTGTTTAGTGCTGGTGACCCCTACCTCCATTCGGATGCAGTATTCGGTGTGAAAGACAGCCTTGTAGTTGACTATGTTCTCCATGAAACCCCGGAGGATGCTCAGAAGTACGGTCGATCGGTTCCTTTCTACACCGCAGAATATGATATTGTCCTTGTAGCGGGAGAAACCAAATCCGAGGTAAAGTTTTCCGCAGATCGTAGCTAACAGCCCCCTTTTAATTTCCATGGCTGAGATCATTGCCCTTAACAAAGCGATTGAGTTTGATAATTCGCGAAGCCCGGACGGCTGAAGCACACAAGATGAAAGTTCAATGAACAATTTCATTTATGAGAGCCCAGCTATCCGGGTGATCTTCGGTGCGGGATCGCTAGATTCATTGCACGAGGAGGTTTCCAGACTCGGATCAAAGGCTCTCGTTCTTTGCACGCCACATCAGCGCGACCAGGTCGAGAAAGTGAGGCAAAAATTGGGCGCACTCGCTGTGGGATTTTACGACAAGGCAGTTATGCATGTGCCGATTGAAACTGCAAAAGACGCGCGTAATGAAGCCGATCGCCTCGGGGCAGATGTTTATGTTACTGTCGGTGGCGGGTCGACGACCGGACTTGGTAAAGCTATAGCGCTTCAATTCGGCTGTCCGATCGTTTCGGTCCCAACCACATACGCGGGCTCTGAAATGACTCCGATATGGGGACTCACTGAGAGTGGAATAAAGAAAACGGGTCGAGACAAGAAGGTTTTGCCGCGAACCGTCATCTACGATCCGACACTTACAACCTCGCTCCCAGCGATGTTGTCAGCCACTTCCGGGCTGAACGCTATCGCTCACTGCGTCGAAGCTCTGTACGCCCAGGATCGCAATCCGATCATCAACATAATTGCAGAGGAAAGCATTCGTGCCCTGGCACAGAGTCTGCCAGAAATAATGAAGGACCCTAAGGACCTCGAGGCTCGTGCAAAGGCTCTTTACGGCGCATGGCTTGCGGGAATGTCGCTTGGGTCGGTTGGCATGGCTTTACACCATAAGCTTTGCCACACGCTTGGAGGCAGTTTCAACCTGCCCCACTCTGAGGTCCACACCGTCATCATTCCTCATGCGACGGCGTATAATAGTAGCGCAGCTCCCGAGGCCATGAAGCGCATCGCTACAGCGTTGGGCCAACCGGACGCAGCCGATGGTCTTTACCGACTGGCCAAAAGTCTGGGCGCGCCAACAAAGCTTTCCGAGATCGGAATGCGATATGAGGACCTTGACCTGGCAGCCGAGCTGGCTTCCAAAAACCCGTATTACAACCCACGTCCCATAACCCGCAATGGAATTAGGGCTTTGCTTGAGGCTGCGTTTCACGGAAGTCGACCACGAGCTGAATGAAACCCATCGGCGCCCGACCGCCTTTTCAAAGTGGTTCATCCCGGCCCTCCGGGACGGGGCCGATTGCATATCGTAAGTGACCGGCGCTGAAGCTGGAGCGCCGGCCTATTTTCTAAGCGTCCCTCCGGGACGAGGGTCTCGAGCGACTGCTTGGTTTCAATCACTAATTCTGCCTCATGCGATCGATAGCCGTTGCGCTCCGCTCGTTGTGTTCTTCTCCGCGTTCCAGATAGAGAATGTCAGCCCTGGAAAGCCTGGTTTCGACGCTACGCAAATTGTCCTGCAGGTCGGCCAAGGTCTTCGGCCCGACGAGGGGAAAAACAGGGAAGGGCTGACCGGTAAGATACCCCAGAACCACCTGCCCCACAGAAAGATCGTGCTTCTCTTGAACATGACGCAGCCTTTCGAAACGTTTCCGGTTCTCCTGGTGGTCGAACAGCGCCCGCACTCGAGCGTCCGCCGGAACTCGTTCCAACGTATTTTGTTCCAACCGTCGAAAGTACCCATTCGCCTGGCTCAGATAGGGAAAGGCCGCAAAGCCGTATTTGATATGCCACTGGACGAATGATTCGTCGATGAACGCCCAAGTCGGGTCGGCTACCGTCAAGTCTGCTTTCGCCAGGCTCCACATGTTCTGGCTTGCGACAAAACCATGCAGATTCAGGCGCTGAGCGGCTCTGCGGGCTTCTTCCGCGCGAGCTTGGGTCCAATTGGAAAACCCAGCGTAACGAATCTTTCCGGCTGCCCGGAACGTCTCCAGCGTTTCGAGGATTTCTTCGACAGGATAGCCGGGCGCATCCCGGTGCAACCAGTAGAGATCGACGCATTCCACCCCTAAGCGCCGAAGGCTTGAGTCCAAGTCGGCTTGAACTTCCGCTTTCGACATCCGCGGGACCTCCATTGATTCTAATTTCGGGTGTGCGCCCTTGGTAGATAAGATTATCTGGTCTCGCATGTGCCGGTCGCGCAACCACGCTCCCACGGTCTTTTCGCTCTGGTGCTCTCCGCCGGGAACCCACCGCGCGTACAACTCCGCGGTGTCGATCACATTACCGCCTGCCTCAACGTACTTGTCCATGAGCCGCATCGACAGTTCGCGACTAACGGTGCTACCAAAGTAGTCAGTTCCAAGTGCCAGGGTTGAAGCGTACAAGTTAGTCTTGGGAATATTAACCTTCTCCATAGGGTCAATGCCGATAAGTACTTAAGATGTTTTTCAGCTTACGCAGCTTCCGGCTCCAAAGTCCCGAGTGCCGCCAGATGCATTATTTTTTCTTCCGTCGCATTGTTACGACTGAGTTCTCCGGTCAGTTGGCCATGGCGCATGATCAGAATCCGATCAGCCAGCGCCAATACCTCAGGTAAATCACTTGAGATGACCAAGATGGCAATCCCTTCCAGGACCAATTCATCGAATAGCCCGTAAATCTCGGCTTTGGTTCCGATATCGACGCCCCGTGTTGGCTCGTCAACGATGAGCACCGTCGGTTGGACGGCAAGCCATTTTGCCAAAAGAACTTTTTGTTGATTGCCGCCGCTCAAGAGTCCCACCCTTTGCTGAAAACTGGGCGTCCGTACGCGCAGCCTCGAGACGTATTTTCCTATCAGTTGATTTTCAGCGGGGTTATCGACGAACGGGCCTTTTGCCACGTGCCGCAAGGCGGCGCTCGAGATATTCACGCCGACTTCTGCACTAAGCACTAATCCCATCGATTTCCGATCTTCCGGCACGTAGGCGACTCCGGCCTCGACAGCGTCTCTCGGCCCTTTGAAGGCTACCTTTTTCCCTCTCAGGAAAACCTCACCGCGATCCGGCGGCGGTGAACCGAATATGCCCAATGCCATCTCGCTGCGCCCGGCGCCGATTAGTCCAGCCATGGCTACGATTTCGCCGCGGCGCAGTTCAAAAGTAATATCCTGGTATTGATCTTTCCTGGAGAGCTTATCCACCCGAAATACGATCTCACCCTTGGAGTCCACTGGATGTCGATGGAAAGCGAGCAGTTCGCGCCCCACCATCGACCTCACCACTTCCGCCTCAGTCGCAGCCTTAGTCAGTACCGTACGAACATGGCGACCGTCGCGAAGTACCGTCAAAGTGTCGCAGAGCGAAAAGACCTCTGGAAGTCGATGGGAAATGTAAAGAATGGTTACACCGTGCGCTTGCAGATCCGCGATGGCGCGGAACAGAATCGCGGACTCGGTTTCAGAAAGACTGGAGGTCGGTTCGTCGAGAATTAAAAGCTTCGGGTTCCTGACGAGGCTCTTGCAAATTTCGATGAGTTGTTGCTGGGCCAGAGTAAGCGTGCTCACAACCACGTCTGGATGTTGGTGAAGACCTAGGTGGCCCAGAATGGTGACAGTTTCAGATCTGAGCTTCTCCCTATCTAAGAAGAAGGTTGAACGCTTTGGTTCAAGTCCAAGGAAAATGTTTTCGGCGATCGAAAGATTGGGGGCCAAATTCAACTCCTGGTACACAATCGCGATTCCTTTCGCCTGTGCTTCCGATGGATTGCTGAACCTGACCGGCTGCCCGAAATATTCAATTGTTCCCGCGTCCGGTTGATGAACGCCGGCAATGATTTGCATCAGTGTGCTTTTCCCTGCACCATTCTCACCCATGATTGCATGGATGCTCCCCTGCTGGACTTCAAAGGTGACTTCCCGGAGAGCCTGGACCCCAGGGAAGTGCTTCGAAATTCCATTTATCTTCAAGATCGACGGCATAGAAAAACATTCCGTCCCTTGAGCGGCGTCGACGCCAACCGGGTCGACGCCGCCGAGGAGCATTTTAAATAGCTACTTCAAAAATTGATCGACGTTGGCGCTTGTCACCACATCGACTCCAGTGTCTACCACCGGCTCTACGGTCTTGCCTTCCGTGAGATCGTTCAGCACGTCAATGCTCTTGGTACCCATGGCGTAAGGCCGCTGACCGATGAGCGCTGCGCAATAGCCTTGCTTCAAAACTTTCAGCTCTTCTGGCAAAGTATCAAAGGATACGACTACGAACTTCTTGGTCTTAATATCTTGCGCGTGCTTGCTGATCGCGCGCAGGTAGGCTTCGGGAGCGCCGAAGAGCGGCCAACCACCGGAAAAGAAGAATCCGTTGAGATCCGGGTACCGGGTCAAGGTATCCTGAATAATCTGGATCGACTTCGCAGCGTCATCGTTGCAGGGAAAGGGCGAGCCTGGAATTTCGGTGTATTCGCCTCCCGACTCCTTAAGCGCCTTTCGGAATCCATCACCACGTTGATTGTGATTCACCGAAGCCAGGCCGCCGGTTATAACCGCGAACTTTCCTTTCGGCAGTGCGGCCGCGAATGCCTTGCCCGCTTCGTATCCGCCCTGTTCATTATTTGTGCCGACGAAACAGACCCGCTTTGACTTGGGCGAATCGGCGTCGAACGTAATTACTTTGATACCTTTTTTGATCGCGGTATCGATTACGCCGATCACCGAATCGCCATCCATAGGCGCGACCGCAAATCCGTCGACTCCGCGGCTCACGAGATCCTGCAGAACTTGAACCTGTTTGGCCGCATCGGCCGTATCCGGTCCAGTATAAATAGCGTTAACACCGAGTTTAGCCGCTTCTTCTTTGCAGCCCTTTTCTACATCATTATAGAAGGAAATGCTGATCGACTTCGGAATGATTGCGAACGTCTTTTGTTTTCCTGCGCCATAAGCGCCAGCCAGCAGAGAGAGTGAACAGGTCAGGAAGCCTGCAAAAAGAAATAACTTTTGTTTTTTCATATGTTAATGGGGGAATAGTTTTGGTGGACAAAGCGCCACCTGCACCAGACCGGGTGGTTCGATATCGCTCAGTCATGATGCAAGAGCTTTCGAAAATAGTCTATGGAGACGGCTATAATGATCACCGCTCCCACAAAAACTCCTTGCCAGTATGGATCGATGCCGAAGAGCAATAGGCCGTTCCGCAGGACTTCCAAGATGATTGCACCGATGACGGTGCCTAAAATTGTACCTTCGCCACCGGCCAGGTTGGCTCCGCCGATGACAGTGGCGGCAATGACAGCCAGTTCTTCTCCGGTACCCAGATCGGCGGTGACACTTGAAAGATAGCTGAACTGCACCAGGCCGGCGATCCCCGCGACCAGCGCGGAGAAGATATAAACGATGATTTTCAGTCGGTCCACCCGAAGACCGGTCAGGCGAGCCGCTCTTTCGTTCCCTCCAACGGCATACACATAGCGCCCCCAAACGGTCCGCGAAAGAAGGATCCAAAAGAAAACGGCGATTACACAGAAGATGATAGATGGATTTGGGATCCCGAAAATGTCACCGCCGCCGATAGATAAAAATGATTGGTATTCGTCACCAAAAATCGAAATCGGCCGCCCGTGAGTAATGATCAGAGCGAAGCTTCTTGCTATGGCCAAGGTCGCGAGGGTAGGCACGAAGGGCGACATCTTCAGACGCGTGATGCAAAGGCCGTTGATGAGCCCGATGCCGCAGGCGGCCAGCAGACTCACGAGAATAGCGGCAGAAATGGGCCAACCGTGCGTGAGAAGAAAGGCAACGATAACTGCTGTCATGCCCCAGACCGATCCTACCGACAAATCGATCCCGCCTGTGAGGATCACCAAGGTCATCCCCATTGCGACGATACCGACAAAGGAGAAGTTCCGCGTGATGTTGGTCAGGTTCTGGAGGTCCCGGAATTGCGGAATGAAGACAGCCACGATGGCCAGCATCAGAACAAGTGCACCGAGGATCCCAGTCTCACGTGGAAGCGCGAATTTCCGACTGGGTACCGGCGTTTCCGGAATGGGGGGGGTTGCCGCTTCGGAATTCATTTTCGTATCGGGGCCTGAACGAAGGCTCTTATGGAGGATCTTTGTCGGGGCATAAATAGTTCACCTTAAGGCTTCCTAATCGGGGTGCGGCTTTCATCTTACCGTTTCCGTCCGTATTTAGAATTTCTTTTTAGCTGATACGGCGGCCGTTATCGTTCGCGCGCTTAAGCCACACTTAACCCGCATTTCTCACGCCCCCTTGAGAATGCGCACAGAGCCCCGAAAGCATTCGGGAGTCGCCCCGGCGAGCCGCTCCCAGGCGGCTCGCATCGGAACTGCTGCGCGTCAGGCTTGAACCTCCGAAAGCTTGACCGGCCGCTTTTCATGCCAGCTTTTAGTGGCAGCAACGGCCAGGCGGAGCGTCTCCAGGGCGTCTTCCGGCCCAGGGGTTGGGGTGCGCCCCTCTCGCAACGCCGCAAAGAAAGCCTCCAGCTGAAGACGGTAACCCGCCTCAAAACGGTCGGGGAAATTTTCGTAATGATCGTGGCTCGAAGCGAAATCCTTCGCAAAGAGCAGAGGCGTTTTCTGGGGCGCCTCGACCACCACTTTACCCACCGAACCAGCCACTTCGGTCCGGATATCGTAACCCCAATTGCTGTGCCGCGAGGTTTCCACCACGCCCAAGACTCCATTTTTGAACCTCAAGAGCGTGAGGGCCGTGTCGGCGTCATTTGCCTGGGCAAACCGTTCATCAATCAAGACGCCGCCCCAGGCGCACACTTCCTCCACCTCCCCCACCAGAAATCGCGCCAGGTCGAAGTCGTGTACCGACATGTCCAAAAAGAGCCCGCCGCTTCCCAACAAAAACTCCAAGCTGGGCGGGTAAGTGTCCCGGCTCAAGGCCCGGAAGGTCTCCAGCTTTCCCAGCTCGCCGGCCTCAATCTTGGCTTTCGCCCTAGCGTAACCGGGATCGTACCGACGCATAAAGCCCAGTTGCACCGGCACTTTGCGCCCCCGAACCACTTGCACTATCCTTGCCGTCTCAGCCAGGTCCAGCGCGATCGGCTTTTCGCTAAAAACGGCTTTGCCAGCATTCGCTGCCGCCTCGATCAAACGTGCATGGGTATTTGTGGGAGTAACAATTATCACCACGTCGACCGAAGGGTGCTCGATCGCCTTTTCCGGGTCAGTAAGGGCAAGTTCAGCCCCAGTCATCGTGCGGCCGCGCTCGGCTCGTTCCATTGCAGGGTCTGCAACGACTACAACCTTGACGCCACTTATTGCCGTTAGATTTCGCAGGTGTGTCTCTCCCATCCGTCCCAAACCGAGAAAGGCCACTCCTATAGTGTTGTCTTTAATCATAACTATTTATGTTAGTTTTCGATCGGATTCGCCTTGCTTAGCCGAGTAAAAAACGTCCAACGCCTCGG
>Ga0306926_10001569_pt1 | contig 22845 bp, 18 predicted proteins | sample flu12Cox44000178_FD_203759 | JGI IMG/M metagenome (GOLD analysis project Ga0306926, IMG submission 203759) | Lab enrichment of tropical soil microbial communities from Luquillo Experimental Forest, Puerto Rico - flux8day.12C.oxic.44.000.178 (v2)... | ecosystem: Environmental > Terrestrial >...
TGCACTACCCGGTGACCTCGTTGCGGTGCAAGGCATCGGCGGCCTCGGTCACCTCGGAATTCAATTCGCGAATAAGTTCGGTTACAAGGTCGCGGCGATTGGGCGCGGGCCTGGGAATGCGGCTCTCGCCAACAAACTTGGCGCGAGCATCTACATCGATAGCAAATCAACGAGTGCCGCAGAGGCATTGCAAAAACTGGGCGGCGCACAGGTAGTTCTGGCGACGGCCCCAAGCTCCAAGGCGATGTCCGAGCTGATTGACGGTCTGGCGCCCAACGGCAAGCTCATGGTGGTTGGCGTGACATTAGATCCCATTGAGGTCACACCGGTACAGCTCGTTTCCGGGAGTAGAACGATTCAAGGCTGGGCTGCGGGAACACCGGCCGACTCAGAGGACACACTGCGCTTCGCCGAATTGACCGGCGTGCGCCCGATGATTGAAACTTATCCGCTCGAAAAAGCGCCCGAGGCTTACGCGCGCATGCTGAGCGGTAACGCACAGTTTCGGGTCGTTCTGACAATGTGAACTTGCCTGCACTCAGCGGCACTCTCCTTTAGTCGGAGCCGCTGCCGCTCATTTCGAAGGTCAGGCAATCGGTCGGCTTGGGCGAATGGTTCGGGATTTCGAGGCGTTTGATGTCTTCGCATCCATAAGGCGGAACGCCTCACGGATCAATGCGCCCAACTGGTCGTCATCCACCTTGGACAGCTCGACTCCCACCCAGCCGGCCACGCCAACGTAGGGCGGCCGAAAATAGGTCGCGGGCGCCTCTTCAATCAGAGCGGCTTGAACGCCGGGAGCGGCCGGGATCCAAACGGCGACGTGCCCGAGGCCATGGTGGTTATTGTCGAACATGGCGAAGACCCGCCTCGGCGTGAAAAACGTCGGCTCGCCGTGCGAAGTCTTTTCGATCGTGCCCGGAATCGATGCGCAAATCCGGCGGACGCGGTTCAGTTGGTTCCCTTGATCCAATTTCGGAGCGGGTCCGATTTTCCGTTGCGTGGCCTTTGAGGGCATTTCCCTATTCTCGCCTAAGTACCCGCAGGACGCGGATGAATGCTGGTGGTTAGAAGAAGCGATGACGATGTCCTTTGCGACGAGCCACCAGCAAGCGCGACGACGCCAAGGCTGGGCGGGCAATCAAGGAGGGCCGTCGGAGAGAGAGAATACCTCACACCGATATTGGATCGGGTGCACCCAGGGGGCGGTCCGTTTCAAGCTCTCACCAGCATCTTGCCAGTGTTGTCGCCGTGCAGCATGCCAATGAAGGCTTTGGCCATGTTCTCGAATCCTTCAACCACCTCCTCGCGATACTTTAGCCTGCCTGCGCGGAGCCAGAGCGCCATTTGCGGGAGGCCTTCGGCGAACCGGTTCTGAAAACGGGAAACAATGAACCCTTCTACTCTGAGCTGCTTCACTAGAACCAAGCTCAGCAACCTCGGGCCCGGCTCGGGCTTCTCCAGGTTGTATTGTGAAATCTGGCCGCAGACTGAGATTCGACCGAAAACGTTCATCAGGGGAAATACCGCGTCGCTAATCGCTCCACCTACGTTGTCGAAGTAGCAATCGATACCGTGTGGACAAAGTTCCTTCAGCTTGGCCGAATAATCCGACGTCGACTTGTAGTTAAACGCTGCGTCGAAACCGAGGTCGGTGAGCATCCAGTCGATTTTGTCGTCAGTGCCCGCGACCCCGACGGTGCGACAGCCGTTAATCTTCGCGATCTGGCCCACCAGCGATCCCACTGCGCCCGCGGCGCCCGAGACCAGCACGGTTTCTCCAGGTTTCGGCTTGCAAATGTCGAGTAGGCCGAAATAGGCCGTCATGCCAGGCATGCCAAGTACGCCGAGAGCGGTGGACACAGCTGCCACCTCGGGATCGAGTTTCCTCAGCGACTTCGCGTCTGCCGTCGCGAACTCCTGCCAACCCCACATGCCGGCGACAAAATCTCGCGGCGAGAGGCCTGCGGCCTTCGATTGGACGACTTGCCCCACTGCCCCACCCTGCATCACGTCACCGATATTCACCGGGTCGGCGTAGGTTCGAACACCGGTTATGCGCCCGCGCATGTAAGGATCGACCGACCAGTAGGCGCTCTTCACCAGCACTTGCCCGTCGGCCGGTAAAGGCATCGGCAATGTGACCAGTGAAAAATCCGATTCCTTCGGGAAACCAACTGGCCGCGCGGCAAGCTTAAACTGCCGGTTCATGGCCGGCAAGGGACCAAGCTGAGTAGCTGACATAGACTTCTATTGTCTCAAGTCGTTCTTCCACCCGGCTTCACGCCGATCCCTCTCGATGCGTCAAGCCAGCGCATCGTCCAGATGATTCTTTAGAAAGGGAATTTTCTTGAGAATGAAACCCCGGGTACGAACCCGAGTCTTCTGCGTTTCCAGTATTTCCGGCAAACTGGCCCGAAGACGATTCGCGATGGTCTTACTGCGTGCACGCTAAGCCCGCCGGCGCACCAGTGGGCGCAGCCAGGTGAGCGTCTTCCGAAGGGAGTTTCTGAAACGCGAGGTACTGTACTGCCGGTGGCTGAGTCGGGGCCATGGTGAAGAACACCCCTACCGTACCCTTTGCGCACCTCATATTGAATTGCCCGCGCAGCCAATTCTCGGGCAACACCGGACCTGAATCCGAACACTCGCCAACCTCCTCTTTCAACTCGGCGATTTCCGCCTGCCGCTGTTCCACCGGCGCATCCAAGAAGAGGTTCACAGAGGCTATGCTATTCGCTTCGGCGTCGTCCCAGCGCTTCCACAGATTCAAAATGTGATCTCGCATCTTCGATTGCAGTGGCGTGGGTGGCAATTCCCGCTTACGCAGTGCACCGGTTTTCAGCATCTCGTCCCACGCCTGGCTGATCGGCTCCGCAGGCCCGGAATACGTCAGCGTTGCCATCGCAAACATTCCCACGCCATATTCGGGCAACCATCCCATGTATGAGCCGAATCCGGGCAAGCCGCCACCGTGCCCTACAATGTGCTCGAACCGGCAATCACTGGTGACTCGCAAGCCAAAACCGTACCCCGTCTCCGCGGCCTGCAGCACCCCGTTCGCAAGGCTGGCGGTGAGATTCGAAGGCGTCCAAAGATGAGCCATCTCCCGCACGGACGCCCTACGCACCGGCCCCGTATCAGAATCGTCACGCGCCGGCCATGCGGAAAGATGAAAGGCGACATATTTACCCAAATCGGTAGCGGTAGTCAGCAGGCCGCCCATCGACCCGAACACGCCGTGCGGGAGCGGAAGCTCTTCCCCATAAGTGCGATCCGGCTTCAAACGATAACCAGAGGCGCGCCTGTCAGCAGGCACCTCCGAAAACTCAAAGGTAGTTTCATCCATATGCAACTTCGAAAGAATCTCCTGCCGCATGTATTTCTCGAAAGGCATGCCGGATGCCTTGGTCACCACTCGCCCTAGCAACCCAAATGCGTAGTTGGAATACTCGTAGCGCGTTCCCGGCGGCGTGGAGAACGGAATGCCCTTCATAAGCCATTCGTCCAACTTCGTGTTGGTGGCGCTCAACTGCCGGTCACCCCAGGGGTTGTCCTCCGGGAAACCCGCGTTGTGGCTCAGCAACTGCCGGATACGCAGCGGCGCCGTGTCATGGGTCGGCAACCTCATGCGCGCAAACTCCGGAATCCATTTAGCCACTGGGTCTTCCAGGGACAACTTCCCGTCATCCCGCAGTTTCAGAATCGCCAAAGCTGTGAAGCTCTTCGTCATTGACGCGATGCGGAATGCGCTATCGCTTGTCACGAGCGCATTCGAAACACGGTCCCGAACGCCGAACGTTCCCACGTGGGCCAGTCGGTTATCGATAACGACACCCCACACCATCCCCGGAATGTTTCTCTTTACGGCATAAGCATGGAAGATGGCATCGATCCGCGGCATGGCCGATTCCAGCTTCTGTGTTCTCTGAAGGTCGGTAAAGCGGGGTGGCGGATAGTCATCTCCGGCCATCAGCCGCGCAGCCACCAACGCGAAGAGCATAATCCATCGCATGTAGCAAGCATGCCACAAGCGCGGTTCACAGGTACGGAGCAAGGTGGGAGATAGATTCCTTACGTGAAGCCGAGAAGCGCTTTCGAACTGGCCGTGTTCGCCGCCGACTCTGTCTTGGGCGAAGCGGTTTATGCAAAACGATACGCGGTAGGTCTCGCGAGAGGTCGGTCACGAGATGTTGATCAATAGGCCTGCATCCCCGTTCTCCATATGCTCGGTTCCGAACTGTGAGCAGTTCTGCGCCGTCGTAAGGTCTGCACCGAATCCATGCAAAAGTTGGAATGAGGTCCACGTGGAAGCTGTCGATATCAAGATCGGTACCTTTGTGTTTGAGTCCGGGTTTCGTGATAGAACATTTCGCGGGGTTCCTTTTTAACCCGTTGTGCATGAGTCTTGGGCTGCAGGGCTTTCCAGCAGCATGCGCCGGCCCACTCCCGATACAACCGAAAGAAATTATCGTTCGCGATCTAGGCGCAGGGTAAGGCCGTGAGACTTTCCCGGACCTGGAGCTAATAGGGCCTGGCTCCCTCTCTCGTTGCGACGTTTCGACAGTACTACAGTCCGTCCTCGTCCGTCACAGCTAAGGCAGGCACCGGCGTGTCCGGCGTGAGAGGCGGTGTGCGGGTATGCCACTCCGTGGCGCGCTCGTAGGCGCCGGCCAGTGCTAGCACGCGAGCCTCCGAGAAATGGGGACCGGCAATCATCAGTCCAACCGGAAGCCCGGCAGAAGTGAAGCCGCATGGCAAGGAAATCGCGGGGATACCATACGCGTTGAATTGACCAGTGTTTTCCAACTCGGGATTGAGCGGTCGATCGGTACGTTCGCGCTTGAGCGCCGCATCGATTTTGCGAGGAATGCGGCGCCGCGTCGGCAACACCACTAAATCGACATCCGCAAAGGCGTCATCGACGGTACGGCGCAATAGATCAAGCTTCCAGCGCGCACGGACATAGTCAGTTGCCTTCCGGTTGGCGTTGTTCTGGAGAATCCGCCGCGTGGGGATCTGGTAACGCTCGGGGCTGCGCGCGAAAAACTCCTCGTGGTAGGCGTTACTCTCACCTGCTAGGTTGATCTCCCGGACCGATGGAAGCGTAGTCTCTTTTGCCTCGCGAGTCATCTTTGCCAGCACTCGAACGGCTTCCTCCACCAGCTTGGCGACGTCGGCATCGAGCAGATCGAAGAAGGGAGCACGCGGGATACCCAGGCGAAATCCCGAAACAGGCTGTCTCATAGCCGCAGCATAATCCTCTTTACCGTGTTCTACGCTGGCGATATCGAGCTTATCGTACCCGGCCAACACGTTTAGCATCAGAGCGGCGTCTTCCACCGTCCGGACAATAGGGCCGCAATGATCGAGGGAGAGTGTCAGCGGGATGATGCCGTGAATCGAGACAAGCCCATAGGTCGGCTTTAGCCCAACGACTCCGCAGTAAGCCGCAGGAATACGGATAGAACCGCCGGTATCGGTGCCTAGAGCGCCAAAACACAGTCCAGCTGCAACCGCCGCGGCCGAACCGCCCGAGGAGCCGCCCGGATTTCGGTCGAGGGCCCATGGGTTGCGGACCGGCCCGTAGTAGCTCGTGGCGGAGGTGCCGCCCATCGCGAACTCATGCAGATTCGTCTTGCCGATCAAGACCGCGCCAGCATCCTTCAGCCGGCGCGTGACCTCGGCGTCTTGCTGCGGAACTCGGTCGTCGAAAACCGCGCTAGCCGCCGTGGTGCGCACCCCGGCAGTATCAATATTGTCCTTGAGTGCAACCGGAACGCCGTGCAAGGGACCGCGCAATTTGCCGGAACGCTGTTCCGAATCAAGTTGGTTCGCCTGGGCTAACGCGTGGTCGCGCATGATGGTGATGAACGCGTTGAGCTTAGGGTTGTAGGCTTCGATGCGGGCGAGGCAGGCCTCGGTGAGTTGCGTGGAGGTCACAGAACGCGCCCGAATGCGGCCTGCAGCCTCGGCGAGGGTCAGGCGTGCCAACTCTTCGCGAGCCTGCCCCTGGGCGGCAAGCGCACCGGCCAGGGACAACGTAAATCCGCGGCGAGAGATCTGATGCATAGAGTCAATCTTAAGCCAGACGAGGAGAGCCGGCTTAGGCTGCCGTCAAATTATCGGTAACAGGCTGAGGTGAAGGGGTCCGCGGCATCTCTCGTCTTTGGCCGGCAAAGGGCTCCCGCCCATGTCATGCGCGGCCAACCGCACACCGGAACCTCAGTAAGCGCTGGCGGATTAGAGGGATCGATCGCCACCACAACAACTGGTTCCACACCGCCGTGGGCGAAAGGCTGATCGTGCCAAACCAATCCGTCCTTCGATTGAAGTAGCATTCGAGACCTATGTCCCTTGCGTCCGGAACCGGTCTCGGCCCATACGAGATTCTTAGTCCAATCGGCGCGGGCGGCATGGAGAGGTGTGCAAGGCTCGCGACACGCGCCTGAACCGCACCGTTGCCTTCAAGTTGTGCAAAGAAGCTTTTTCGGAACGTTTTGAGTGTGAAGCGCGGGCGGTGGCGGCGCTCAATCATGCGAATATCTGCCAGCTTTACTATGTCGGGCCGAACTACTTCGTAATGGAGTTCATCGAGGGGACGCCGGTCGCGCCAGTGGATACGAAGCGGAAACTCCTCGACATCGCAGAAGTAACCCGTTATGTTGTGCACAACATAATGGGCCTATTCTCGTAAGCACCGAAGGCGGGCAGGCTCATTCCATCCGCAGAGCGGCCATCGGGTCGACGCGAGCGGCCCGTCGGGCGGGAACATAGCTGGCCGCGAGGGCGACTGCCAGAAGGACCACCGGGGCGGCGGCGTAAATGGCCGGGTCTCGGGGCGTTACTCCGTACAACAGGTTCTGAAGCACGCGCGCGGCGGCGAGCGATCCGGCGAGCCCGAGCGCGACCCCCTGGACGGCCAGCACCGCTCCCCGTTGCACGATGAGGCGCAAGACCTGGGTGCGGCGTGCCCCTAACGCCATGCGGATTCCGATTTCGCTGGTGCGCTGCGCGGCGAGGTAAGCCATCAGCCCGTAAATCCCCGCTCCAGCGAGTGCCAGCGCGATGGCCGCAAAGGCGGCAATGAGAGTGAGGTCGAACCGGCGCGGGCCCAGCGAATCGGAGACATAATATTCGAGCGGGCGGATCCGGGAAACAGGCAGTGAGGCATCGAGCGAGCGGACCATGGCGCGGACATCCCGCGCCAGTGCGGTTTCGCTGACGCTTGCTTGCAAGACGAGGGTTCCTGCTCCGCGGGGTGTAGGGAAGGGGTTCGCGGCGTACGGCACGTAGACATCTTCGGTGGGCTCCCGTTCGAGCGCGTTATTGTGAACCGATGCCGCGATGCCAATTACTTGATACCACGGGCCTTGGTCGTTGAAGAAAGCGAAGCGCTTGCCGAGCGCGTTCTCCCCTGGCCAGTAACGGAGCGCGGCCGTTTCGCTGAGTACGGCCACGTACCTGTTTGCCGCGACGTCGGTTTCGGTGAAATCTCGGCCTTCGCGCAGAGAAATTCCCATCGCACGCAGATATCCGGGGCTTACGATGCGGGGATGCAGGCGCCAGCGTTCGCCGGGTTGCGCGGTCCTGCCGAAGATCAGGATGCCGGTACGGTTGTCTTCTCCTGAGAGCGGCAGCGTGTCGGTGATTGCCGCCGACACCACGCCGGGCAGTGCGCTGGCGCGCTCCACTACGCGTTCGAAAAACGCTGCCTGCTGTGCCTGAGTCCGATAGCGGCTCAGCGGCAGCGTGATGCCCGCCGTCAGGGTGTGCTCGGCCCGAAAACCCGGGTTGACATTGACCAGTGCCAGAAAGCTCTTCATCAGCAGGCCTGCGCCGGTCAGCAGGACCAGGGACAAGGCCACTTCAGCCACGATCATGGCGCTGCGCAGGCGGTGGGCCCCGGCGATATTGCCGCGGCCGCCCGGACGAATCGCTTCCGCCAAATCCGTTCGTGCCGCCGCCAGAGCCGGAGAGACCCCGAACACCAAGGCTGCTACCACCGTGGAGACAAGCGTAAACAGGAGCACGCGTCGATCGACCGCCACGCTTGCCAGGCCGGCCCGCGCGAACGAATCAATGCTCTGAAAAAACCCTGTGCGGAACAGATCGAGCGTCCAAATCGCGAGCAGAACCCCGGCCGCGCCCCCGCCCAGAGCTAGCAGCGCGCTCTCAGCGAGCGATTGGCGGGCCAGCCGCCAGCGTCCCGACCCCAACGCCGCGCGCATGGCGATCTCCTTGCGGCGCACGGTGCCGCGCGCTAAGAGCAGCCCGGCCACATTGGTGCAAGCGATGATCCCCAGTAGCAGGACCGCGTATAGCAGCGCGCGCAACGCAGGCCGGAGTTCCCGGGTCATTTCGTCGCGGAGCGGCAGCAAGGCGGCAGCATGACCGCCATTGGCGTCCGGATATTGGCGTTCGAGTTGGCGTGAGAGAAGGTCCATTTCAGCGGTTGCCTGAACCATCGTGACGCCCTTAGCCAAGCGCGCGACACCAAAAAATGGATGGATGCCTCGGAACTGGAGCGCCTCCGGCGGGAAGCGCAAGGGAGTCACGATCTCGCAGTCGGCGGCAAACGGGTAGCGGAAGTCCTTAGGCAGCACGCCTATGATGAAATAGAGCTCGTTGTTGATCGAGAGGGTCTTGCCCACGATTCCCATGTCAGCACCCTGTCTTCGCCAATACGGATAAGTGAGAACCACGACGCGGTCGTTCCCGGGTCGGTCCTGTTCAGGTCCAAAGGTGCGACCCAGAAAGGCACTCACCCCTAAAGCATCAAAGAACTGAGAAGTAACCGCGGCTCCTGCGACGCGCTCCGGCTCGGTACGGCCCCCTATAATGAAGCCCGGCGACCAGTCATAGAGTGCCATGGCGGAGAAACTGTGGGCTTGGCGCTGCCAGTCCTGGAAATCCGGAACCGACACGGAACCGCGTTCGACGTTCTCGGCGGGCCGCTTTTCGCGCAGCAGCACGATCCGGCCGGCGTCTACGAAGGGCAACGGCTGCAGCAGGACGGCATTCACGACGCTGAAAATCGCAGTATTGGCGCCGATGCCGAGCGCCAAGGTGACGAGCGCGGCCAGGGTGAATCCGGGGTTCTTGCGCAGAATGCGAGCGGCGCAGCGCAGATCAGCCAGAAAGGTACCCATGGCAACCCTGCAGAGCAAGACTGTTTCCACTTTCCACGATGCTGGGGAATGAGGTCAACGTCCAAAGCATTCTGTCAGCCTGTCCGCTTATGGGAAAGCCCGTTCGCGGCCGGACGATACGAAGCCCGGCCATCATTCCTCTCGAAGAGCCTGCATCGGTTCGAACCGTGACGCCCGAATTGCCGGCGCTAACGAAGCCATGACCGAAACGGCCAGGACAATGAACACAACCCTTCCCAGCGTAACCACATCCGTGGCTGACACGCCAAACAGCATGCTGGAGAGCATGCGGGCAAAGGCTGCGGCGAGGGGTAGGCCCGCGACACAACCCCACCATGCAACACGCAGGCCCTGGTCCACAAACTGCCGCAGGACGTCGACTCGCAGCGCGCCCAGGGCCATGCGCAGCGCCACTTCGCGCCGTCTGAGGTGTACCAGGTAGCTGAGCGTTCCATAAAGTCCGATGCCGGCTAACGCGATGGCGGTCACAGCGAAAAAAGCTAGGAGAATCGTGCGAAGGCGGTTTTCGGCGTAGGCGTCAGAGATGTGGGCGGTCAATGGAGTGAGATCGTATACCGATCGCAAGGGTTCGAGTTCATGGATTTTGCGGCGGATCGTCCCAGCTAAGGAACCCGGTTCCCCGGGGACTCGGAGGAGAAAAAACGTGCCGGGCTGCATCGCGCCGGTACACCAATAGACAGTGGGAGGCGGTTCGCGGTCGAGGCCCATCTCGCGAACGTCGCCTACGATGCCGCGGATCTCCGCCGGAGACAGATTGGGATTCGAAGGCTGGACCAGATGGCGGCCGACCGCCGCCGATCCGTTCAAAAAAAGGTTCGCGAAAGAGCGATTGATCATCGCCGTGCTGACATTCAACTCATCCCGGCACCATTGGCCTGCAAGAATCGGGATATGCATGGCAGCAAAATATTCTGGAGTGACCCATCTTCCTTGGGCGAGCATCTTCGGCTCGGATTCCGCGCGGCCCTCGGTCGTCTTCAGCTCGATTTCGTACTGGCTCGGCACTCCCGGCAAGCTCATGGCGGTCGCGGCGGCCTCGACCCCGGGCACGGAGCGCAACCCATCCAGAATTCTTTCGGTGCGTTGTTTGGCAGGTTTTCCACCTGCTTCGGCCCATGTATTACTGATATGGAAGGTGAGCACGTGCAGAGGATCGAAGCCCGCAGAAACATGCCCGAGCTCCTCGAAACTGCGGAGCAGAAGCCCGGCGCCCGCGAGCAAAATTGCGGCCAGGGCAACCTGGATTCCGACCATCATGAACTGTACCGGGTTGCGCCCGGACACATGCGCACGGCCACCACGCGCGAGAGTCCCGGTCAAATTTCGCGTCCTGCCAAGGCCGATGGGTATGACTCCGCACAGCAATGTTACCGCCACCGCGCAGGCCAGCGAATACATCACGATACTCCCGTTCAGGCCGATTTCATCGACGCGCGGCAGGTCCTTGGCTAACGTGCGAAACACTTGGGAGCTGGCGGCCGCCAGGAAGAGTCCAACGAGCGCGCCGGCCACTGCCAAAATCAAAACTTCTGTTAATAGCTGGGCCGTCACCGTACCCCTCGAGGCGCCGAGGGAAAACCGGATCGACGTCTCATGCTGGCGCGCGGTGGCGCGTGATAGCAGCAAAGCCGCAATATTAGTGCAGGCGATCAGCAGCAGCAGCGAAACCGATCCGAACAGTAACCACAGAGACCTCCTGATTCCACCGACGGTCGACTCCTTCAGGGGCACAATCGAAACCGACTTGTTGGCATCAGTCTTCGGAAATTGGCGGCCCAGATTGAACTGCACGGCGGCGAGATTAGTGCGCGCTTCGGCCAGGCTGGTGCCTGGTTTCAGACGGCCGATTGCGGTGAACCAGGTGGCTTCGCGGCTCTGGGCATACGGCGCGTCCGGAGGGCTGGGCGACCAGAGGTCAACGTCGCTATCCGGAAAGTGGAACGAGGCCGGCATAACGCCGACGACCGAATATGAAAACGCGGAGACGCGCAGGGTCCTGCCCACGGCCAAGGGGCTGCCACCGAAGCGCCGCTGCCACAGGCGGTAGCTGATAAGAACCGCATTGGGACCGCCAAACCGTTCTTCCTGGGGAGTGAAATTGCGCCCCAGGGCCGGCGCGACTCCCAGGACTTGAAGGAATCGGGGTGCTACCAATGCCCGCTTGAGTTTCTCGGGGAGTTCGCCAGAGGTTTCGGAAGCATCTTCGGAGTAATAGCCGGTTATTGCCTGCAAGGTGCTGTTGAAGCGCTGCCACTCCTCGAGCCGGACCGGCGCCACAAAGGGATCGGGAATCGTAGGTTGAGATTGTGCCAACGTGACCAATTCACCCGCGTCCGGAAACGGGAGCGGCCGAAGCAGCACTGCGTAGATGGCGGAAAACACCGCGCTATTCGCGCCAATTCCGAGCGCGAGGGTCAAGACCACGGTGACCGTGAACGCCGGCGTTTTCGTAAGAGCCCGCACGCCGAATCTCAGATTGCGAACTATCGCTTCCAACCAAACATTGATGTTCATGTCGCGGGTCCTTTCCAATTGGGTCGAGAAGTTCCCGAACTGCCGCCGCGCGACACGCGCGGCTTGCGCCTGGGTCATGCCGCTTTCCTGCAATTCGTCTATCCGTTCGGTGAGGTGGTACGCGAGTTCCCGTTCCAAATCCCGCTGCAGCCGGGAAGGCCGCATGACGTTCCGAAGCCGCTGATACCAGCTCATGTTGCTGCTCGTTAGGCGTAACGAATCACGCGCGCCACGCCCGCCGTGAACCGTCTCCAGCTCTCCTTCTCTTGCATGAGCTGCTTCCGGCCCCGGGCCGTCAGCGAATAGAAACGAGCGTCCCGGTTTTTCTCGGTCTTGCCCCACTCCGCCCGAACCCAACCGTCCTGTTCCATGCGATGGAGTGCCGGGTAGAGCGAGCCCTCCTCGACGCGCAGCGATTGTGCCGAGACCCGTTGAATATAGCCGGTGATGGCATATCCGTGCATCCGCTTGCCGCACGCTAAGGTTTTTAGGATCAACAGCGCCAGCGTGCCCTGGAGAATGTCATTTTTCTTCTTGCCCACGTCGATACCTACCTATCTATGCCTCACTAGCCATCGCAATTGACGTCTTAGACGATGAACCCGTCGCGCGGTTAGGAGAGCGAATCCTATGGTGGCTATCTCCTCAGCTGGTGTGGCAATCGGGACCGGTTGCCGCCGACCGCCTTCGAGCGTTTTCGACACCGGGGCGCACACACCTCTAGCCGGGCCAATTTGACTGGAAACGCCCGACGATTCCTTTTGATAGCGGCGTTCCTGGCGTCATGCCGCGAGTCGACTATATGGCCACATGGGTGGGCCTCGGGGTGCGACTTATGTCTCGAGACCAACAGCGTCGAGCGTTACGAATCCAAACGCGGTAGTACTATGGCGCTGGCGGATTGGTCTCCCCCGATGCGTTTGATTGAACTCTGAAAATCGCGAGGGCTGAAGATCGGCGAAGGTGCTGCCAACCACAACTTGATCGAGTTCGAAGGCCGGGAAGAGCTTGCTTCCCCAATGAATTCCACGCGGATCCGGAACAGGCGAATGGTACGATCCGGCGGCCCTATCACTCGGACGGAGACTTGTGCGCCTTTTGAGCTAAACGATCGCATCCTGTCTGTTCGCGACGGTGCGGGAAATGCGACGGCCGAAACGGCCGCCACACGGACCTGCCGATAAGCGCGCCCAAATCCACGCGACGGGGAACTGACGCGGGCGTGCTCGACAGAAATTGCGAACCTTATCACGATGGTAACGCGGACCAACCTAGTTGACGCCGGCTGAGTCCGCAAAGACCTCTGACCAAATCCTCTCTCGCCTAAGCGCTGACGCTGCTATAGGTTAGCCACGAGAAGCAGGCTGTGGCGGAATAGACTTCTTTCAATCCAGAGATTACAGCGGTTGAGGGCGGTACGGAACTATCGTTCGATCTTTTGCGTACAATAGCGGGGACGATAAATCTTATGACAGTCGCGACAACCAGCCCCCAGTTGAGTCACATCCACGCGCTGCTCGCGGAAAACGGTTATGAAATCTCCGAGCCGGCGCCTGACACGTTAAGAATCCAAGAGGTACAGAGCGGAGTGTCTATACAGGCGGTCCTCCAGGGCGAGATACTCTTCTTTTCGCTCACGTGCACCGTGGTTCCTCGCTCGGCGATCACGCCTGGGTTGATGGGCCGGATGCTGTCAGCTGAAAACGGCATCTCCACGTCACACTTTGAGCTCTATGAATTGAGTGGAGGCAAAGTCGCCGTGACACTCAACAACTTCTGCAAGCTGCAGGACATGGGCCCCGAAGATGAGGACGATATCCTCTCCTGCGTGCATTTCCTGTTGGCGGATGTTTTGAGCGCGCGGCGCCTACTCGCCGAGCTGGGATCGTAAAGGAGGACGACTATGGGATTTTTCGCAGACTTTTTCAGTCGCGTGGGGCGCATCGCGCGAGGCCAGGCCAACTCAGGTGTTGACGCCGTTGAGGACGCCACGTTTGAAGCTACCGTCAGGCAGACGGTGAGCGACATGAAGAACGAGCTGAACAACGTTGTTCGGGCGTCCGCTGCTGCGATGAGCAACTACAACCGACTCGACGCGGAGTACCAGAAGTACGTGCGGCAGGCGCAGGAATGGAAGGCTCGGGCAGGCCTCGCTCTGGATGCGGGCAACGAGGATCTGGCGAGGCAAGCTCTCGGCAAAAAGGCCGAATGCGACCGGCAAGTCGCCTCAATGCAGCAAGCAGTCCAGAGCGCTCAGCAAACCAGCGACAAGCTGAAGCAGCAAGTTGCTGAGCTGAAGCGCAAAATCGATGACGGAGAGCGCACAGCCACCACCCTGGTGGCACGGAAGAACGCCGCTTCAGCGCAGCGGAAGGTCTCGGAAGCCATGGCCGGGGTTGGGCATGCGGACAACGCCTTTGCCGCGCTCAACCGCTATGAGGAGTCCGTGGCGCGCGAAGAAGCCACTGCCAAAGCTTTCGACGAACTGGCCACCGGCAAAGACGACGACCTGGAAGCCAAGTTTGCACAACTGGGTGACCACAGCGTCGATGCCGAGTTGGAGGCGCTGAAGCAGGAACGCCGGAAAAACGCCGCGCCGCCGCCGAGTCTGCCGAAAGAACTGCCTGGACCGGTCAAGTCTCTCGCCGCAGGACAAAAGGCCATCGACAAGGCCTGATGGGCGGGGGCACCGCACAGATGACTGCCGTTGTTCTCCTCGTCGTGTTGAGCGCTCTTTTGGGAATCGTGTTGATGCAACTCTATAAGAAGCCGAATATTCCGCCGCCGCGGACGGCGAGTCCGGATCTCTCGAATTTGCGAATCAGCGACGCCCGCGCCGGAGATGTCATCTCAATCGACGGCGCAGGGGACAACCTAACCGACCTCGACTTCACCGCCGACCGCCACATCCGTTACATTGCGGGTGCCTACCGCTGGTTTGAATTGAGCGGCGCTTACCGCGAGCGGCGCGTGGTGCTCCGTGTGGCGGGGGACGAGGAATTGGAGGTCAGCCTCCACAGCGATCCGCGAAAACTGTCGCTCATCGATCTAGGCCTCGCCGAGGAAGATCTGGCCGACATGGATGAGCGCCAAAACCCGGAAGATGTGTTCGAGTTTGATGGCAAGGATTGGCGGTATCGCCGTAGCCGCGAAGTGAAATCCTGGCGCGACGGCGATACCGACGCCACTAGCTTTTACTATTGGGAATTCCAGGAGCGCGAGGGAAAACGGCTTTTGACGGTGCGCAAGTTCGAAGGCGAGCCGTTTACCGTCGCCCTTCACACGGAAATTCCCGCGGGGGATATTACCGTTTACCGAGGCGACCGGGCTTGAAAATTTAGCCCGAGCAGCACGAGGAATCCATGAGCCGGCCAACATTACGAATACTTGCGGCCACCCTCACTACGCTCATTATCGTCGTGGCGGTCAGTGCGTTCGACCGTCTACCCGGCAGTCTTCGGGCGCAGATCGACTCTGAGCGGGGCGCGCTAGGCGTCGCCCATGTGCAGTTGAAGACACTGCAGGATGCGGTCGCCCGTGAGACCCAAGCCGAGGCGAGCTTTTTCGGCGCCGTCCCCGCAAGCCGACGGTGGCCTGGCCAGTTCCAGGAGGCCGCCGGAAGCTTGGAGTCGGCTGGCCGCGATATTGACGAGCTCTCCCGACTCGAAAAGCACGGCCACTACCGCGACAGGCAGCACGCCGAACTCCTGCTGTCGCACGAGCGCGGAGTGCGCAATGGGGCTTTGCGCCTGGCTTCTGCGGCCGAGACCGAGGCGGCGCGTTGGATCGACCGGAAGCAGCGGTTACCGGCGGAATTGCAACAGATGGAGCGGGATCATCAGTCTCTCCATGGCTTCGATATCGCTGCGCTCGCCTCGGCCATTGAGCGCGCCGAGACCGATTGGCCGGAAAAGAAGCCTGACCTCGAATCGCGCCTGGCCTCCGTTCGTGGCGTGGTCAGACGCGGCGACGAGCTGTGGCAATTCACCGCCGTAGGCCGGCAAGAAGCGGCAGCCGGGAAAATCGATGACCGCGACGTGGGAGCCTTATTGGCGTCGGCCGATGAACTCGATGCTTCCGCAAGCGCGTTGCCCAGGCAAGCCAAGGAGCTTCAATCCTTGGCTGGTCAACTCTACGACTCCTGGGACAAGATTCTGGTCGATATGGAAGTCCGCGGTATCGGATCTAGCCGCGACTACGACCAGAAGATTCGTACGGTCCGGACTCATCTCGGGGTTACCTCCTCCGAGGAGCAGTGGGTGAGCGTCTCGCCGACGACCTATGCGGCCATGCACAACGACCTCGGCATGGCGATCGAACAAAAACCCGCTGGCAAGTATGATTCCGAATCCGACCACGTGGCGCAACCGGCGGGTTTCGCGTATGTGGCGTCGCCTTCGGAAGGGTCGAATCAATACGGCCACTGGGAGCAGCGCGACGGCCACAGCTTCTGGGTCTTCTACGGCCAGTACGCACTTCTTCGCGACCTTCTGTTCAACCGTGGCTATCGCCCGCTAGATCGAGGCGAATGGGAGAGTTACCGAACCGAGCGCAGTAGGGGACGTACCTACTACGGCCAAGATCCCGACGCCGGCGCAAGCGCCCCCAAGTATGGCACCAACGGCACGACAACCGAGCAACGCTACTCCGGCAGCACCTATGCGAAGAGTGGAGGCTTCCGCGATTCGCCATACGCTTCAAAGCGTGGATCGTACCGCGACTCGCCGTACGCTTCACCGTTAGCTCGCGGCGAAGAAGCCGACCGGGCGCCTAAGACCTTCGGGCGCAATTCCCGGCCCGGCGAGCCGGGGGCCGCTCCACCTGCAGAGCATTCCTACCGGCCCGCGCCTCGCCCGGCGCCGTACCGCTCCCTAGGGGGCGGAGGCCGGAGATTCGGGAGGAGAGGCCGTTGATGCCTGAGGAGACGCAGTCGCGTTTGGGAAGGCCTGAGACCTGGCGTCACCGATAAAATGTGGAGACCTTGATTTTTTCAGGCCCACAAGCTTCCAATGTCCCGCCCTTGAACAGAGTGTCGGCTTCTGTGGGTTCACATCTCAATCTCTCCGGCCGTATCTCTTAACTCTCGTTTTTGGGACCAATTATGGAACGGTTGATCGCGTGCGAATGTGGTGGTCAAGCGGTTTAGGGTCGTGATCTCGCACGTGGAAGGCTTAATAAGACCCCCGAGTCGCGGTTGTCGCCGCGCAGAATCGTTTGGGAAGTGAATCGAACACTTGATTTAGGGCTCCAGCAAAAGCGGATGAGACCGGATCCTCCCCCCGGATTTCGAGTGCCTGCCCCGGAAGCGTTTTCATTGACAGACAGACGACCCATGTCCTCGGGCAACTATTCGTTCAACAACCGATTGATATAGGGCGCAAGCAGATCGGAATCTGGCCGCACAAATTTCCCTTCGTGGAGGCTCAGGTTACGGTCGCTGCCGGATGAGAAAAACGGGAGCTTTTCACCGAAAACCCGTTTAGTCCCTGGCTTACTTCTTCCGCTGCCGGCGCCCATAGCCGCGCCGACCGTCTTACGCCAAAAGGAAGCCAAGCACCGGTTGGTCTGTGGATCCAGACTGCTGCTCGGGTTATCGCCAGCACGGCGGAGTGTTAGTCCGTACCTGGTCGCGAACGGATACCCGGGATTACCGGACGTTGGCGAGCATTTCCGACGTGGCTTCGGCAACACGGTTGAACTGCTCCGGCCCAATATCGGAGATGTCGGCGACCACGGACCGATTCACTGTGACCAGGAACGTATTCGTCACGGCTGGGTTTAGATTGTAAACCCGTGCCGCCGCATCCTTCGGTCCCTTCGTAAAGAACGTCAGAGGAATTTCGAGATGGGCGGAGCGATTCAGCCCCTCGAGCCATTTCTTGGAGCTCTCGCCGGCGATGATCATCGCCACGGCCTTGAAGTTGCGCGACCTGTTTTTCAAATACAAATCGTTGAGCTGGACGATCTGCCGCGCCGTGGCATCGGAGGTTTCGCGGAAGAACGCCAGAACGTTCGGCGCTTTGTCGAAATCACAGACGTAACAGATGCGCTCCCCTTTATGGGGTCCTGTGACATCCGAGACCGGAATTGATTGCGTGGTGGCGCCAATCGGGAGACCGGAAACGATCTCATCTGCCCACGCAGTTGCGGCCAGCAGAGTCGGGTAGAGGATCGCGAAGGTTGCGAGACGGTCGATTCTGCTCATTTCGCAGCCTTTTCTTCGTCCTTGCTCACCGTCTTGTATTTCAGCTCCAGCCACCTAAACCAACCGCCTTTGAGCACCTTAACATTGCGGTAACCAAGAAGACTCAGCTGGCGCGCCACGTCCGTGGAGTCTTCGTGATCCTTGCAGGCGCAATAGACGACGAGCGTTTTCTCACGAGGCAGAGGCACGGGCGCGGTAATGTTCTTCGAGTAGGGAAGGTTGACCGCGCCGGGAATATGTTCTTCCTCCCAGATCGCAGGAGCTGCCGTGTCGACAATCACGATGGCCGATGAATGGTCGTCGATCTGTTTTTTCAGCTCCTGGGGCGTCATAAAGTCGGGGACATATACATAATCCTCGACGTATTCGCCGTCAATGAATGCGCCCTTTTTGGACTCCTGTGAAAAGCCGAGCGCAGGCGCCATCAGACCAAGCACCAACGCAGGCGCCAGCAACGACGGTATAAGTTGCCGGTGATGGACGTAAGGTGATCCACGCCTCATAGAACCTCCAACATAATTAGTTTTGAGGAGCAAGATGTTTTGCCTATAGGTGGCTCGCGGCATCACGATACCCCAATCGTCGCTAGAACAACGCTCCAATTTCGCGCTCGAACTGTTCCCTGGTGGTGAAGCCGTCATGTCTGCCGCAGATCCTGCCGTCGCGAGCAATGACGAAAGCCGTCGGGAGCGGGAGGTCGCCAAAAGCCTGTTGCAGGTCGTCACGCCCGGCACCCATCAGAATCGGGTAGTTCATCTTGAGTTGCCTGGCGAACCGTCTCACGTCCGACGTGGATTCATCCATCGAAACACCGATCACGACCAAGCCGCGCGACCGGTACCTGTTATACAACTCGATGAAGTCGGGAATCTCCTTCCGGCAAGGAGGGCACCAGGTCGCCCAGAAGTCCAACAGAACCACCTTGCCTTTGTAATCGGACAACGCGAGGGGCTTGCCATGGATGTCCTTGAACGTCAAATTGAGATTGGCGACCTTCGCATCGGCGCCGCAGACCTCTGCGGCTTCAGAGCTCAACGGTTGCAGCGCGATCCCGAACGCGAACGCCACGCTGAACGCGATCCGAGCGTTTGCTGTTGGAGTCTGCCGCATCGAGCTTCTTATCTCCAATCGTCGACCTTGACGCTTCTCCGATAGGCGCATTCATTCGCGCTCCACCGGATGTTGCCGCTTCCTCCGACTACGACCACCTCGACGTTGTCGAGATACGGAATTGGCGCGTCTGGGGGAAGTTTCAACCACGTAACGTATGGCTCGCGTCCGGCGCGGGCCGGTCCCAGCTTATAGTTGATGACCTCTTGGTCGAGCCAATAATGGTATTGGGGAGTTGTTACGTTGTCCTTCACCCACTTGATCAGCTTTTCTTTCGTGTCGAAGCCGAACCGCAGCAAAGGAGGCGTCACTGCGGGGTCGATGAGCAATAGCTTACCGCCGCGCTGGGGAGAGCCTAAGCCGCCGATGAACCGTTTGAGCGCCCAGTCCCAATCCTCGTCCTGCAGAACCATCATCGTATTTTGACTCTGGCAGCCGTCGAACGTGCTCACCACGCTTTCGTTCATTGGAAAGCCCTTCTGCATATGGAGCGGCTTCCAACCCGGCGGAAGGCCGGCGACATTTTCCGCGAACACAGCCGGGACGTTCGCCATCGGATTGCCCTGAACGCCCATGTACGTATGGCCCGGCACGGACCCACCGGTGGCGTTTGCCGACAACAAGCTCCAGGCGCGCCCGATGAGCGCGCCGGCGTTGTTATAGAGTCCGAGAGCGCCGGTGCTGGAGTTCAGGCTGAGCTCGTTCACGATTGGGCCGTTGAAAACTGCCATCGCCGCCATCGAGGACGTGGAGCTCGAATGCGCCTCTGTCTGTGAGGCGGCCAATGCGAGGATGGCGGGAAAATGCTCGGGTTTCGCGCCCGCCATCACGGCGTTGATGGCAACCGTCTCCACGGTGTACTGCCACGCTTCCCTCTCCCCGGTGACCCGCATTCGTCCGACGATTTCATCGGGCCGGTGCTTGGTGGCCTTGAGCATGGCGGCGACCCGCTCTTCGGTGGGCATGATAATCGGAAGTTGGTCGGTCCAGAAGCGGTCGTCAAAGTACCGTTGGATGTTGTCGTACGTGTCTGGTCCGATGTAGCGTTTTTTCTCCCGCTTGACGACGCCCGTCTTTTTCTCTTCGTCATTCAGCGACCGCGTCAGGTAGTCGGCGATTTCTTGCATCAAGGGCCGCTTGGTGACGGGATCGTCACCCGCAATGTATTCGTCTAGCTCTTTCCGGGTCTTTCCCCCAACCGGCGTGGGCGTGAACGCAAGCCGCAGGGCGGGCATACCTTCTTCAAAGGCCTTGTCGTGAACCAGATCGACCAAGGCATCGACGATGACGCCTACCGCCGGGATTCCATAATTTGACTCAACGTTCGCAACGTGGCCGACGACCGCCGGCGCGCATGTGCTTCAATGGCCAATGGCCATGATCATCAAGCCGTCGACGGATTTGATCTCCTTCCATAGATCTGGGTCATCGGCGGCGTACGCGCCCTTCTTCGCACGGAATACGGTTTTGACGTCGGGCATGTGAATCCCCATCCAGGCCTGCATCTGCTGCAGAAACTTGTCGCCGCCGTCGAAGGTCTCGTCCACCAGGTACACGGTTTTGCCCGAAAGACCCGCGGGACGTGGCGCCATGGCCTTTCGTTCAATGGGCGGGGGATTGCCGGTCGGGTTCAACACTGTATACCGGGTTTCTTCGGACGCGGTGGCGGCCCCGGCACAAGCCATTGCGATGCCAAAAAGAGCAAGACTTCCAACTGCCTCTGGAACGCTATGTGAGCGTCTCGTTAGCGACATGCCCGTCTCTCCTGCCCCTGAATTCTACAGCGGCCGCCCGCCGCAACGCAACAGCGGGTGCGAGGGAACTCAGCGGTTGTCCACGACCGAGAACTCCCAAGTAAGTCCGCATCGCATCATCAAGGTGACGAAAAAAACGACCCGTAGATGTGCCGGCCGACGGGTCAAAAACCAGTTCCGCGAAGCGTGCCTGACGATCACCCACGCAGCTCGCATCTGGTCCCCTGGCGACGCCGCAGCAGACGGTCCGGCGGTTTGGATGAACCTAACATCCCGCCTGCCACAGCCCAAGCTGTGAGCCGTGCCCGAGTGCGAAGCGGCCGCGTTTGTCCTGATCGGCACGCTGGTAGTGCGAGCGCTCGGGCATGCAGCTTGCCGATCGGCTCAGTACGGGCAGTCGGTGGATTAGCGACGGAACCAATCGGCCGCATCAGCCGTTTGCGCATGCAAAGGTGTCCGGAGCTGGCGAGCCGGGAACTAGCCACTACGATGGTTGCGTGCATTTGCGGATGAAGAGGTTTTTTTTCGATGGATGGGGAACTTGCAGTCGGGGATTATCGGACGCATGAATTTCGGTGACGCGCAACATTGCCGTTGGCAGACCGTCCGCCTGGATCGGCATTATCCTCACGCAGACTCGTCCGAGGGCTGGCCTCCCAAACCCGTCACGTTTGGTAGGAAATATAACGTAACTTGCTGAAAAGATGTGAAAAGAGAAAAGAAATGAACGCCGGAGAGCGGGTTGGCGCGAGGCACCATTCGATGTTGGATAGAACGGTCTGGCGGTTATTCCCCCAGTTCTAATTAAGAATCCGGATAGTGATGAGCATCAACGGAATTGCCGATATCCGCCCGCGATAGCCACTTTGCCGTGTTCTGGGCGAAACTAGGAATGTGAACTCTGATTTCATAACGATGTTTGCGAGTCGGCGGCCTAAACCGCGGGCACTCACAATGGTTGTACTCATTTCACTAACTGGTGTGATGCGCGCCCAGACGCCCACTCCGGATCCGCTGGGGCGCACCACACCGCAGGGGGCGGTCTTCCAATTTCTGGAGGCCTGCCACGCGCGCGATTATTCCAAGGCCACTCACTACCTGGACCTGCGGCGGATGCCAGCAGCGGAGAGGGCCAAACAAGGCCCGAAGCTTGCGGCCCAGCTCGAAGACCTGCTCGACGACACCCCGTTCGATATCACGATGCTGAGCCGCAATCCGGAAGGTGATACCGCGGACGGCCTTTCAGCGGCCCGCGAGCATCTGGACACGTTCCGGGTAGAACGCCAGACCTTGGAATTGCAATTGGAGCGCGCGGAGCTGACTCCGGGAAACCATGTCTGGCTGGTGGCTTTCGACAGCCTCCCGCTGATTCCGAGGGCGCACCAACTCGTGGAGGAAACAGCGTTCGAGAAAATGCTTCCTCAGGTTCTAGTAACGTTTGAGATCCTCGATACGCCCGTATGGCGCTGGATCGCGCTGGTCCTCATGGCGTTGGTGCTCTCGTTGTTGACGCGGGTCCTGGCATTGGGGCTGGTAGCATCAGTGCGTCCCATTTTGGATGCACCAGCGCTGAGAGGTCCGCTCCGGGTGTTGCTGGCGGTAGCGGGATTTCGGGTCGCTCTGGAACTCGCGCCTCCGGCCACGTTGTCGCGGCTATTCATCGAGCGCGCGCTGGCGATGATTCTCGCCCTGGGGCTAGCGTGGGCGGGCGCTGCGGTATTGGATCTCCTTGCGGAGCGCTGGCGCCTCCGTCTCGATCCTCGAGTACATGGGGTGAGTTATTCGGTGCTTCCCCTCGGCCGGCAGATTCTTAAGCTCTCGCTTTTCCTGTTTGCCATCCTCGGCGTCGTTAGCGCGTGGGGATACAACACTTCCACCATCCTGGCGGGACTCGGCGTAGGTGGACTGGCTGTCGCCCTGGCGGCTCAGAAGACCATCGAAAACCTTTTCGGCGGCATCTCGGTGATCGGCGACCGTCCTGTCCTTGTAGGCGACGTCTGCCGCTTCGGAAACGAAACCGGTACTGTCATGCGCATCGGCCTGCGCTCTACCCGCATCCGCACTGCCGACCGCACCATCATCAGCATCC
>Ga0306926_10001571_pt1 | contig 22837 bp, 28 predicted proteins | sample flu12Cox44000178_FD_203759 | JGI IMG/M metagenome (GOLD analysis project Ga0306926, IMG submission 203759) | Lab enrichment of tropical soil microbial communities from Luquillo Experimental Forest, Puerto Rico - flux8day.12C.oxic.44.000.178 (v2)... | ecosystem: Environmental > Terrestrial >...
CAAACCAGGAGGACTCCAGAATGCTGTCACGCCGCTCTCTGCTCGTCGCCCTAACTGTCGCAAGTGCAATTTTGGTTTCGCCGGCGTTGGCTACAGAAACCGAGACCTACACCCCGGAAGCCTTTGCGGCGGCACAGAAAGCCGGGAAGCCGATCCTCGTTGCAATCCACGCCTCCTGGTGTCCGACCTGCAAGGCGCAAAAGCCAATTTTGAGTGAACTCCTGGCCGAGCCCAAGTTCAAGGACCTGATCTATTTCGTCGTGGATTTTGATAGTCAGAAGGATGTGGTGAAATTTTTCGGCGCCCGGATGCAGTCGACGCTGATCGCGTTCAAGGGCACCACGGAAACCGGTCGCTCCGTCGGCGATACTGAGCGTTCCTCGATCGCGGCGCTCTTGAATAAAACGATTTGAGCGACCGATGGGTGTATTTGCCCTTGCATTCGTTGCGGGTGTCCTATCGATCTTGTCACCCTGCGTGCTCCCGATTCTGCCGATCGTGCTTGGCGCGGCGGCATCGGAGCACCGCTGGGCTCCTGCAGTGCTCGCGGCGGGCTTAGCGATCTCTTTCGTCACCATCGGGTTGTTCGCCGCGACCGTCGGTTATTCGATCGGACTAGACTCCGAGCTTTTCCGTAATGTTGCGGCCGCGCTGATGATCGCCGCTGGCGTGGTTCTACTGGTGCCGCGCTTTCAGGAACGCCTTGCGCTCGCCGGGGCCCCGCTCGCCATGTGGAGCGACCACTATTTCGGCGCCGCGCGGCAGAGCGGACTGGGCGGCCAAATAGCGGTCGGGTTGCTTCTTGGTGCTGTCTGGAGCCCTTGTGTCGGTCCGACGCTCGGAGCGGCATCAATTCTCGCAGCTCAGGGTCGCGATCTCGGGAACGTGGCGGCCACAATGTTAGTATTCGGGTTCGGTGCCGCTCTTCCGCTCGCCTTTGTTGGATTACTTTCGCGCGAGACCCTCCTGCGATGGCGAGCGCGCATTATTGCTGGAGGAGCAGGTGCAAAGGTGGCTTTCGCGCTTATGCTGGTGTCGATCGGCGCATTGGTGCTAACTGGCCTCGATAAGCGCATTGAAACCGAGCTGGTGGACATCTCACCGCAATGGCTCAGCGACATCACCACTCGGTTCTAAGATCAAATGACAGACGTTCTTCCACTTCGCGGTGTGCAAGGTTGTGTATTTGACGCATACGGCACGTTGTTCGATTTCGCCGCGGCGGCGAGAAACTGCCGCGACGTATTGGGCGATGACATTGACCGACTGACCGCCCTTTGGCGTGACAAACAATTGCAATACACATGGCTGCGAGCCGCTCAGGGACGACATGCAGATTTTTGGCAGGTTACCGGCGATGCGCTGGATTTTGCGCTGGAGACACTAGGCGTCACAAAACCTGTCCTTCGCGATCGACTGATGAGCCTATACCTCACGCTCGATCCGTTTCCGGAAATTTCGGGCGTTCTCGTTCGATTGAAGGCCGCCGGGATGCGAACAGCGATCCTTTCAAATGGCTCGCCCGCCATGCTCGATGCCGCCGTCAAGGCAGCAAAGTTAGAAACGCTGCTGGATGCGGTGCTTTCGGTTGAAGAGGTTGGTGTCTACAAACCACACCCGAAGGTGTATCAACTGGCCGTGGATCGGCTCGGCATTCCCGCCTCAGCAATCTCATTTCAGTCTTCGAACGCTTGGGATGCCTATGCTGCTTCGGCCTTCGGCAACCGCCCACGCGATCGGCGGCCGGATAACGACATTCGCCGAATCTGTTGCATCAGCCATGGCGGGGACTATTGAATCGTGCGCCTCTTTGGCGGATCTGAATTACTCGCCGCAGTCCCATCTCCGGTAAGCTGTAGCTTGGCAATCCGTGTCATCTCAATTTTCGCGCTTAGAGGTGAGTGTGGAGAGGGTGATGGTCACCAACGCCACAAAGGTAAGCACCGCGTTGACCGCGTGCGAATATTCCCATTGTTGCCGCGCCGCCTCGAAGTCTTGTGGGCTGATTGTCCAATTGTTGGTCGCCACGTTCATGGGATAGGTGAACGTCCAGAAGATCCCTTGCGTGGCGCCAAGGCAGAGGAGCGCGGTAAGAGACAGAAAAAAGGCCGCGCGCTGCGCCCGAACCATTAGAGTGTGCATTAAGGTGAAGATGATTGCGGCAATAATGGCCACACCGAAAAAGGACCAGCCCGCATATATCTTCTGCGTTGTCATGTAGTCAGCCGTTGATAGTGACATTTTATTGGCCAGCTCAAAGAAATGCGCGCCGGCGGGTATAAGGCAAAGGGCAACGCTAATGACCGCCAGTAGGCGCACCGATTCGAATGCCATCGAGTCCCTCTTGAGCATGGTCTAGCCGTGAAGCTTTCCGCCAGGGCGTGGTCTATGTCTGATAGTGGTCTATGTCTGATAGTGGTCTATGTCTGATAGTGGTCTATGTCTGATAGTGGTGTGATGCAGGACGTCGCTTCAACGTCAGGGTTTTGACCCAAAGCCAACGTTCTGCTGGCAATCGATATGCTCAAACTCCCACCGCCTATTTGGGCCTTAATCTACGTTCTCACGGCTGCGGCGATCAGCTGGTTTTTTAGCTGGTCCAAGGTGCCCGGCCTTCCGCTCGTACCCTTGGGGATCTTGTTGGTCGCAATTTCGTGGATTCTACCAGTCTGGGCCATTGTGCTCTTCCGCCGCGAGGACACCGAGATCGAACCCACTTCACCAACCAATCGCAAGCTGATTACGAGCGGTCCTTATCAATTTACCCGCAATCCCATGTATCTGGGTCTCGTTATTCTTGCCCTTGGCATCGCAATCTGGGTCGGCGCGTGGCCAATGTTTGGTGCCCCCATTGCTCTGTTCGCTACTGCCAATTGGGTCCACATTCCCTTTGAGGAAGCAAAAATGCGGCGTCAGTTCGGAGCGACCTATGACAACTACGTCGCGAGGGTGCGACGCTGGATATAAACAGCCACGCCAGCGCTTCTAAATTACGGATCGCTGCCCCGCCTACCTCAATAATTTCCGTCTTGTTGGAAATGCCGTTCCGTTCACCAATCCGGCGACCAGCGGTCACGCGTGATGCCGCCCGGGCCGACATAAGGCCGCCAAGGTTCGTCATAACGTTGCTCGTAGCCTCGCGGTGGTGGCGTATTTGCTTGACCGCCAGAAATGACCTCGCCAGTTTTCGTCGAAAACAAAACCGGCGCAACTATCGGAGGCTTAAATACGGCCGCAATCCGACCGACGAGATGCAGCACGCCACAAACCGCATTGGCATGATCATCGCGACCATTGCGCGGGTGATTGATCACGTCCTTACCCGAGCGATGCGTCTGCCGCTCAAGCAGCCGCAGCTCGCGCAGCAGCCGAGCATGCTCCGGCAACCGCACAAGGCCGCGGGTGAATAGCGGTACGCATTCGAGATAAATATCCGACTTCACTAGCGGGCTTTTTCGGTAGTTGATGCCGGTTTCCCGCCAGGTGCCGGCAACCCATTCACGCGCATAGGCGTCGCCGGTGACCTCGCGAATGCGATATTCTTTGCACAGCGCCGCGTATTGCCGCGTCACTTCGTGCGGATCGAACTTGCCGGCAGTACCGCGCACCAGATCAACGACACAACGATCGCCGTCTTTGCGGGCGATCGCGATCGGGTAGCTGTCAGCACCAACACCGCCCGACGCATCGACGAAGGCGCGATAGATGGTGTTTGGCTGCGGCGGCAATTCCAGTGGCCGGCCGTATTCGACCGCACCGTCGATCAGCTCGTCATCGAGGAAGGCGGCAATGTCACTGCGAAACAGCGCATCCCATTCGGCCACCGCGCCAGTGGGATCGGCTTCACGCTGCGCTGCGATCGCCGCATCAGAAAGTGTCGGATTGAAGATTTTGGACGAACCCTGCACGACCAAAATGTCATTATCATTCTGGCCGAAATGATCGCGGTGCTTCTGATGCAGCAGCCCTAGCTTGCGGTAAGGCGTACTAATACCGATCAACAGGCCGTCGGTGGTGGCCAAGCTCGGCAGCACTGCGCGATAGGTTTCGATATCAGGTTGCGCACTCGTCTCGTCACGCCAGAACGCAACCTCATCGAACACACAGCCGACTAAGGAACGGCCGCGCACGGTGCGAAAACTGTTGCTGTGCACGGCGATAACGATGCCGTTTTTAAGCTCGATCTCGAAGCGCTTGATAGCGGCGACTTCCGCGCACAACACCGGCGTCGCTTCGAGCAGGCCGCGAACGTAGCCAAACACCGCGCGGGCCTGGTCCATGCTTCCAGCCAGCACCAAACACATTCCAACTTCACCCTTCGCTAACCGATGCTTGATGAACAACGCCAAATAAACCGCAATGGCTGCGGCTATCCTCGACTTACCGCTTCTGCGGCCGCAGATACACCACAGTTCACGCACCCGCCGCGTTGGTACCGCGCGAGCGCCGGCAACAGCGCCAAAGGTCTCACGCTCACCGGGATTAAGCGGTCGACCAAACGCGGCTTTCAGGACCGTGAGCCACGTGCGCCAGGTACTGAGATCGCCAAATCCAGCGCCGAGCATACGATGATCGAGCAGCGCGCGATGGATCTCAACCATCGGCGACCTCATTCGTTTCGCGTTGCTGCTGCTCGATCAACAGATCGCTTAACGTAGGACCGACCTCGCGCGGCCGGCGCTGCAGCCCAACGGCCTCGAGCAGCCGGCGCAACGAATTCGAACAGCGTTGATAGACTTCAAGATCAGAAGCACAGGCCTCGCCGGCCTTCGCGAACCGAACCTCGAGCACTTCCAATTCGGTGGGTCAACACCGCGGCACGGCGGATGATGCTGCGCTCGGCAGCACTGGTGTTATCGGCGCCGCCGAGGTCAGACAGATGCGCCGCGATCACATCCTTGCAGCGGCGCACCCACGGACTGCGCTGATTCAACACCTTGCCATTCGTAACGCGGCTGCGCCCCTTGCGCGGCGTGACCGACGGATCGTCAACCGGCCGACGATTAACTGGCTTCTGCTCGACGACTTCACACGACTGCGCGGCTTCCATGAGCGGATATTCTGCTCGATTTTGAGCGGTTGTAAACGGAATATCTATCCGCTAGTCGCCATTAATTACAAAAGACTTCAATAGGCTACCAATCTATGTCGCGGCTATGTCGCGCCCAGCGATAGATGAGGCGGCTTGAGCTGAAACAGAACTTTTTCCTGAAAATGGAATTCAAAATCGGTAGCTATCCCAGATAACCCTGCCGCCGCATTTCCTCGGCATCGCAGACCGTCATCAATCGCCGATAGCGTCCAACTCGCGCGCCTTCCCGGTACAACACAGAGACGTGAGTGGCGAAGCGAAAGCCTGGCGGGATCTCCGGCAGCTCAGCCGCTCCAAACTCCCCCGGCACGAACTCGCGGATATACTCTTCCTCCTCGGGGTTCTCGTCGAAGTATTTGCGATCGGCCTCGACGGCCTCGTCGACGGTCATCAATTGCTTGCTCGGTTTTACGCGCGAGATCAGCTGCATTTGCTCAGAATTCTCCTTCGTTTCCGATGACAGTGTGACAGTGATGACGGCGTTTTTCCTTATTGAGCCCCTATCGCGCGCATCCGCGCGCGCGCGGGTACCCTAGTATGTGAAAATTTACTGTCACTCACGGTCATTCTTTAATGATTTCAACGAATCGGTCGTTTTTACTGTCATTTTCGATTGTCAATCCCCTCTACTTGATCCACCACCGGCCGGTTGCTTGTCGGGGTTGCTGTTTCCAACCTTGGCTTTCGAGCACGCCGCGGATGCGCCGCGCATCAAATCCTCCAATTCTGCTATCGGACGGAAAACCCAAGCCAAACTTTGCAACTTGTGAGACTGTCACCTTGAGCGGCGGTTGCAGCATGCTCAGGTATTCGGCGATCGGATCCTCCCAGGGATCGGCTTCAAAGCGCTCGTCCTGCTCGGGCTTGATATGCGCCTCTTCGAATTTTTTGCTCGGCCACCACGGAACGTCCTGCTCAAACAGCGCCACGGCCTCGGCGAATAGCTGATCGCGATCATGTTTTAGCGCTGCCAAATCGATCGTAGTGGTCTTGACCGGCCAATAGCGTCGGTTACCGGTCTCGTCGCGCAGATAAATGCTTTTGTTGGTTGTGCCGATGAACACGCATTGCCGCGGCTCGACTGATTCCTTTTTGCCGTAGCTGCGCCGATAGCGTTCGGTTTTTCTCGTAACAAAGCTCTTAAGCTGATTGGTCTCGGCGCGGCTCATAGCCGACATTTCGGTAATTTCGATGATCCATTTGCCACGAAGATGCTGGCTCACGTCCTTTCCGGCCGTGGCGATGTCGGGGAGATGATCCGAGAACCAATCGCCACCGAGAATTTCGCAAGCCGTGGACTTGAATTCGCCTTGCGAGCCTTCAAGGATCAGCATGTAATCGACCTGGCACCCTGGCCGGAAAATGCGCGCCACGGTGGCAACCAAAAACATACGGCCGATCGTCTTCGTGTAATCATTGAGTGCTGCACCCAAATAGCGATGCAACCAAGTTTCCACGCGTGGATAGCCGTCCCACTGCAAGCTTTTGAGATAATCGCGAACCGGATGAAAGCGCCGCTCGTGCGCACGAAAATCAATGCCCCTGTAGACCGTCTCTTGTCCGATCAGCGGCAAGCCGCTTAACTGAAACCATTCCTGAATTGCGGTCACGTCAGTGTCGGTACAGGGCCTCGGCGGATCCACATCGATTTTGCCGCCGATCTCTTTGATCATCACTTCACCGCAGAACATTTCATCGTAAGCAAGCATATTGCAAACAGCCGGATCATTGCGCAGTGCCAGCATAGCGTTGGCGAGATTGAACAGCGGTCGCCCCTTGGCGTCGCATTGACAATATTGTAGCCAAGGAGGCGCAGCGCTGCTTTGCGCGGCGGCGCCGCTGGCTCGCTTTTGCCATTTGCCATATGACCGCTTGACTTCTTTCAGCAATCGCTTGGCATATTTCGATCCGATGCCGTTAGGATGTTTGGCCAGCTCGTCGGTGATTTGGTCAATGGTCAAGCCGGCGCTGGCCAGGTGCCAAACTACTTGCTGAAATTTCTCGCTGCGCTTGCCTTCCGGCGCGCCGTTTTCGATGAGATCCTGGAAATAATCCTGCTGCGGCTTGGCAGTGTTAAAATCAAAATCTGGTTTATCGCCATCAAAGCGCCGTAGCAGATCATCGAGGAAGGCGTCGATTTGTCCGAGCTCCTCGCATGGGCCCTGTTGCAATCCGGAAATCGTGATGTAGCGGGCGCAATTTCTATAGAGTTCGATGCTCGACCTGGCACCAAAATCGAAGGTGAATTTGCGGTGCAATTCGTTGACGCTTTGTGCCAAACCGATAAATCGCAAGCCAGTCCCTGAAACTGTCACCTCGCAATAGAGCCCGACCTGGGCGGCTATGATGCAGAGTTGCTTGGCCCAATCGAGTAGTTCGCCGGTGCCGGCGTCGCGCACATGATCGAGATCCGCGGCGGCGACTTCGGAATCCTTGAGCATGAAGCCAATGCCATGGGCGTGACCGGCCTGCACCGCGGCCAATGCCATTTCGTAGGTGTCCCAGGTGCTAGAGTCGTCCGATTTCGCCAGCAATCCCGGATTGCCGCATTGGTAGGGCGGCTTGGTCCAATTTGTCTCGCCGTTTTTCTTGACGATTCTTTTCCAGCGCCAGACGACCCAGCGTCTTTGCCTGGTGAGGTACTCTAGCGCCTTCGGCAAATTGGCGAGATCAGCGATGTAGGTGTGTGGTCTTTGGGTCATAGTAACCGCCTAATTTCACGAAAATCGCGAGCAAGTGCGGGATCTGCTTGTCTGTCGGCTTGCCAAATTTGATAATCTTGCTGGGCATGTCGCTGGTAAAATTCTGTTCCCAGTCACTATGCAGTTGTGCGCTGTTCTGCTGGCAGAACATTGCGATCTCGTACCAGCGCGGAGATCCGTCAGCGTCATAGAATTCCGGTGGCGCCTGTTGCTTGCGCGCTTCTTCAGTGCGGCCTTTTTCGACGCCTTTTGCAAAAATGATTTCGGCGTCGGCGTCGCTGTATTTGCGTTCTTCGATTTCGCCGTTGGCATTCTCGATCACCGTGGCGATATCGTTGAAGCTCAGCCCTTCAGCGATAAGCTGCTGCTTCATCCTGCGCGCGGCATTGAGCACCTCGCCGTCGAAATCCGAGGCGAGCATTCGGAATAGCTTGGCAATGCGTTTGGCGATTGGCTCATTGAGCGTGGTCATGACGCAAATTTCCCGAGCTCGTCGCCGACACAGATCCAACCCGGCCACTGCTGACGCGCATAGAGTTCGACATATGGACCGGCGCAGAGTGTTTCGATACGTTGATACACTTCGTCCGGCTTGCGGCTATGTTCGCGAATCGGCGCGACGATCAGCTCACGCACGCCCTTTGATTTGCGCTGTGGGATTCCCCGCCGGCCAAGCCAGCAGATCTCGGCATTGTGGCGAGTGCCGTAACCGTTGCCCATGAACCAGCCGACGCCGCTTTTATTTTGCTTGGCCCAGGTGAATGCCGAACCGCTGAAGGCAAATCCCCAAGCCTGCATCAACGGCTTTACCCAATCGACTGAGCGCAGCGGCACCCACAGGAACAGAAAGCAATCCGCCGCGGCGATCCCAGCGACCGGCAGTTGCATGAGTTCGTCCAGAGGCGAACAGCGATAATGCCGCTGCGGGGAGCGGCCTTCGCCCTTGGGGGAATAGGCCCGAAAGGCAATGCCAGGATCTGCCATGATGGCGCCGGCCTGCGTGCCTACAGGGATTCCTATCATCGCCAGCACCGTTCCCGGTGCGCACACATCTTGCAGCGCCAATCCTCGGGATTATCGGTGATGCGCGGCAACAGCTCGCCGGCCTTGGTCGCCTTGATCACCGCGACAGCACGATCGCTTGTGGCTTGTGCCAATTGCGCATCGAAAGGCACGAGAAAATGCAGCCGTTCGCAGGTGTCGGCATTCACGACGCTAAACAGCGCCGCATTGGTGCAATCGAAATAGGCCTGATAAACCGCGACCTGCGCGGCATAGTTCTCATAGAGTTCCGTCAGGCCATCGCGCTCGATTGCTTTCCAGCGCTTGTCTTTAACGCACTTGTGTTCCCACAATGCGGGATACCGCAATGCCGGTAGTTGCGGACCATCGAGGAGGATTCCATCAGCGTGGCCGCGGAATAATCCATCGGCTACCTCGAATCTTAATCGCTCCGACGGAGCGAACTTGAAGCCGGCCGCAATCAAGTGCTGGCGCGTAACGTCTTCGAAAAAATGCCCGCGTTCGAAGATATCCAGAGTCTGCGCCGGGAATACCGGATCACACAGCCAATCGTATTGAACCTTGCGCAGACACGAGGATCCGATCTGGCTGGCGCCAAGGTATTGCCGATAGTTTTCGCGCGGCGGCGTAGCGCGCTCGATCAGTTCGTTAATCAACGTGTTGATCGGCCGGTCCGATAGATTAGAGCGATTGAAATCCAGTGCATTCATGAGATGCGGGCCCCGTACTCTTTCAGTAACTGACATACCGTGCTCTGCACGTCGGGGTCCCGGCAATTAATCCAATCCTTGAACAGCACGACGTCGTATTGATCGTACTCGCTGTCCTCAAACTTTTCGGTGTCGACGTTCCACGCGCGCCAGCCTTCGTCTCGCAGTAGGATGGCAAGGTGCTCGTTTGTAATTTGCGGTGTGGTCACGGTTGCTCCTTACGTATCTCGTTGTCCTCACGCAGATTCACGCAGCGCATTCCATGTTGGCGCAACAGCTCCTTCAAAACCCAGCGCAACGCTCGAATTGGATCCACGTGTGGCAACGGCTCGAGCGTCATCACAAACCTCACGGGACGAAAGGGATCGGGTTGTTGAGCTCCGCAAGTTCTGATTTCTGCAAGATCTTCTTGCCTGCGCCTTGGTCCCGCGCGATTTCAGCCGTGCCAATCAACCGCGATGCCAGCAGCAAAAAGTTCGTCATCGTGTCTTTCGACCAAACCGACAGCGGCTGTGACCAATCGATCGCCGCCTGGTCGGCCAACGTTGGCAAAATCGATGTGACGACGGCGACGTCACAGGGCGACGGCGTGAGCCCGGTCAGGCGGACGGCTTGCTCTTGGTCGAAACCTTCTTCGATGGCCTGTTCGACGCGGGTCTGGATCCAGGCGAAGATCGCCGCGGTGACGAGCCATCCCCATTGCAGATCGCTCAGCCGGCCCACCGGCGTCATCGGGGGCAGGCCGGACGAGTTCAGCGCGATCTTGCGCGCCCCGGCGATGGCGGCCACGGTGGCTTTATCTAGCCACTCGTTCTCTTTTTTCGTGAGCTCGCCCATGATCACCCTGCCCAATCCGGCCGCACGATTGCGTTCGCTGGTGGCGTTGTTGTCGGCTGGGCAGCATTCGGCACAACTGTCGCGGACTTGGCGGAAATTTGCTCGACTTGACGCCAGTTCTGCTGCTCGGGCGTGACGACTTCAGCGACGAAATTCTTGGCGGGGTAGCCGCCGCTTGCCGGTTCGATGCCGAGGCGGACCATAAAGCGCAGGCCGTCGAGTGCGGCGTAGCCGTTGACCTTGCGCGCAGCGTTGGCAGTCTCGCTTTTATTGTCCGGCCGGATGCCGCGCGCCGACTCGATCATGGCGCGGATTTTTCGCCAGGAGATATCTCTGGCCTCGTTGTGCTTGGCCGTTGTGCCTTGCACCGTCAGGCGTTCCCAGAATTTGCGCTTGTCGTATTTGCCGTCGGTGCTGCGGACGATGACGTATTCGCAATGAAGGTGTTCGCTGTTGCCGTGCGCTGCGCAAGTCAGCCAACTGTCGTCCGCGGCACCGCCGGCTTTGATATTCAGCTGCACCTCGCAGACAGTGCCGGCCGGGATCACTTCGAACGAACGCTGTGGTCCAGCGGTATTGAAGTCGAGTTCACTCATGTTTCAGTTCTCCGTTTTTGCTGGTGAGTTTGCTGAGTAATTTGCCGAGATCCGGCGGCTCGATCTGATCGAGACGGCCGGAACGGTCCTTGGCGGGGAAGCCCCAAGGATTCGGGTTGGTGCAGACGAAGCCGCGCATCGGCGGCTTGCCGTCACCGAAATCTAAAAAACCGTAAGTGACGATTGCATCGATGATGCCGGGGATCTCGCGGGAAGTTTTCGATCCCTCGCACTGCAGTTGCCAGGTCGCCACCTTAAGTTCGTCGACTACGCGCTCGAGGATGCCGACGAAAATCACGTTCTTGGCGCGCGCGTGCTGGAGCTGGTTGAGCCAGAGAATCATCTCGCGGCCATGCAATCCGTATGCGCCGCGCGTATCTTTGCGTCCGGTGCGCTCGGAAAGACTCTCAGGTTGTTGCTCGCTAAACCGAAACGATAGCCGTGAGATCGCAGTCAGGCTGTCGATGAAGAGCGTGTCATAAGAATTAAGCTCAGGGAGATAACCGCCGATCGCATCGAAATGCGCCTGGCTGTAGGCCGCCGTCGGCGGGAACGACGGATTCGGTCCGCCGATTCTACATGCGAGATCACGCGCGTCGGCCCAGGTGTTGAGCCGAATTGTCCGCACGGGCAAGTCGATCACGCTCAAGTCGCCGGCCTCGATGTCGACGAATAGCGTTCGCGCTGGATCGAGCTTGCGCAGCTGCCAGGTTTTGCCGACTCCGGTTGATCCGAGCAGCAGAACCTTCGCGCCGCGGGTTTCGGCCATGCGCTGGTCAGCCGAGATGATCTTCAGTTCGGTCATTTCTTCATCTGGGTGAGTAGGAGCCTTGCCGCTTCGCTGTTCTGTGTCGCCAGCGCTTTGACCCCGCCGGCGGCAAAGGCGGCGACGGCTTTAAGCAGATCCGCAAGACGCTGCGCGGCACCGCTATCGAATTTGCAGAATGCGCCTTTGGTAATGGCGGCAAGCTCGGCGTAAATCCTTCCGACGCATTGGTCGTGGCCTTCCTGAAATAAAAACAGCGGCAACCCACCGAGCTCGCGCGCCGCGGCGTATAAGCCTTCTGGATCTTCCTCGCAGGCATCAGAAATCAGGATCAGCGCATTGACTCGCTCGCGCGCATTTTCCTTCCGTGCATGGTCAAGCACGCGACCAATCTGGGTATAGCCGGCCTGGCACATCACGCCACGCATGGTGGCGCTGAGCGCTTTAGCGTCTGAAAGCCAGCGCCAAGCGACGCATTGATCGCCGCCGAAATAAACGAGCTGAGCATCGAGACCGCCGGTCGCGGCGACGGCATCGAACATTTCCGACGTTAATGCCGCGGCAGTGTCCCAGGTGGGCTGCCGGCTTGCAGTCGCGTCGAGCGCGAAGACCAGCCGGCCGCGAGCCGGATTAACGCGCTCGAAGAAAGCATCGAGATGCGCGCGCGCCGGAACGACGTGAGTGATGCTGGTCATGTGTTTCCTCTCTTCGCAGCCAGTAAATCGAGCGCGACACCAAGTGGGCCGAGCGGCTGGCCTTGGCTGTTGCGGCATAGAGCGTGCCGAATGGCTTCGGCGTCGGCGCCATGCTGCACGGCAAAGCTGAAGGCGATTGCGGAATCGCGTAGTAGAGTGCCGATCGCGCTGCCGGCTTTGTGGTTATCGATGAAAAGCTCGCCGACGCGTCCATCCGAATATCGGCTAACGCTTGCCGTGAAGTGGATGTTCATCGATTCGAATTCGAAGAATTCGCTTGCGCGGCGATCGGCGAGGCGTTCACGGTCGGTCATCGAGGGCCCTCCGTAATAGGCGCCGTAACTGCTCACGACTTTTCCTGATTGCGTATCGACTGCCCAGCGTGCGCGATATTTCGAGCATGCAGTGACTGCCGCGCGAATTTGTAAACGTGACCCAGGTGTGGCGGGACGCGTTCTCGATCTCGGGCGCTAAGCCGTATTCGCGCAGCATTGCGATCGCGTCTTCGAGGAGGGGATTCATTGCGCCGCCCTCCGCATACCCCGGCTCCAGGCCGGTTCGGCTTTGGGAGTAGGAATTCCCCCACCCGCATTGATTTGACGCACCAGCGACGACGACCACTGAAAATTCTTGAGTGATTTCAAACGCTGAGCCACCGACAAATTTCGATGTTCGGCGGCAACCTGTTGCTCGGCCCATGCCAGCGCGGCATCCTTGCAACGGGTGAGGTTGGCGAGATCAGAAAGACCGATATCGGGCCATTCAATCCGGCTATAGCGGCGCGTCGGCGTCGGGAACGACCCACACAAGTGGCTTACGCGAGCGGCCTTGATGCGCCGTGTGAAGTGCTCTTGATTTGGAACTCTAAAGCGGTTACGTGTCCCGCTGTCGAGCATGTGGCGCATGTGTCGACACTTCCTTTCTCGGTGCTTTCGAGTGCCTGGGCCTCCACCTCCTCAGAAGTGAGCGGCCCAGGGCTCGAGGTGCGCTGTCAGTTTCTTTCAGATTTCGCCCTAGCCGACAGCGACTGCATCGGACGAAATTTCTATGATGCGTCGTTCTGAGTTTCTCCGAGACGCCTGAGGCCGAGTTTTTCTTTCTGATGGTAGATCTGACGAGGCTTTAAGCCGCTGAAGTCGGAAATCTCCTGCGCGCCCTGCAGAATATCGTCGGCAAGTTTTTCATCTGGCTTTCGCGGAAGGATATCGCCGGTCAGGATTTCTGTGATCTTGCGCTTAGATCCGAATAAAGCTCCCCAACGCATTGGTTGCACCTCCGTCCGAAATGACGGATGGGGCTGTCATCTTTTGCGATTGATGGAGCGCGCCACCCGTATGGTGGCGAAGATGTCGATGAATTACGAAATGGTCACTGCAGCGAAGTGCGTTTCGCTGCAATATCTAGATCTATGAACGCTTTGGCCGCTTTTTTCGTCGATTTGTGTTCTTGCTTGGTGACAGCAGCCGCAACTTTGTCCCGTCGGTGAAGTCAAATTCCTTGCGATATTCTCTGATGGCGGTCTCGACGGTTGTGTCGCTCTTGACGCCAAATTCACGCGCTATATTGCTAATGGCGTCTTCGCGCCGTACCCAATCCGGATATTTTTTCGGATCGATGGCACCGCGCTCGCTGTCGACTTTCCACCAATTAAAATACTTGGCGATCGCGCGATAACGCGCTTCTTTGTGCTGCTTGCGCTTGTGACGGGCGACCTGATCGCGCTTGCGACCAGTCAGCTCAATGGACGCGAGCTCCAGTGCCAACTGCTTCGCAATCCCCTTCCAGTCCTCATCACCCAGACCGAGGAACCCACGCGCGGCGGCGATGGCTTCGCGGGCGTCGTCTGGATCGATCGGTCGCTTCGCCGGCTTGCGCGGCTCGTAGCGGTCAACCTTCGGCTCGGGGATCGGCGCTAGGTCGCGAGCGACCCGCCATGCGTTGTGGGACTTGCGGAACGCCGGCGAGAGCCGGGTCCAATTCTCTTCCTCAAAACTACGGCCGCCAGTTATCTTGCGCTGTTTGGCGAGCCGCTTTTTGCGGCTCGCGGCGGCGGCAACAGCAGCGTCTTTTCGGGCAGCCGATACCAGCCGGCAGCGTTTGGCCTGCTGTTCCGCTGTCAGGTTAGGCGCTGGCTTCTCTTCCCAAATTCGGACGAGCTCGGCGTCATCGCTGACCGGCTGGCCGTCGATGCTGAACGTGCCGGAGTCGGATTTTTTGCCGTCCGCCATGTCGCGTCTATGTTGCGTGTAGCCGCCGTATAATAATGTCACCCGTTGATGTTATTTGGAAAAATTCTGCAACATACGCGACATAGAAAAGCCCCGGCTCGGACCGGGGTTTTGGCATTTTCTATCGCTATTTCAGCGGTCTAACTCTGGCTGGGGAACTAGGATTCGAACCTAGATTAACGGAGTCAGAGTCCGCTGTTCTACCATTGAACTATTCCCCACTGGTGGCGCAAATAGCTGTAAACGCGTACATTTTCAAGTCGGTTAAATCGGACATAAGGGACGAACAGCGAACGTCGGACGCACGAAAACCGGCACATTCAGGCAACAACCGCACAAAAGTCGGCACAGTCTTTTTGCCCCACATTGCCGTGCGGGAAACTACACGGCTTTGCAGTGCACGATTATTTTTCGCTCGCCTCGCCAGTTTGTTTGAACCACGCGTGTGGTGTGGTGGTATTGCGTGACATAGGCCTGATCTTCATGTAAAAGCAAATTCAGATATTTCGAGGAAAGAGATTTCGTATTTGATATAGAGTTTTGAGGCAGCCGGCTTAGCTATCGAGGAATTGAGAGTCAGGAATTAGTTTTAGGAATTCGCCGGCAGGCATCCGGCATCAGGCAAAGATATCGAGGAAATCACCGCTCCGATTTTCGGAGCGCACTCGTGCTTGGGATTGTAGCACCACCAAATGAGCGACCCTGATATCTACGCCATTCGACGGCGAGCGCGTTGCACTCAGGAACAATTTGCCGATGCTCTTGGCATTCCGGCGAATACGGTGCGGAGCTGGGAGCAACGGCGCAAGCGGCCATCGGGCGCGGCTCGCACTCTATTGCGTTTAATCGAGCAGAAGCCGGAATTGTTGGAAGCTCTACAAACTGCAGCAACGTAATTGCGACCGAGTAATAATTACGGTGGTATTATTTTTGATCGAGGAACGAGCAGAGGGAACGAGACATGCGATTACTGCAATGGCGAAGGCATCATTCATTGCTGTGAAGGCAATCGACTAGCAAAAGCCTGTCAAAAGAATCTTGATCGCAGGAAGGACTCTACGCAGATAAATGCGCCGTAGAGCTAAGTTTGTTGATATTCGATCATATGCCCGCAAGTTTACTGTCGAGGCATTGGAGACGCTTGCGCATGTTATGCGACAGCCAAAGGCGCCCCCTGCAGCGCGTGTTATGGCTGCAAATGCGTTGCTCGACCGCGGCTGGGGCAAGGCTGCGCAACTGGTGGCTGTGGATGGCGAGATAAGACAACTTGTCGAGGTCAGGCTGAACGTCGTGCAGTCCAGGGCTGTTGACGCAACGTTGACGCAAGCCCCTCATCAGAGCCTAAGCTATTGATAGATCAAGAGCAATCGGCCAGGAGTGAACTGATTAAAGAACCGCTCGAGGGCGGCGACGCTAAGTAATTCTGGCGGAGGGTTCGGGTCCTTCCTGAGACCGGGGGTGGGGGAAGTTCTGGCAGGGGGACCCCGTTTTAAGGAGGCTAAGGCCTTGCTCGATGCGCTGTCGTCATGAGTACTGTCGAAGAACCGCTACTAAAAGGGGCCGATGAGCAGCATTCCTGACATTTCCGTCGTCATGAGCGTTTACAACGGAGCCGATCGGCTCCGTGAGACGATGGAAAGCGTCCTCTCGCAGGAGGGCGTCTCGCTCGAATTCATTGTTATTGACGACGGCTCGACGGACGGCAGTGACGTCACCCTCGCTGACTATGCGCGTCACGACGCGCGAATCCGGATCCTGCATCAACAGAACCAAGGCCTTACCCGCGCCCTGATCACGGGCTGCGAGGCGGCCAGAGGGAAATATATTGCTCGTCAAGATGCAGGCGACATTTCCCTGCCCAACAGGCTTTGCCTGCAGAAGGTAGTTCTCGATCAACACGAGGACTGCGTTTTTGTCTCGTGTTGGACCACGATGATCGGTCCGAGGGATGAGTATCTGTTCGCGCACAGGGGCAGAGGGCATGCGAGCAGCCCTCTCCACATATTGTCCAAGAGGGAGGAAAAGTGGGTCGTGATCGACGGACCCACAAGTCACCCCTCGGTCATGTTTCGCAGGGAAGCCTATGTGAGGGCGGGAGGCTACAGAGCAGCCTTCTACTATGCTCAGGATTGGGACCTCTGGTATCGCCTGGCGGCGCTTGGTACGTTCGCGATGGTCGGACAGTACCTGTATCAGGCCCGCATCACCCCTAACTCCATCAGTTCTTTGCGCCGCGATCAACAAGTCGCTTGCGCTCGACTTGCCCACAAGGCCATCACTCTTCGGCTTGCAGGCCACTCCGATGACGCGATCGTGGAGGAAGCCGAGCGACTTCTTCCACGCAACCCGCACGCCATCCGAAGATCGGATCAGGGCCGCGCAATGTATTTCATAGGCAAGGGCCTGCTAGACAACAATGATCCTCGCGCCACACGTTATTTCTTGAACGCGATATGTTCGACGCCTTTCCTCTTCCGCGCCTGGTGGTCGGCCCCGCTATCGCTGGCGCGGCGTTGCTCAAACAGGCTTTTATCCAAGCACAAGCGCACCAGCGCAAACGCAGTGCCGCACGATCGCTGACGTCAAGCTTGGGGCAGGGCCGTCGGCTTAAGCGCTCATCGGCTGTCGTGGCTGAGGTTCTGCGCCCTGGCCCTCAGATCGTCGCGCACAATCTCAAGCTTGCTGCGAACATCGATCACATGCGAGACGACGCTTCGAATTCGCCCTCGGAGCCTTGCCCTTCCCCCATTGTACCCGAGCACGGGAGCGACGGGTTCGTCCGGTAAAGAAGGTTCCCCATATAACCTTCGGTACTGTTCAAATTCAATTTCGTCAGAATTGACGGCGGTGACGGCTCGGAGTGTCTCGCAAGCAGCACCTTCGGCGTAGATCACGCTATGGCGCTCAAGTTTAATGTGACAATATTCGATCTCTCTCAGGTGTTTCGCATCGACTCTGGCAATGGTCGAACCGTTGATGAGATCTACCGCCGGAATCAATACGCCATCAATATACAGGCAGTGATACCGCGACAGATACAGGTCCCGATGCGGGGTGTTCGGTCCAAGAGCTGACCGCGCTACCCGAACTGGGGCAATCTCTGCGGCCCATTCTTGTCCGGGCTTCCGCTCAAAGCGTCGTCGCCACGCCCACTGAATTGGCTTTGCGTCCCCCCCAGAGGTGACAACAAGATCATTGATCCGCAGATCCTCGATCCTGCTCTCTCCGTGAGGGGTCCAAATCAGGGTTCCTTTTAAGAAACAAGGAACACTAGGTGGTGCGAGCATCTTAATCTGTCCCCATCAAGGTAAACTCAGTATAAGGCAAACAATGTGAATGTTGATGGCTTACGGAGTATTCATTCGCTGATTACTGGTTGATTGTTGCAAAAAAAACACACACCAGCTTTGCAGTAAAAACTCGTGATCAAAACGGGGGGTTAACCGTCGTCAGTCTCGCCCAATCGGGATAAGCAATCGCCGAGCCGGCCGAAATGCGGACATCATCGTGGGTACGAGTTTCACTGGTACACGCTACACACAAGGGCGGCACTGATGCTTTTTATTTCCGCAAGTGAGCCAGTGGCAAAGTTTGCGTATGCAGGGGTTGAGCCGGACAATTTCGACGAATCACTGGTCGTTGCTTTTGAGCGAGTGGTCGCGAAATTTCCATCGCGGATCGCCCTCTGTTCGGACGAGTGGGAGCCGACCTATCGCACATTGAACGAAACAGCAAACAGCTTAACGCATCGATTGATCGCCTGCGGAGTCGCTTCAGGAGATCGTGTCGCAATCCTGATGTCGTATGATGCGCCAATGGTCGCCGCCGTATTGGGGATACTGAAGGCGGGCTCGATTGTTGTCTCGCTTGATCCAGGCGACCCGGCATCCCGGCTCAAAATTCTCATTGAGGATTCACAGCCCACGGTCATCCTGACAGACGTACAGAACCAAACATTGGCCGCCGAATTGTCGCGCTTCGGCTGCGGTATCTTGAAATTCGAACCTGAAACGGCCATTGCGTCGGTGCAAAATCCATCGATCGAAATCCCGCCCGAACAAATAGCGTTTTTGACCTACACCTCAGGCTCAACCGGACGTCCAAAGGGTGTGATGCAGACCCATCGGCAACTTCGAAGGGCTGCTGCCGCACACTCCGAGGCAATGCAGTACACAGAGAATGATCGCATTCCCTTCTTTGCAATGGTTTCAACCGGCCAAGGCGCGGTCGGCCTATGGTGGATCTTGCTGAACGGCGCGATGCTGTGCCCGTTTTCAGTAAAGACGCGAGGTGTCTCCGGGTTAGCCGACTGGATCATTGGTCGTGGACTGACTGTATACGTCTCGTCCGCTTCAGTTTTCCGTACGTTGGTCAAAACAATCGATGATCAGCTGGTATTCACCAAGGTGCGAGCAGTTCGGCTGTGTTCGGAGCCGGTAACAGGTGATGACTTTCGAGCATTCCGGCAGCATTTCCCTTCGACCAGCGTATTCGTTCACACGTTATCGGGTTCTGAAACCTCGAACATCGCTTGGTCACGCTGGACGCAGGACGACAAGATCCCTGAAGGAGTGCTTCCGGTCGGGCATTTTTCGAGGGACATGGAAGTCTCCCTCGTCGACGACCACGGGCTACCAGTGGCTCGCGGAGAAGTCGGTGACATCGTGGTCAAGAGCCGCTATTTGGCTAAAGGCTATTGGCGCGATCCGGAGCTCACCGCAGAGCGCTTCTCCGCAGATCTTGATGGTACCGGAACTCGCCTGGTGCGGACAGGAGACCGGGGGCGAATCAACGCCGACGGCTTGCTCGAATTCTGCGGTCGCAAGGATGACCGGATCAAGATTCGTGGCAACCGGATCGAACCAATGGAGATCGAGCGGGAGCTACAGAAACTCCCTGGCATCGATCGCAGCGCCGTCGTTGCAGTGCGCCGCGAAAACAATGAGTCGCTGCTGGTGGCATTTGTTGTGAAGGCGAGCGATGCGTCATGGACGGCGCCGCGTCTGAGGCATGCCCTGAAAGCAAATCTGCCGCTCCACATGCTGCCCTCAAGAGTCGTGTTTTTGGATAATTTCCCCCATAACAAAGGTAACAAAATCGATCGTGAGGCGCTCCGGCGGTTTCCCCTTTCTGTGCGTGACGGCAACAAAAGTGATTGGCCCAAAACTGAGACGGAAATGTTGCTTGCGGATATCTGGGCAGAGAGTCTTGAGCTGCCTGATATTGGCCGAAGTGACGATTTCTTCAAGTTGGGCGGCGACTCCCTAAGTGGCGCGGTTGTTGCAGCCCAGGTCTACGCCGCACTCGGGGTCGAGCTCAGCCTCGGCGAGGTCGCCGATCATCCAACTTTAGCGACACTCGCCGCATTCATCGACGATCGTCGTCGAAACGGAACTATCAAAACGCTCCCAATCGTTCGCGTTCCCCGCGGACCAACTATGCCAATGTCGCTTCTTCAAGAAGCAATTTGGAATGACTGGCGGCACCGGGAAGACCGAGCAGGTTTGACGAACGTGCGTAGTTATCGCGTGACCGGCCCGCTCGATATCGAGGTCCTGAAGGAATGTCTGAGCTATCTAGTTGACCGCCATGAAATACTACGAACGACCTTCAGCCTCGTTGACGGTTGCCCGGTGCAGCTTATCCATCAATCTGCACACCTTGATTTTTCGTTTGTTGATCTCATTGGTACTGATGACCCAGAGGGTAAAGCGGATTCGACTATTCGTGCCGAATCGTACCGCGAGATAGATTTTGAAAAGCTTCCGATGATACGCCACGTACTGATAAGAATCGCTAACAATAATTATCGGCTAGTACGCATTGCCCACCTTTTGATTCTCGATGGATCTGCATCGCGGATACTCGATACAGAACTTGCAACTTTGTATGAGGCGGGGCTCCAAGGGATCAAGCCGCCTCTCCCAAGAGAGCCGTTGTTGCAATTTGTCGACTACGCTACCTGGCAGCGTCAAGTAATGCGGCCCGATGGTCCTTACTTCAAAGCTGCAGTGAGCTGGTGGAAGAGCGTTTCCTCACCTGTACCGCGTGCAATTCAGCTGCCGTTTAGGAGAATAATACGCCGTGCGCCCGTCGACCCAAGCGAGTGCGTTTTGAGATGGAAACTCGAGGAACCTACCGCAAAACGATTGGATGAGATTGCGCGTAACGTTGGTGCAACCCATTTCACAATCCGATTGGCTGCGTTCGCCGCGTTGATTGCTGACACGACAGCCAGCGCGATCGTCGTTATCGGAACGGCCTTCGCTAATCGCAATCGTGTTGAGACCCAGAACATCGTCGGCCCACTCCGACACACGGTTCACCTTGTATTATCCTATGATGCAAGCAAAACGTTCTTCGAATGGTTGGAGCTTGTTCGTTATCAGGTATTTGAAGCGGCAGTGCGTAGTGAATTACCGTACGAAGCGCTACGAGCGTTGGGTGTGGAACCACCCGAACTCGGGTTTTATTTTATGATGACGGGTGATCACTCCGACCAACATTTCGGTGACCTTGCTATTAGCCGTGAATTCTGTGGTGTTGGCGCAACGCTCTGGAAATGCATGTTTGAAATCGACGAGCGAAAACCGGAAAACTGCCGAGTCAATTTCGATGCCAACCTGTATGATCGAAAAGAAATGCGCGTGATGCTGGATCGATATCTCACGCTACTTGAAGCCGTCGCGCGCGAGCCAGAATTGCCGATTAACAAACTACTAGCGAAGACCGGCGCCAGGCCGCTGCGATGGACGTGCGCAAACTATGCGGCACCTTTCTACGAGTTTATTACAGCTCTCTACGCCTCATCGCCGCTATTGAAGATGTGCTGGAGGCCGATCAAGCGGTGGGTCTTATCAGAAAGCTGACCGCAAGCGGGCTGCGTCCCGACGCCTCGCACGGCGAGCGATGCCACAAATGTTGTAGTTGCAAGGGGACAAATACTGCCCAGGTGGCGGATGCGCTGCATGCAGCGTTTAAAGCTCCTGCGGTGTCAGTGTCAGTGAGAGCGCGACGGCGTTTTCCTTTACGTGCGCCGGAGAGCCGGTTTCGGGAATCGCAATGACGTTACCGCTGCGGATGGTCCAAGCCAGCGCGACGGCTGCCGCCGAGCAACCGCGCGCTGCGCCAATACTTGCAAGCGTGGGATCACGCAGCAGCCTGGCGCCGGGGCCGCCGAGCGGCGAATAGGCCATCACTGGCATACCATGCTGCTCGCACCACGGTAGTAAGTCACGTTCAATGGCGCGGTCACCGACGCTATAAGGGGCCTGATTGGTCGTGCAGCGATCCCCTTGTGGACGGACTGAGAAGTTGGACACGCCCCAGGAACGAATTTTGCTCGCCGCGCGCAGGCGCTCGAATCCCGCAACCATCTCTGGAACATGAGCGTTCGAAACTGGCCAATGTAACAAATAGAGGTCGAGATAATCGGTACCGAGACGGGTAAGGCTCGCTTCGCAAGCACCCCGGACGAGGCATTGAAAATTTGGCCGGTTGACCGAATGGTCGGCAACGTAAGAAACAATGGGCCTCAGCTAACTCTGCCAGTGGCTAATGAAGTCCGCGCATAAGTTTCGCGCAAAGCGACACGCGGGCAATTCAGGACTGGCTCGGCCATCGAGCCATCCAGCACACTGCCCGTTACACGGAGTTGAGCCAAGAGCGATTCAAAGATTTTTGGCGCGCCTGATATGAGCGCGGCCGGCATCGCTTGCCGCGCGCTGCTATTAACCATTGGTTAAGTTTTAAGGCGCGTAGCCACACAAACGTGGTAAAGTTCTTTTGTTAGCCTCGAACTTTTCCAAAAAGTCCCCGAGCGCCCGCCTCCCCACGGGCGTTCGACCACAATACATCGCCGATGTTGGCCCGAGTTATTTCCTTCGAAATTCTGTTCCTCGCGGTCGGCTGCATTTTGCTCGTCGGCATCGCGCATTGGTTCTGAAAAATGTCGCTGTGCAAGGCCGGCAGTCGCTTTTCCGCCAGACTGCTTCCCATCAGCGCTCTAGCCGCGGCTTTAGTAGGGTGTTCTTCTTCTTCACAGCAGAGGCCCCAGGGATTCGAATATGCCGGCCGTGGGCTGTATAAAACCCACTATGAGCAGTCCTCACAGTTGCACTCAAAGCGCCGTGTATTGCATAACCGAACCATCACTGCGAATACAACGAACGCTCGACACCGCAAGAAT